>OGIE01004755.1_pt1 | contig 12404 bp, 5 predicted proteins | sample 1571581 | NCBI WGS metagenome assembly OGIE01 (sample SAMEA2582021, study PRJEB24529) | metagenome | biome: Human gut stool | place: China | collected 2011
TGTGAAGGCAAGACTCTACAATAGAGAACTGGATGAATTGAAAGAACAGGAAATCTTTATGGGTGATTTTCCTCTGATGACAGAAACAGGTACCTTCATCATCAATGGTGCGGAACGTGTTATTGTCAGCCAGCTGGTTCGTTCTCCCGGTATCTATTACGCATCTGAATTTGATAAGGTCGGCAAGAAGCTGCTTTCCTCCACAGTCATCCCCAACAGAGGTGCTTGGCTGGAATATGAAACAGATTCCAATGACGTATTTTATGTAAGAGTTGACAGAACCAGAAAGGTGCCTGTATCTGTTCTGATTCGTGCGATGGGCGTTGGCTCCGATGCGGAAATCATTGAATTGTTTGGCGAGGAGCCTAAGATTCTGGCAACACTGGAAAAGGACGTTGCAAAATCCTATGAAGAAGGTCTGATTGAGATTTATAAAAAGCTGCGTCCCGGCGAGCCCCCTACAGTAGAAAGCTCCGCTTCCCTGCTGAACGGTATGCTCTTTGATCCCAAGAGATATGACTTGGCGAAGGTTGGCCGTTATAAATTCAACAAAAAGCTGGCGCTGAGAAACCGTATCCGTGATGCAGTTCTGGCGGAAAACGTGGTTGACCCCATGACAGGTGAGGTTATCGCAGAGGAAGGCGCAGTTCTGACACTGGAGCTGTGCGACCGGATTCAGGACAGCGGCGCAGGCTATCTGTATATCATGGCGGAAGAAAAGAAGGTAAAAATCCTGAGCAACCAGACCGTTAAGATTGACGGCTACCTGGAGGAATTTGGACTGACGGCAGAGGAATTCGGCATCAAGGAAAGAGTTTACTATCCTATGCTGGCAAAGCTGCTGGAGGAAAACGCAACCGCAGAGGAAATGAAGGCGGCAATCAAGGAAAACATCCATGAGCTGCTGCCGAAGCATATTACATTGGAAGATATTTTTGCATCCATTAACTATGTGATCCATCTGGATTACGGCTATGGCAATGTGGACGATATCGACCATCTGGGCAACAGACGTATCCGTTCCGTTGGCGAGCTGCTGCAGAACCAGTTCCGCATCGGTCTGTCCAGAATGGAGCGTGTGGTGCGCGAAAGAATGACAACACAGGATCTGGCTGTGGTAACACCACAGGCACTGATTAACGTGCGCCCTGTTACAGCGGCAATTAAGGAATTCTTCGGCAGCTCTCAGCTGTCTCAGTTCATGGACCAGAATAACCCTCTGTCCGAGCTGACACACAAGAGAAGACTTTCCGCACTGGGCCCCGGCGGTCTGTCCAGAGACAGAGCCGGCTTCGAGGTGCGTGACGTTCACCATTCTCATTACGGCAGAATGTGCCCCATTGAGACACCAGAAGGCCCGAACATTGGCTTGATCAATACACTGGCAACCTTCGCACGCATCAATGAATACGGCTTCATTGAGGCACCCTACAGAAAGGTTGACCAGAGCGGTGAGGAGCCCGTTGTTACAGATGAATTTATCTATGTGACTGCGGACGAGGAAGAAATCTACAACGTAGCACAGGCGAATGAGCCTCTGGATGAAGAAGGACATTTCGTGCATAAGAAGGTTTCCGGTAGACGCAAAGAGGAAATCATCGAGGTAGACAGAAAACAGGTACAGCTGATGGACGTTTCGCCCAAGCAGATGGTATCCGTTGCGACTGCATTGATTCCCTTCCTGGAAAACGATGACGCGAACCGTGCGCTGATGGGCTCCAACATGCAGCGTCAGGCAGTACCCCTGCTGGTAACAGATTCCCCCGTTGTCGGCACAGGTATGGAATACAAGACTGCGAAGGACTCCGGTATCTGCATTATTGCAAAGAACCCCGGTGTTGTGGAAAGAGTTTCCGCAGATGAAATCGTGATTAGAAATGATAACTCTCAGAGAGACGTATATAAGCTGATTAAATATCAGAGATCCAACCAGAGCACCTGCTTGAACCAGAAGCCTATTGTAGACCTGGGACAGAGAGTAGAGGCAGACCAGATTATCGCAGACGGTGCTTCCACCTGCAAGGGCGAGTTGGCACTGGGCAAGAACCCTCTGATCGGCTTCATGACTTGGGAAGGCTACAACTACGAGGATGCTGTTTTGCTGAGCGAAAAGCTGGTACAGGAGGATGTTTATACCTCCGTTCATATCAGTGAATTTGAGGCAGACGCAAGAGACACAAAGCTTGGGCCTGAAGAAATCACAAGAGATATTCCCAACGTGGGCGAGGATGCGCTGAAGGATCTGGATGACAGAGGTATCATCCGCATCGGTGCCGAGGTACGCCCCAATGATATTCTGGTTGGTAAGGTAACACCGAAGGGCGAAACAGAGCTGACAGCAGAGGAAAGACTGCTGCGTGCCATCTTCGGCGAAAAGGCAAGAGAGGTTAGAGATACCTCCCTGCGTGTACCTCACGGCGAAACAGGTATCATTGTAGACGTAAAGGTATTCACAAGAGAAAACGGCGATGATGTAGGCCCCGGCGTAAACCAGCTGGTTCGTGTTTATATTGCACAGAAGCGTAAAATCTCTGTTGGTGACAAGATGGCGGGCCGTCACGGCAACAAGGGTGTTGTTTCCCGTGTACTGCCTGTAGAGGATATGCCCTTCCTGCCGAACGGCCGTCCTCTGGATATCGTGCTGAACCCTCTGGGTATTCCTTCCCGTATGAATATCGGGCAGGTATTGGAAACCCACCTGTCCCTGGCGGCAAAGGCACTGGGCTGGAAAATCAGCACACCCGTATTCGATGGTGCGAACGAAATCGACATCATGGATACACTGGAAATGGCAAACGATTATGTCAACACAAGCTGGGAGGAATTCTCTGAAAAATGGAAGCCTCTGCTGAATGGCGACATTTATGATGAGCTGTATGCAAACAGAGATCACAGAGAAGAATGGAAGGGCGTTGCGCTTGGCAGAGACGGTAAGGTACAGCTGAGAGACGGCCGCAGCGGCGAGCCCTTCGACAACCGTGTAACCATCGGCTTCATGCACTATCTGAAGCTGCACCATCTGGTAGACGAAAAGATTCACGCACGTTCCACAGGTCCTTACTCTCTGGTTACCCAGCAGCCTCTGGGTGGTAAGGCGCAGTTCGGCGGTCAGCGTTTCGGTGAAATGGAGGTTTGGGCACTGGAGGCATACGGTGCGGCCTATACCCTGCAGGAAATTCTGACAGTAAAATCCGACGATATCGTTGGTCGTGTAAAAACATACGAAGCAATCGTAAAGGGTGAAAATATCCCTGAACCCGGCGTTCCCGAATCCTTCAAGGTACTGCTGAAGGAGCTGCAGTCTCTGGCACTGGATATTCGCGTGCTGCGTGAGGATCAGACAGAGGTTGAAATTAAGGAATGTATCGAAGATGTGGATGATCTGAATGTAAACATCGACGGCTACGAAGAGGACGAATATCGTCAGCCTCGTAGCATGACAGCAGAGGAGGAGCTGATGAGAGAATTCCTCTTTGACGATGAAACCGGCGTGGAGGCGGACAACAGCGACCTGCTTTCCGATGATTACTCCGGCGATTCCGCTGACGATTTCGATTACGAGGATGAAGAATAAGAAAGGAGAACAAACCCATGAGCACACAGAATACAGATCAGGGAATCGTGTTTGATTCCATCAAGATTGGTTTGGCATCTCCCGAAAAAATCCATGAATGGTCCAGAGGTGAAGTCAAAAAACCTGAAACCATTAACTATAGAACACTGAAACCTGAAAAGGACGGTCTGTTCTGCGAAAGAATTTTCGGGCCCACAAAAGACTGGGAATGTCATTGTGGTAAATATAAAAGAATCCGTTACAAAGGCGTTGTCTGCGACCGCTGCGGCGTTGAGGTAACAAAAGCAAAGGTAAGACGTGAGAGAATGGGCCATATTGAGCTGGCCGCTCCCGTTTCCCATATCTGGTATTTCAAGGGGATTCCCTCCAGAATGGGTCTGATCCTTTCCATGAGCCCCAGAGCATTGGAAAAGGTTCTGTACTTTGCATCCTACATTGTACTGGATGCAGGGGATACAGAGTTGCAGTACAAACAGCTTCTGACAGAAAGAGAATACAGAGAGGCTTATGATAAATACGGCAATACCTTTGAGGCGGCAATGGGCGCAGAAGCGATTAAGAAGCTTTTGCAGGACATTGATCTGGAAAAGGAATCCGTAGAGCTGAAGGCGCAGCTGCAGGACACCACAGGGCAGAAGCGCGTGCGTATTATCAAGAAGCTGGAGGTAATCGAAAGCTTCCGTCTTTCCGGCAATAAGCCCGAATGGATGATTCTGGATGCGATTCCGGTAATTCCGCCCGAAATTCGTCCTATGGTACAGTTGGACGGTGGCCGTTTCGCAACAAGCGACCTGAATGACCTGTATAGAAGGGTTATCAACAGAAACAACCGTCTGAAAAGACTGCTGGATCTGGGTGCACCCGATATTATTGTAAGAAACGAAAAGAGAATGCTGCAGGAAGCAGTTGACGCACTGATTGATAATGGTCGCCGCGGTCGTCCCGTAACGGGCCCCGGCAACCGTGCGCTGAAATCTCTTTCCGATATGCTGAAGGGCAAACAGGGTCGTTTCCGTCAGAACCTGCTGGGCAAACGTGTTGACTACTCCGGCCGTTCCGTTATCGTTGTAGGTCCCGAATTGAAAATCTATCAGTGCGGTCTGCCGAAGGAAATGGCAATCGAGCTGTTTAAGCCCTTTGTGATGAAGAAGCTGGTAGAGGATGGTTTGGCTCACAACATCAAATCCGCTAAGAGAATGGTAGAAAGATTGCAGACAGAGGTTTGGGATATTCTGGAGGAGGTTATCAGAGAGCATCCCGTTATGCTGAACCGTGCGCCGACACTGCACAGACTGGGGATTCAGGCATTTGAACCCGTTCTGGTAGAAGGTCGTGCGATTAAGCTGCATCCTTTGGTATGTACCGCATTCAACGCCGACTTCGACGGTGACCAGATGGCGGTTCACGTTCCTCTGAGCGTAGAAGCACAGGCAGAATGCAGATTCCTGCTGCTTTCTCCCAATAACCTGCTGAAGCCCTCCGATGGTGCGCCTGTAACCGTACCCTCTCAGGATATGATTCTGGGTATGTATTATCTGACTCTGGAAAGAGACGATCTGAACCAGAGATACACAGAGGATATTCTGGATGCGGAAGGCAATGTAATCAAAAAAGCAGGCGATCTGATGATTCGCCCCTTCAAGGATGAAAAGGAAGCAATACTGGCATACGATAACCACGAGGTAAGCCTGCAGGAAATCATCCGAGTAAGAAGAACGCTGGAATTTGACGGCGTACCCGAAACAAGAATGGTACAGACAACCGTTGGCCGTATTATCTTTAATGAAGCAATTCCTCAGAATCTGGGCTACGTTGACAGAACAAACGAGGAAACAAAATTCGATTACGAAATCAGCTTCCTGGTAGATAAGAAGGCAATCGGTAAGGTTATCAATAAGTGCATCAACCGCTGCGGTGCAACAGAAACAGCATCCGTACTGGATAAAATCAAATCTCTGGGTTACAAATTCTCCACAAGAGCGGCAATGACCGTATCTGTTTCCGATATGGAAATTCCTAAGGAAAAGGCAGAATATCTGGAGGAAGCAGAATCCAAGGTTGATATGATTACAAAGAAATTCAGACGTGGTCTGATGACGGATGAGGAACGTCACCAGAAGGTTATCGAGGCATGGAACATTGCCGATGATAAGATTACGGCAGCACTGCTGGCAGGTCTGGGGAAATATAACAACATTTATATGATGGCGAACTCCGGTGCCCGTGGTTCCAACAGACAGATCAAACAGCTGGCAGGTATGCGTGGTCTGATGGCATCCCCTAACGGCGGTATCATCGAGCTGCCCATCAAGGCAAACTTCCGTGAAGGTCTGTCCGTACTGGAATACTTCATTTCCGCGCACGGTGCGCGTAAAGGTCTGACTGATACTGCGCTGAAAACAGCCGACTCCGGTTATCTGACACGTCGTCTGGTAGACGTATCTCAGGATATCATCGTAAGAGAATGGGATTGCTGCGATGGCAGAAATATTGAAACACCCTGCATGGAAATTTCTGCATTCATGGACGGCAACGAAGTCATTGAAGGCTTGCAGGATCGTATCCGCGGCAGATGGTCTGCTTACGATATCATCCATCCCGAAACAGGCGAAATCATTGTTCCTGCGGATACTATGATTACCGTAGATCAGGCGGAGGCAGTGGAAAAAGCCGGCATTAAGAAGGTTTGGATCAGAACCGTTCTGACCTGCCGTTCCGAGGTTGGTATCTGTGCGAAGTGCTACGGCGCAAACATGGCATCCGGCAGATATGTACGCATTGGCGAATCTGTAGGTATTATTGCGGCGCAGTCCATCGGTGAACCCGGCACACAGCTGACCATGCGTACGTTCCATACAGGCGGTATCGCAGGTAACGATATCACACAGGGTCTTCCCCGTGTCGAGGAATTGTTTGAAGCAAGAAAGCCTAAGGGTCTGGCTATCATTGCGGAATTCGGCGGACGCGTGACACTGAACGATACAAAGAAAAAGCGTGAGGTTATCATCACAAATCCCGAAACAGGAGAAACAAAGGATTATCTGATTCCTTACGGCTCCAGAATTAAGGTTTATGACGGTGATTTAATCGAAGCCGGTGACGAAATCACCGAAGGTAGCGTAAACCCTCACGATATTCTGAAAATCAAGGGTCTGAGAGGCGTACAGGACTACATGATTCAGGAGGTACAGAGAGTTTACCGCCTGCAGGGTGTAGAAATCAGCGATAAGCATATCGAGGTTATTGTACGTCAGATGCTGAAGAGAGTAAAAATCGAGGAAAACGGGGATACCGAATTCCTGCCCGGCTCTCTGGTTGACTGGCTGACCTTTGAAAATACAAACGCTGCACTGGAAGCAGAGGGCAAAGAGCCTGCGAAGGGCACGAGAGTTCTTCTTGGTATCACAAAGGCTTCCCTGGCAACAGATTCCTTCCTGTCTGCCGCATCCTTCCAGGAAACAACCCGCGTGCTGACAGAAGCAGCAATCAAGGGTAAGATTGATCCGCTGATCGGTCTGAAGGAAAACGTTATCATCGGTAAGCTGATTCCTGCCGGTACGGGTATGACAAGATACAGAAATATTGAAATCGTTCCCGAAGGCGCTGAGGAAGAAACAGAAGCACCTGCGGAGGAAACCGTATATATTGATGAAGACGAAATGGTTTAAGAAAAAGAGGGGTACTGCGAAGCAGTACCCTTTTTGTATGGAAAGAAATGAAATAGGAAATAACGCTTTGGGTACAGGGGGAAATATGATAAAATAAGGATAAGAAAACAGTTCTTTTATGAAAAGCGATAAGGAGGAGGAACGTATGGATTGGTACTTGGATTTATGGACGAAACAGCCGATGAAAGCATCCGTTCTTATGGAGATTCTGCTCCTGCTGATTGTGGCAGGTATTCTGACCTGCTTTATTCTGATACGCTGGCGCAGGGTTTGCAGGAAGGGGAAGGATAGGGAACAGGCGCTGGATGAGGTGCTGACGGAGCTTGTGGATGAACCGGTGCAGAACCTGACGGAACTGCGGAACAATATCAGAAAGGATTTTCGGAAATAAGATGATATTTGCCCTCTGTGAAAAGCAGAGGGCTTTCTCTTTGCCGAAATGCGTTTACAAAGGCAGAGGGTGCGGGAATGGGAAAAAGTGCGGAAAAAGCTGAATTTCCAAAGAAAATCCTTGACTTTTGTTGTTGGCGATGATAAAATTTTCTAGTGTCCGATTTTAGGGGCTTTTCTAAGCGAGTCCGTAAAACGGAAACAAAATCAGAATTATTGCAATTTAGCAGATGTATTATTTTTATAAGGAGGTGCAGTTAATGCCTACGTTTAACCAGTTAGTAAGAAAAGGCAGAAAAACTGTTGAGAAAAAATCTACAGCACCCGCTCTGCAGAAAGGTTTGAACTCCCTGCAGAAGAAAGCTACAGACGTATCTTCTCCCCAGAAGAGAGGCGTATGTACAGCGGTAAAAACTTCCACACCTAAGAAGCCTAACTCTGCGCTGAGAAAGATTGCCAGAGTTCGTCTGTCCAACGGTATCGAAGTTACAGCATATATCCCCGGTGAAGGCCACAACCTGCAGGAACACTCCGTTGTTCTGATCAGAGGCGGTAGAGTAAAAGACCTTCCTGGTGTACGTTACCACATTGTCAGAGGTACACTGGATACAGCCGGCGTTGCAAACAGAATGCAGGCTCGTTCCAAATACGGCGCAAAGCGTCCTAAAGCTGCTAAGAAGTGATTTTTTAAAATTTCTTAGAGGAACAATTTCAGACAAAGACAAATCTATTAGTAGAAATGCCTTATATCAATCAATACAATCTGCGATTGCTTAGACGAGATATACGTTGAAAGAGGATAAGGCATGAAAACACGAGGGAAGCATCCCCGTGAAGTACCGAGAATAGCATTTATTCATCAAGGAGGGAAGAATCGTGCCTAGAAAAGGACATGTAGCAAAAAGAGAGGTCTTGGCCGATCCTATTTACAACAGCAAGCTGGTGACAAAGCTCATCAACAGCATCATGCTGGATGGTAAAAAGGGTGTAGCGGAAAAGATCGTTTACGGTGCATTCGATAAAGTAGCAGAAAAAACAGGTAGAGAAGCTCTGGAAGTTTTTGAAGAAGCTCTGGGCAACATCATGCCAGTACTGGAAGTTAAGGCTCGCCGTGTCGGCGGTGCAACCTACCAGGTACCCATGGAAATCAGACCTGAAAGAAGACAGACACTGGGTCTGAGATGGATCACACTGTATTCCAGAAAACGCGGCGAAAAGACAATGGTTGACCGTCTGGCAGGCGAAATTCTGGACGCACTGAACAATGCAGGCGGCGCTTGCAAGAGAAAAGACGAAATGCACAAGATGGCAGAAGCAAACAAAGCTTTCTCCCACTTCAAATGGTAAGAATTACCGTTTTTGTGAGGCTTTGCCTTACAGAAGGCTGCCGCAGAGCAGTTGGTTTTTAGAGAAAAACGAATGGAATTTGGGAAATATGGAAAGGCTATTTCATAGTCTTTCCATAAACCTGATTATGATTACAAAAAGGAGGATCCCACAGTGGCAAACAGAGAATACCCTCTGGAAAGAACCAGAAACATTGGTATTATGGCGCACATTGACGCGGGTAAGACAACTCTGACAGAACGTATTCTGTTCTATACAGGCCGTAACTATAAAATCGGCGATACACACGAAGGTACAGCAACAATGGACTGGATGGAGCAGGAGCAGGAAAGAGGTATCACTATCACATCCGCTGCGACAACATGTCATTGGAACGACAACAGAATCAACATCATCGACACACCTGGACACGTTGACTTCACAGTTGAAGTAGAACGTTCTCTGCGTGTACTGGATGGCGCTGTTTGCGTACTGGACGCAAAGGGCGGTGTTGAACCTCAGACAGAAACAGTTTGGAGACAGGCTGACAACTATAATGTACCCCGTATGATTTTCGTAAACAAAATGGATATCATGGGTGCAGACTTCTTCGGTTCCATGAAATCCATCGTAGACAGACTGGGCTGCCATCCCGTAGCTGTAACTCTGCCTATCGGTGCAGAAAGTGATTTCAAGGGCATCATCGACCTGATGAAGATGAAAGCTTACTTCTATGAAAACGCAACAGGTACAGAAGTAGACGAAGAAGAAATTCCCGCTGAATATGTAGAACAGGCTGAAGAATACAGACAGATCATGATCGAAGCAATCGCTGAAACAGATGATGTGCTGATGGAAAAATTCTTCGCTGAAGAAGAAATCACAGAAGCAGAACTGAAAACAGCACTGCGTAAGGCATGTATCGCCTGCGAACTGATGCCCGTAATGTGTGGTTCCGCATACAGAAACAAAGGCGTTCAGAAGCTGCTGGACGGCGTTGTTGAATATATGCCCGCACCTACAGACATTCCTGCAATCAAGGGTATTGACCCTGCAACAGGCGAAGAAACAGAAAGACACGCATCCGACGAAGAGCCCTTCTCTGCTCTGGTATTCAAAGTAATGAATGACCCCTTCGTTGGTAAGCTGGCATTCTTCCGTGTGTACTCCGGTACACTGGACTCCGGCACATACGTTTACAACTCCACAAAGGGTGGCAAGAAGGAACGTGTTGGCCGTATCCTGCAGATGCACGCAAACCACAGAGAAGAAATCGACAGAGTTTACTCCGGTGATATTGCGGCAGCAGTAGGCTTCAAGATTTCCACAACAGGTGACACAATCTGTAACGAAGATCACGAAGTTATTCTGGAATCCATGGTATTCCCCGAACCCGTTATCTCCGTTGCAATCGAACCCAAGACAAAAGCAGGCCGTGACAAAATGGGCATCGCTCTGGCAAAGCTGGCAGAAGAAGATCCCACATTCAAGACCTACACAGACCAGGAGACAGGCGACACAATCATCTCCGGTATGGGTGAGCTGCATCTGGAAATCATCGTTGACCGTCTGTTGAGAGAATTCAAGGTAGAAGCAAACGTAGGCGCACCTCAGGTTGCTTATAAGGAAACATTCCGTAAGGCAGTTGACGTAGAAGGTAAATTCGTACGTCAGTCCGGTGGTCGTGGTCAGTATGGTCACTGTAAAGTACGTTTCTATCCTATTCCCACAGATGCGGAAAACAACTACGAATTCGTAAATGCGACAGTCGGCGGTTCTATTCCTAAGGAATATATCCCCGCTATCGATAAAGGTATCCAGCAGGCTATGCAGAGCGGTATCCTGGGCGGCTATCCCGTACTGGGCGTTAAGGCAGAGGTTTACGATGGTTCCTACCATGACGTTGACTCCTCCGAATCCGCTTACCAGATTGCCGGTTCCATGGCTTTCAAGGAAGCTATGAGAAAGGGTGACGCAGTTCTGCTTGAACCCATCATGAAGGTAACTGTAACAGTACCTGAGGATTATATGGGCGACGTTATCGGCGATATCAACTCCAGACGTGGTCGTATCGAAGGTATGGAAGCAAGAAGCAACGCACAGGTAATTCACTCCTTCGTTCCTCTGGCTGAAATGTTCGGTTATTCCACAGACCTGCGTTCCAGAACACAGGGCCGTGGTAACTATGTAATGGAAGTTGACCATTACGAACCCTGCCCCAAATCTGTTCAGGAAAAAGTACTGGAAGGCAGAAAGTAATTTTTCGACGGAAAAACAGAAATGAAATGCCAAAAATACTGCGTTTAATTGGATTTTTGGTATTGCAAAAAGATAAGAATTCTAATATAATTAGAGTTGATGGATGCGCTGTATTTTAAAGTGTGTCAAACTCATAAATTAAGATTCCACAATTTTACAAGGAGGATATTTTAAAATGGCAAAGGTAAAATTTGAAAGAACCAAACCTCATATGAATATTGGTACTATCGGTCACGTTGACCATGGTAAAACAACTCTGACTGCAGCAATCACAAAGACACTGCACGAAAGATACCATATCGGTGAAGCTGTAGATTTCGAAAACATCGATAAGGCTCCCGAAGAAAGAGAACGTGGTATCACAATTTCCACAGCTCACGTTGAATACGAAACACCCAACAGACACTACGCTCACGTTGACTGCCCCGGCCATGCTGACTATGTTAAAAACATGATCACAGGTGCTGCTCAGATGGATGGTGCTATCCTGGTAGTAGCTGCAACAGACGGCCCTATGGCTCAGACAAGAGAACACATCCTGCTGTCCAGACAGGTAGGCGTTCCTTACATTGTTGTATTCATGAACAAATGCGACATGGTTGAAGACGAAGAACTGCTGGATCTGGTTGAAATGGAAATCAGAGAACTGCTGAACGAATATGAATTCCCCGGTGATGATATTCCCATCATCAGAGGTTCCGCATTCCAGGCTCTGCAGGATCCCAACGGTCCTTGGGGCGACAAGATTCTGGAACTGTTCGAAGCTATCGAAGATTACATTCCTACACCCGAACGTGCAACAGACAAACCTTTCCTGATGCCCGTCGAAGACGTATTCTCCATCACAGGTCGTGGTACAGTAGCTACAGGTAGAGTAGAATCCGGCGTAGTTAAAGTACAGGATGAAGTTGAAATCGTTGGTTTGACAGACGAAATCAGAAAAGTAGTTGTAACAGGCGTTGAAATGTTCCGTAAACTGCTGGATCAGGCTGAAGCTGGTGACAACATCGGTGTTCTGCTGAGAGGCGTTCAGAGAAATGAAATCGAAAGAGGACAGGTTCTCGCTAAACCAGGTTCAGTACACCCACACAAGAAATTCACAGCTCAGGTTTACGTACTGACAAAAGACGAAGGTGGTCGTCATACACCATTCTTCAACAACTATCGTCCACAGTTCTACTTCAGAA
>OGIE01004757.1_pt1 | contig 12399 bp, 10 predicted proteins | sample 1571581 | NCBI WGS metagenome assembly OGIE01 (sample SAMEA2582021, study PRJEB24529) | metagenome | biome: Human gut stool | place: China | collected 2011
AAAACGAGACGACCGAAGTCGTCTCGCAAAAGTCTAACTTTGAGGGGTCACCTCAAAAAGCAACTTCCTTTTTTAATGCAGGTGGCGGGACTTGAACCCGCACGATGTTACCACCGGCAGATTTTGAGTCTGCTGCGTCTGCCATTCCGCCACACCTGCGCGACTTTGATAGTTTATCATAATAAATCTTAAAAATCAAGTAAAGAATACTTGCGTACATAATAAATTTCGAATATTATTTTATTATTGTATTATAATCCTTTTATGGAGGCGTTTATGGATAACTGTAAGGAAATCCAGAGCAGGATAGAAAGCTTTGAACATGGCAATCTGTCACTTAAAGATGAAGAAGCATTTACCAATCATATTCTTAACTGTGCAGACTGTCGTGAAGAGATGGAGATATATTATATAATTTTATATGGATTAGAAGATGATAATGAGAAAAGAACAGAGAACAGCAGATATAGTGCATATTTAGATGCATTTGATTTTACAGGGCTGGTTGAGCAGAAGCTTAAGGACAGTGAGGCTAAATGTTTGTTTTTAAGACAATGGACTCATTTTACCAGGGTAAGATATATTTTTGTTTCTACAGTTATGGTTCTTACAGCATTGCTTCTTATCATTATTAAATTCTTTTAAAGATGGGAGATTGTTATGGGTGAAAAACTTATATTAATAGATGGACACAGCATATTAAATAGGGCATTTTACGGAGTTCCTGACCTTACTAATGCAGAAGGCATACATACCAATGCCATGTATGGCTTTCTTAATATTTTATTTAAATTTCTTGATGAAGAAAAGCCTGACTATATTACGGTTGCATTTGATTTATCTGCACCGACATTCAGACATAAGGCATTTGATGGATATAAAGGAACAAGAAAGCCTATGCAGCCAGAACTAAAGCAGCAGGTTCCTCTTATGAAGGAGCTGCTTAAAGCAATGAATATTACAGTTGTCGAGCAGGAGGGATACGAAGCTGATGATATTCTAGGTACAATTGCGAAGGAAAGTGCTGCTAAAGGAATAGATGTATCAATTGTTTCAGGTGACAGAGATTTGCTTCAGCTGGCAGATGAGCATATTAAGATAAGAATACCAAAGACAAAGAAAGGTGTAACAGAGGTTGAAGATTATTATCCATCAGATGTATTTAATCTGTATGGAGTTACTCCTCATGAATTTATAGATGTTAAAGCCCTTATGGGCGATACATCTGATAATATACCGGGAGCACCGGGGGTAGGACCTAAGACAGCGTCTGCCATTATTCAGAAATATCATAGTCTTGATAATGTTTTTGAACATCTTTGCGAGTTGAAGCCGCCTAAAGCAAAAACATCAATAACTGAGAATATCGAGCAGATTAAGATGAGCAGATTCTTGTCAGAGATTAAAATCGATGTTCCGATTGATTATAAAGTTGAAGATTCTAAAGCAGGTGATTTCTTTAATGAGAATTCATATGAACTTTTTAAGAAGTATAATTTTAAAAATATGCTAAAGAAGTTTGAGAATACAGATATAATTGCAAAAGATCCTGAATGTTATGAATATTTCAAGAAGATATCTGATTTTGCTGAGGTTGAAAATGTATTTAACAAAGCGATGGATATAGCAGGTGGAATTGAAAAAATCGGACTTTCTATTGTAAGAGAAAGTGAACTGACTGCAGTTGGAATAACACTATCAGATACAGAAATATATTATATTCCGGTATCGGGCTTTGTTACAGAGAGTTATCTTGCAGACCGTCTGTCAGATGTTGTAAGCGTGGCTTCTAACAGAAATATAGCATCTGCCAATATTAAAGATTATCTTGATATATTTGAAAAAGACAAGATAAATGGCTATCCGCTTGTTTCAGAAAAAGCATTTATTGATACTGCAATTGCGGCATATCTGCTTCATCCAAGTAACGAAAGTTATGATTATGAAAGTCTTGGAAGAGAGTTTTTATCATTAACATATCCTTCAAAAACAGAACTTCTGGGTAAATTGTCAATTAATAAGGCAGTAAATGAAGCGGAAGACAATCTTATTAAGTATGCATGTCTTTCATCATATGCTTATTACAAATGTGCTGATAAAATTACAGAACAGTTAAAGAGTGAGAATATGTATGAGCTTTTTGAAACTATAGAAATGCCTCTTATATTTGTTCTTTTTGATATGCAGCAGCAGGGCATAAGTGTTGATAAAAAGGCACTTGTTGATTATTCAAAGGTACTTGGCACTAAGATTTTGGTTCTTGAGAAAGAGATATATGAAGCAGCAGGCGAAGAGTTCAATATCAATTCACCAAAGCAGCTTGGTGTAATACTTTTTGAAAAGCTTGGAATGCCTAACGGAAAGAAGACAAAGAGTGGCTATTCAACAGCCGCAGACGTACTTGAAAAGCTTGCACCTGATTATCCGGTTGTAAGTAAGATTCTTGAATACAGACAGTTATCAAAGCTTAAATCAACTTATGCTGATGGTCTTACACAGTATATATCAGAAGATGGAAGAATTCATGGTACATTTAATCAGACAATAACTGCTACTGGAAGAATAAGCAGTACAGAGCCTAATCTTCAGAATATTCCTATAAGAATGGAGATGGGTAAGGCTATAAGAAAGGTATTTGTTCCAAAGAATGGCTTTGTATTCTTGGATGCCGACTACTCTCAGATAGAGTTAAGAATTCTTGCTCATATGTCAGGGGATGAGAAGCTCATTGAGGCGTATAATTCATCAGCAGATATCCACAGAGCAACGGCGGCACAGGTCTTTGGCGTACCGCTCGATGAGGTTACTGATGAACAGAGAAGAAATGCCAAGGCAGTTAATTTCGGCATTATCTATGGAATGAGTTCATTTGGATTAAGTCAGGATCTTAGTATTTCAAGAAAAGAAGCTAAAGAGTATATTGAAAGATATTTTGCAAGCTATCCGACTATCAAGACATTTATTGACGGACTCGTAAGTGATGCCAAAGAAAAAGGATATTCACTTACAATGTACAATAGAAGAAGAGAAATTCCAGAGATTAAATCTTCTAATTTCATGCAGCGTTCTTTTGGAGAGAGAGTTGCCATGAATGCACCGATTCAGGGAACTGCAGCTGATATTATAAAGCTGGCAATGATTAATGTATATAATGCACTTAAGGAGCATAATCTCAGGTCAAGACTTATATTGCAGGTTCATGATGAGCTTCTTGTTGAGACGGCAGAGGATGAGGTTGAAACTGTAAAGCAGATTATGCTTGATGGAATGAAGAATGCAGTAAGCCTTAAAGTTCCTCTTGAGGTAGATTTAAAGGAAGGAAAAGACTGGCTGGAGGCACACTAATGAAAGTTATTGGAATCACAGGTGGTGTAGGAGCAGGAAAATCTTCTGTTCTTGCACTCCTTAAAGAAATGTGTTCCTGCGACATTATACAGGCAGACCTTGTTGCAAGAAATATATACCACTCAGGTAATATTGGATTTAAAAAGGTCGTTGATATATTCGGGGAGCAGATTGTAGGAGAAGATGGAGAGATAAACAGACCTCTTCTCGCAGATATTATATTTAAGAACCCTAATAAGAGAATCGTTCTTAACAGCATAATTCATCCTCTTGTAAAACAAGAGATTATTAATCAGATTAATAATCATAAGATAGCAGGTGATGTTGATTACTGTTTTGTTGAGGCAGCACTGCTTATTGAAGATCACTATGATATATTCATGGATGAGATATGGTATATATATGTTTCGGAAGATGAGAGAAGAAAAAGACTTGCTGCTTCAAGAGGCTATTCTGATGAAAAGATATCAGACATATTTAAAAGCCAGCTATCTGATGCAGAGTTCAGAAAGCATGCAGATAAAGTGATTAATAATGGCGCAGATATTGAAAAAACACGCGCCCAGCTTGAGATTATACTTGGAATATGATACATTATACATAATTTGTTTATTCTAGAGGTATGGTATGGATAATACACAGTCAAGAAATGAGACCCTTGTTTTTGGTCTTGATATAGGAACAAGAAGTATTGTCGGTGTTGTGGGATACATGGAAAGGAACCGTTTTAAGGTTATTGCAATGGCTGAGCAGAAGCATGAAACCAGAGCAATGCTTGATGGTCAGATTCATGATATCTATAAAGTTGGCGATACAATCAGAAAAGTTAAGAATTCTCTTGAGAATCAGCTAGAAAGGGAACTTTCAGATGTATGCATTGCTGCTGCCGGACGAGTTCTTAAAACTGTTAATTCGTCTGCTGAGTATGAATTTGAAGAAGAAACACGGGTTACACAGGAACATATCTATTCACTTAATCTTTTGGCAGTAGAGAATGCACATAATAAGATTAACGAAAAAGAAGATAAAGCAAGATTTTATTGCGTCGGAAACACCCCTATAAGATATCAGCTTAACGGTTATGATATTAATAATCTTGAGGGGCATAAGGCTTCTAAAATTTCAGTTGAACTTATTGCTACATTTTTGCCGGAAGAGGTAGTTGATGGACTTTATGAAGCTGTTGAATATGCCGGACTTAATGTTGCAAGTCTTACATTAGAGCCTATAGCAGCCATGAATATAGCAATTCCTGAGCAGTACAGGCTTCTTAACATAGGGCTTGTTGATGTAGGTGCAGGAACATCAGATATCTGTCTTACAAAGGATGGCTGTATAATTGCTTATGGCATGATACCTTGTGCAGGTGATGAGATAACAGAGTGTATCGCAAAAACTTACCTTGTTGATTTTAATACTGCTGAAAAGATTAAAATGTCTGCAAGTACTAAGAAAAAAGGACTTGTAACATTTAAAGATATCATGGGTATTACGCAGAAGGTAGATGCACTTGAAATAAGAAATGCAGCAGCTGATGTTGTGAATGCGATGGCAAAGGATGTTGCGGAAAAGATTATTGAGCTTAATGGCGGTAAGCCTGTAAATGCTGTGTTTGTTGTTGGCGGTGGTGGCAAGATACCAGGTTATACAGAAAGAGTTGCCGATTGTCTTGGAATACCGCACCAGAGAGTTGCGGTAAGAGGTGAAGAGGTTCTAACTGCAGTTGATTTTCAGGTTGACAATTTCAAGAAGGATTCATTATATGTAACGCCTGTCGGTATATGCACTAATTATTATACGCAAAAGAACAATTTTGTATTTGTTACTGTTAATAAAGAACGAATAAAGCTCTATGATACAAGTAATCTTACAGTTGTAGATGCTGTCATGCAGATTGGCTTCCCTAATGAAAAGCTTTTCCCAAGAAGAGGGGCAGAGATTAACTTTACTGTTAATGGAAAGTCAAGACTTGTAAGGGGAAGTGCCGGGGAAGGCGCAGTTGTTACGCTTAATGGAAGACCGGCTAATCTTCATACTCCGATTGAACAGAATGATATAATAGTTGTAACGGAATCTACAGTAGGAGAACCGGCAAGCATAACAATAGGACAGCTTGAAGAGTTTAATTCCCAGATAACATTTATAGTAAATGATAAAACTATAGTCTGCCCAAGATTTGCATATGTTAATGGAGAATTAAAGTCAGAGTTCTATGATATTAATGACGGCGACAAAATCCGTATGGAGAACTTCTATACAGTTGCACAGCTTTTTGAGTTTCTTGACTTGGATTATAAGACACTCAATGTAACTGTTAATAATGAACCAGCAGATAAGAATACTAAAGTATATGAGAACTTTACGGTAAGAACTTCTTCATTAGAGGAATATAATGAGAATATTATGGCATCAGAAAAGCTGCAGGAATCAGAAAAAACTGATGATAAGGTAGCAGAAGAACCAGTTATACAACCGCTGGATATAACTATTACGGTTAATGGTCAGAGCGTTGTTTTATCAGGCAAGCCTGATTATATAGTTGTAGACCTGTTCCAGTTCTATCCATTTGATCTTACAATGGTAAGGGGAAATCTTGTATTCTTACATAACGGAAATGATGCTGATTATTCATCGCCACTTAATGATGGTGATGTTATAGAGCTTCGCTGGGAGGATAAATAATTATGAGAATGATGCCGATTGCCAGCGGAAGCAGTGGGAACTGCATCTACCTTGGTACGGAGGACACACATGTTCTTTTTGATGCCGGAATAAGCAGGAAAAGAATTGAAGAAGGACTTAATACGGCGGGTTTAAGTCTTAAAGATATTGATGCAATATTTGTAACACATGAACATATTGACCATACAAAAGGGCTTGGTGTTATATCGAGAAAAGATGGGATTCCAATCTATTCAACATCTGGTACAATAGAGGGGATAGAACAGATTTCATCACTTGGGAATATTCCGGATGGCATATTTAATAAGATAAATGCGGATGAAGATATTTCAATTGGAGATGTAACAGTCCACCCATTTCGTATATCACATGATGCTAACGAACCGGTTGCGTATACATTTACTCAAAAATGTGCAGATGGCATAAAAAAAGCATCGGTTGTAACTGATTTAGGGTATTTTGATGATTATGTGGTTGATAATCTGACAGAATCTGATATTATGCTTGTTGAGGCTAATCATGATATCAATATGTTACAGGTTGGTCCTTATCCTTTTTATCTTAAGAAAAGAATATTAGGTAATAAAGGACATCTCTCTAATGAGACATCTGGACAGCTTGTCAATTCCCTGCTTCATGATAAGCTTAAGAAAATATATCTTGGTCATTTAAGCAAAGAGAATAACTATGATAAACTTGCTTATGAGACAGTGAAATTAGAAATTGATATGTCAGATAACTCATTCAAATCTTCGGATTTTGATATAGAGGTTGCAAAGCGTGATGTTTTATCAGGTATTTGCGAAATATAACAGGCGCTTACAAGGTGCAGAAAGAGGAAAGCTATGAAAAAATGTGTAATTACTGTTGTAGGAAAAGATACTGTTGGTATTATTGCCAGAGTATGTACTTATCTTGCTGATACAAAGGTTAATATCCTTGATATCTCACAGACTATTGTTTCAGGATATTTTAATATGATGATGATTGTTGATATGTCTGGTTCTACAAAGAATTTTGACAATGTTAATGAAGATCTTAATAAGCTTGGCGAAGATATTGGTGTTGTAATTAAATGCCAGCGTGAAGAAATATTTGACATGATGCACCGTATCTAAGAAAGTGAGGAGACTTAAATACTATGATTAATATTATGGAAGTTACAGAGACTAACAAAATGGTCGAGAAAGAGAACCTTGATGTAAGAACTATTACTATGGGTATTAATCTTCTTGACTGTGCTGGTCCTGATTTAGCTGAGGTAAATGAGAAAATATATAACAAAATCACAACTCTTGCTAAGGATTTAGTTTCAACCGGAGAAGAGATTGCAAAGGAATTCGGTGTTCCTATTGTTAATAAGAGAATATCAATTACACCTATTTCTCTTGTTGGTTCTTCTGCATGTAAGACACCTGAGGATTATGTTACTATTGCGAAAACTCTTGATAAAGCGGCTCATACTGTTGGTGTTAATTTCATTGGTGGTTATTCAGCAGTTGTATCAAAAGGAATGACTAAGAGTGATGAACTTTTAATAAGATCAATTCCACAGGCACTTGCACAGACAGAGCTTATATGCAGTTCTGTTAATGTCGGTTCAACAAAGACTGGTATTAACATGGATGCAGTAAGACTTATGGGCGAGATAATTAAAGAGACAGCAGAACTTACTAAGGATAAAGATTCTTTAGGATGTGCCAAGCTAGTTGTGTTATGTAATGCCCCTGATGATAATCCTTTCATGGCTGGTGCATTCCACGGTGTGACAGAAGATGATGCAATTATAAATGTTGGTGTCAGTGGTCCTGGTGTTGTTAAATACGCACTTGAGAGTGTAAGAGGAAAGAGTTTTGAGGTTCTTTGCGAAACTATCAAGAAGACAGCATTTAAGATTACAAGAGTTGGACAGCTTGTTGCACAGGAGGCTTCTAAGAGACTCGGTGTACCTTTTGGCATTATTGACCTTTCACTTGCACCAACTCCTGCTGTTGGAGATTCAGTAGCAGAGATTCTTGAAGAAATCGGACTTGAGAGAGCAGGAGCACCTGGTACTACAGCTGCACTTGCAATGCTTAATGATCAGGTTAAGAAGGGCGGTGTTATGGCATCTTCTTATGTAGGCGGACTTAGTGGAGCGTTCATTCCTGTATCAGAAGATCAGGGAATGATTGACGCTGTTAATGAAGGTTCACTTACAATCGAAAAGCTTGAAGCTATGACATGTGTATGCTCAGTTGGTCTTGATATGATAGCTATTCCAGGTGACACACCTGCAACAACAATTTCAGGAATTATTGCTGATGAAGCAGCTATTGGCATGGTAAACCAGAAGACAACAGCTGTAAGAGTTATTCCTGTTGTAGGAAAGGGCGTTGGAGAGACAGTAGAATTTGGCGGACTCTTAGGTTATGCACCTATTATGCCTGTTAATAAATTTGACTGTTCTGCATTCGTGAACAGAGTAGGAAGAATTCCTGCACCAATCCACAGCTTTAAGAACTAATTAAGAATTAAGATAAAAAACACCGGCTGAATCATATGATTGGTTCAGCCGGTGTTTTTTATATTCTTATTATATTCTGTTGTAATTCATTCTTCATTACATACCCATACTTTTCATATACAGCCTGTGCATATATATCAGAACATGCAAGGTCAAATATAAGTTCATTTTTATAATCAGCAGCCTTGGTAATGAAAGGTACATCAAGTTCTTTCTTGATGCTTCCAAGATACTGTTGTCCGGTTTTATTAAAACCTAATAATCTTATATATGGTATATTATTGTATGAATCGGACATAGATTTTCTTATTTCAAGAATTATATGCATGATACAGCGGCATATTCTTGAATATACTATATTCTTTGATTTAACTTTCATTGCGAATTCTGTGATAGTGTCTCTTCCTGTAAATGTACCTGCAAACCTGTTTGCAATGTCCGGACTGATATCTTCATATTCAGCAAGTTTTTCAGCAAAGTCTGTATGATTAATATTGCATTGCTGTTTAAGAAAAAGCATTTTGTAATTAAATATATTGCTGAAATCATCAGGAAATAAAGGACAGTTCTTAGAATTGCTGATTTCTTCATACATACCGGCAGTAAGGTATGTTTTTAATCTGTCATGTTCATCTGACATAAGCATTTTTCTTATTCCAAATGCACTTGCATACTCAGCGGTATCTGTGTCGTCATTGTAGCCAGCACCTTCACGAAGCACCGGATAATATGTCATGTTAAGGTTGTTGTAAAGAATTGCTTTTATATATTCAATTGCAAGAATGTTATTAGAACCTGTAATTATGTCCTTACATTCAGGCAGATATTCCAGAAGAGCAGTCTGTCTTGCCGCAGGGTATGAGAGTCCCTCTGCAAGAGCTTTGTTAAGAATTGCCTTATATTCAGGCGATTCTGATATTATAGTACGGCTTATCTTTGCCAGACAATCTGCATTATCAGTTTCAGCACCAAAACAGATTGAAGCGGCTTTCATTGTATTAAGTGTAAGAACTGCACCTTTTGCAAAATTCTCTGCACTTGATAATGCGTAGTATACAGGTAGTTCAACAACGATATCAGCACCAGCTTTTAATGCAGCACTTGTTCTTGCATACTTATCAATTACTGCCGGTTCACCACGCTGCATAAAATTGCCGCTCATAACAACGATAATACAGTCAGCCTGCGAAATCTGTTTTGCTTTATTCATCTGATATACATGTCCTGTGTGTAATGGGTTATATTCTGCAACAATTCCGCATGCTTTCATGTAGTGTCTCCTTTATGTTTTTATTATATTTTACTGAAATCATACATTTATGTCAAAAATATTGCCAGATTTACTCAATGTATCGTTTTTAAAACATTTTTAAGTGCCAGACGACCTTGTTTTCGACTAAAAATTGGTATATAATTTTTGTCAGAGTTCAGTATGTTTACTGAAAATTTACTTTTTTATAAGGAGGAGTCATTAATCATGGCATTTATTGACACAATTAAAGAAAGAGCAAAGGCAGACAAGAAGACTATCGTTTTACCAGAGTCTATGGATAAGAGAACTTATGAAGCTGCTGAGAAGATTTTAAAGGAAGGCATTGCTAATTTAGTTATCATTGGTACTCCTGAAGAGATCGAGAAGTATGGTAAGGGCTATGACATTTCTGGCGCCACAATCGTAGATCCATTTAACGATCCTAATAAGCAGAAGTATATTGATAAATTCGTTGAGTTAAGAAGCAAGAAGGGTGTTACACCTGAGATGGCTAAGGAACAGATGGAGAAGGATTACATGTACTATGCATGCCTTATGTGTAAATGTGGAGATGCTGATGGAGCAGTATCTGGTGCATGCCACTCAACAGGTAACACAATCCGTCCAGCTCTTCAGTTATTAAAGACTAAGCCAGGTATCAGCTCAGTTTCAGGCTTCTTCCTTATGGAAGTTCCAGACTGCGAATTCGGTGAGAACGGTCTTTTTGTATTCGCTGACTGTGCTGTAAGCCCAGATTATGATTCAGAGAAGCTTGCTGAGGTTGCTAAGCTTTCTTCAGATTCATTCAAGAGCTTTGTAGGAAAGGACGCTAAGGTTGCTATGCTTAGCTTCTCTTCATACGGAAGTGCTAAGCATGACAGAGTAACTATGGTTGCTGATGCTGTTAAGATTGCAAAAGAGAAGTACCCAGATATCACTGTTGATGGTGAGCTTCAGTTAGATGCTGCTTTAGTTCCAGAAGTTGCTGCACTTAAGGCACCTGAGAGCCCGGTAGCTGGTAAGGCTAATACACTTGTATTCCCTAACCTTGAAGCTGGTAACATCGGTTATAAGCTTGTTCAGAGACTTGCTAAGGCTGGAGCTTATGGTCCTGTTCTTCAGGGACTTTCTATGCCAGTTAACGATCTTTCAAGAGGATGCTTCGCTGACGATATCGTTGGTGTAGTAGCTATGACAGCAGTTCAGGCTCAGAATGCATAATTAACATTTTTAAGGAGAATTTTTGTAATGAATATTTTAGTATTAAACTGTGGAAGCTCATCTCTTAAGTATCAGCTTATTAACATGGATGATGAGAGCGTAATCGCAAAAGGTCTTGTAGAAAGAATCGGTATTGAAGGTTCTGTTCTTACACACAAGCCAACAGGAAAGGATAAGTATGTTGTTGAAACACCTATGAAGGATCACAACATTGCAGTTAAGCTTGTTCTTGATGCTCTTCAGGATGCTGAGCACGGCGTAATCAAGTCTACAGATGAGATTGCAGCAGTAGGACACAGAGTACTTCACGCAGGTGAGAAGTATATCGAGTCTTGTCTTGTAACAGAAGATGTTAAGAAGGTTGTAAGAGAGTGCTTTGACCTTGGTCCTTTACATAACCCAGCTAACCTTATCGGTATTGAAGCCGTTGAGGCAGCTATGCCAGGCAAGCCAAATGTAGCTGTATGGGATACAGCATTTGGTGGAACAATGGAGCCAAAGGCTTACCTATATGCTATTCCTCGTGAATACTATGAGAAGTACGGCGTAAGAAGATATGGTTTCCACGGAACAAGCCACAGCTTTGTTTCTAAAGAGACAATCAAGTTTGCTAACCTTGATCCTAAGACAGCTAAGGTTATCGTATGCCACCTTGGTAACGGTGCTTCAATCTCAGCTTCTGTTGGTGGTAAGTGTGTAGATACTTCTATGGGTCTTACTCCACTTGAAGGACTTATCATGGGAACACGTTCTGGTGACCTTGATCCGGCTATCTTAGAGTTCTTATGCAACCATGAGAACCTTACAATAAGCGAGATGCTCAATATCCTTAACAAGAAGTCTGGTGTACTTGGTATGTCAGGCGGAATCTCAAGTGATTTCAGAGATCTTAATGCTGCAGCTAACGACGGTAACGAAATTGCTAAGGTTACACTTGAAGCTTATGCTTACAGAGTAGCTAAGTATATTGGTGCTTACACAGCAGCTATGAACGGTGTTGATGCCATTACATTTACAGCTGGTGTTGGTGAGAATGCTGCATGGCTTCGTCCAATGGTAGCTAAATATCTTGGATACCTTGGTGTTGAACTTGATGAAGCTGCAAGCGAGAAGGCTTGTGGAGTAGAAGGAATTATCTCTACACCAGAATCTAAGGTTAAGCTTTGCGTAATTCCTACTAATGAAGAGCTTGCAATCGCAAGAGAAACATTAGCATTAGTAAAATAATTGACATATTCGCGAAAAATATTGAATTTAAGTGAATTTGTTGTTGACAAAGACAGGGAGCATGCGTATAATTGACAAGGTGTGGATTAGCGCATGCTTTTCCTGTGCATAATAGTATGAATTGGAGACAATTATGCTAATTGATTTAAGAGAGCTTTTATCCGGT
>OGIE01004758.1_pt1 | contig 12394 bp, 8 predicted proteins | sample 1571581 | NCBI WGS metagenome assembly OGIE01 (sample SAMEA2582021, study PRJEB24529) | metagenome | biome: Human gut stool | place: China | collected 2011
TAAAATCCTAAGTTTTCAGAACTTTTATAAAGTTCTGAAAACTTGCTCAGCGGGGAGAAAAGACTTTTTCGACACGCTGAGCAGGACGCACCGCTTTCGCGGTGCGTCCTGCTGTGTTTGGCATTGTTATACGTTGGCGGTGTCCCGCTCTTTCTCCTCGGCAGGGGCGGCCTCCGGCGCGGATTGCTCCGGCAGAGTCGCCTCGTCCGTAGAAGCGGGCTGAGCAATCGCCTTTTTAGACGTCTTGGCAATGCGGGGCTTTTGGGGCGGCGCGGGCGTCCGCCAGTGGAGCGTGGTTTTGTTGAACACCGGCTCGCAGACATACAGCACGGCGGGCATGACCAGAAGGCAGATGCACGCGGAGATCAGCGCGCCCCGGGCCAGCATGATGCAGATGGCGCCGATGAGGTCGATAGAGGACACAAAGGACACGCCCAGCGTGGCGCAGAACAGCACCAGCGCGCTGGTAATGATAGAGGCGTCAGAGGAATCCGCCGCGATGCGGATGGCCTCTATGCGGCTCTTGCCGCTTTGCAGCTCCTCCTGAAAGCGGGAGGACATCAAAATAGCGTAGTCCACGGTAGCGCCCAGCTGCACGCAGCTGATGATGGTGGGAGCAATGAAGGGCGTGGAGGCCCCGGAAAAGTAGCAGAAGCCCTGATTGAGAAAAATGGCCAGCTCAATCGTGGCCACCAGCACCGCCGGAATGGAAATGGACTTGAACGCCCATGCCACGATGAGGAAAATGCAGGCGATGGAAAGGTAGTTCGCCACCACAAAGTCCACGGCGGTGGTGTCGATGAGGTCGCGGTACATGGCGCCCTCGCCGGTGATCATGGCGTGCTCATCGTATTCTTTCAAAATGGCGTTCATTTCGTCCAGTTGGCCGGAAACGGCGTCGGTAGCGGGCTCGTAGCTGGAGTTGACCATCATGAGCTGATAGCCGCCCTGCTTGAGCATATCCTTCACGGCGTCCGGGATGAAAAAATCCGGAATGCCGGTCCCCAGTATTTTGTGGTAGGAGACCACAGAGGTGATGCCCTTGAGCTGCTCCATCCGGGTCTCAATATCTGACATTTCCGCAGGCGTCAGATCGTCCCGCAGAACGATGAAGTGAGAGGTGGCCATGTCGAAATCGTCCTTGAGCTTTTCGTTGGAGACAATAGAGGGCAGGTCCCGGGGCAGGGACTCGTCCAGCTTGTAGTAGATTCCGGCGTGGGACTGAGCGTAGTAGGCAGGGATGAACAAGAGGATGAACAGCACCATAATGGCCCTGTGGTGCCGGAGGACAAAGGTGTTCATCCGGTCAAAGCTGGGAAGAAGGCTTCTGTGCTTGTGCTTGGTGATCTGCTTATCGAAAATCAGCACAAGGCTCGGCAGTACCAGAATCACGGTGGCTACGCCCAGCACCACGCCCTTGGCCATGACGATGCCAATGTCCCGCCCCAGTGTCAGCCGCATGACGCACAGGGCCAGGAAGCCTGCGATGGTGGTTACGCTGGAGGAGGACAGGGAGCGGAACGCGGCAACAATGGCGGCGGCCATGGCGTCCCGGTTATCCGTATAGTTGGCCCGCTCCTCCTCGTAGCGGTGGTAGAGGAAAATGGAGTAGTCCATGGTGACGCCTAATTGCAGCACGGCGGCAATGGCCTTGGTGATGTAGGAAATCTCGCCTAAGAATATGTTGCTGCCGAAATTGTAAATGACCGCAAAGCCGATGCTGGCAAGGAAGATAAAGGGCAGCACCGTGGATTCCAGTGTCAGCAGCATGGCGCAGAGGGCCAGCAGCACCGCAAGGCCTACGAACATGGGAAGCTCGCTATCCATCAGGTCGCGGGTATCCTTGATGACCACGGAGAAGCCCGCCAAAAAGCATTTTTCGTTGCAGATCTTTCGCACCTGCTCAATGCACTCCATGGTTTCGTCCGATGCGCCGGGATGGCTGTACTGAATAATCATCATGGTAGCGTCCCCGGCAAAGAACATATCCCGGAAATTGGCGGGAATCATATCCGTGGGGATTTGGATACCCATGAGATTGCTGATCCAGATGGCGTTGGAAACACCGTCAATGGCCTTGATGTCATTGATGAGGCTGTTGGTGTATCCGGCGGGCATATTTTCCACAATGAGCATACTGGTAGCCGCCATTTTGAATGGCTCCTCCAGCAGCTTCTCACCCTGTGAGGACTCGAGATCCTCCGGAAGATAGGAGAGAATATCATAGTTGATGCGGGTAGAGATATAGCCGATAGCGGCGGGAATGAGCATGATCACAGCCGCCAGCGCCACCAGCCGCGGCTTTCGGGTCAGCCATTTGGCAAGTCGTTCGATCATGGCTCAGTCCTTTCCGCCGAACAGGCCGGTGACAGCGGCCCAGAGGTCCTTGAACATTTGGGCGATACGGCCCCAGAATGTGGTCTTCTCTGCCGCTGCAGCTGCCGCTTCCTCATCATCCTCCTCCGGCTCTGTGATCTCCTGTGTGCGGATGAGGACCTGAATGCTCTGGGGGGCGGGGTTGCGGCTGTCCGTCAGGGAAACGGCCTCGGCGGTGGCGTCCATCAACAGGAGATTGTTGACATCGCCGGTATATTCGTCCCACGTGTCCTCAATGATCTCGCAGATGCTCGTCTTGGCGTCCTTGATCTCACCGGCAGTGCTCATGGTGCGGGCCGCGCCCCGGAGCACGGAGGCCAGCGCCTCAAGGGACTGCTTCGTACCGGCATCCAGCGGTGTGCCCGCTGCCTTCAGCAGCGCCTCGGTGTCTGTGACCAGCTTTTGCGTGTCCCGGATGGTCTTGTTGGCGCTGACGCTGAGGCTGCTGACGGTTTTCAGCGTTTCCTGCAGGGTCGGCTCGTACTCATCCAGAAGGTCCTGCAATTCCTCGGCATCCTTGAGAATGCCCCGCAGTTCGCCGCTGGCACCGGAGAGCGCTGACGTCAGGTCTTCGGCCTTATTCAGCAGAGAGGTCAGTTCACTCAACCGGGCACAGAGCGCGGCCAAATCGTCAATGACCCGGCCGGTGGGCTTGGCGATATTGTCCATGGTGGTATATAGGCCGCTTTGCAGGTCCTTGATTTGCTTGGTGGCGCTGTCCAATCCGCCTGCAATCAGGTCGATGGCTGCTCCGCCCACGCTTTCGGATTCGCCGGGAGTGGCTGCAGTGGAACCGCCGGTTTCGCCCTTGCCTCCGTCTGCGCCGGTTTCACCGCCCTCTGTGGTTGTGGCATTATTATCGCCGGTGGTAACGCTGCCAGCACCGGTATTGCCGGTTTCACCCTCATTGCCGTTCGTGCCGTTTTCACCGCCCTCTGCGGGGGCGGACGGGGTGCTGCCATCGCCGGTGGTGTCATTGCTATCGCCGGAAGCGTTGTTCTGGCTGTTATTGTCACTGCTGCCGGTACTGCCGGAGCCGGAATTGGAATTGCCGGAGGAAGAACTGCCGGAGGAAGAACTGCCGGAACCGGTTATATTGCCGCTGTTGTTACCGACGTTGGTGTTCGAGCCAGCGCCGGAACCGCCGCCGGATGGGCTTTCGCTGTCGGAAGAACTGCCGCCCTCGCTTTCGCTGCCGGAATTGGAGCCGCTGCCCGAAACAGAACCGCTGTCGGAGCCGCTGCCCTCCTCGGGATCATTTTGCAGCAGCTCACCGGTGATGGTGGTAGTACCAGCGTCTGTCTTCAACTTGCCGCTGGCATACAGCAGCCAGAGGTCGGCGGTCTGCTTGGCGTCGGCGGGACTCTGCCCCAGTACCTTCTGACAGAATGTTTGGAAGCTCATGGCCTCCTTGGACTGATAGGCTTGTTCCAGTGCGGGTAAATATTGAATCGCCGCCTTTATGCCGATGATGTTAGCTTCAATTTCAGCTTTTTCATCTTCTGTGGCCGCCGCAGCATAAGCAAGCTCAAGCTTTGTCAGTTGTCCCTTCAATGCGGTGGTCGCCGCGTCTACGGAACCGGCTGCCATAGCGCCCGCTGCTACCTTGGACAGACTCGCTGCCTGTGTTTCTTCCAGACCTTGCTTTTTCAGGACAAGGGTATAATAGGTCTGCCGGTCGGAAGCATAGGCGCTGTGGGCCGCCTTCAGTTGCTCAATGGTCTTGCTGCCAACGCCCTGTACCTTGTCGATGGCTTCGGTGGTGTCCTTCTTCACAGTGCTGCCGGTGACGCCCAGCGCGTTCCGCAGAGACACCAGACTGCCGCTGAGCTTGCTGAGAACATCGTGCAGATCGCCGGTGCTTTCCAGCCGGTCCAGCGCGTCCTCAAGGTCCTCCAGCTCGTCCCGGAGGTCGCTGGAGGTATTGCTCATGCTGTTCAGGACGGATTTGGAATCGGAAATGGTGCGGCTCAGCGTTTCAATTTGCCCCTCCACCGGGTCCAAAAGCTCGGACAGGTTGGAAAGGTCCTCCCGCAGAGCGTCGGTCCCATCATAAAGAACGCCCTTGCCGCCCGAGAAGATGCCCCGGGCCTCGTTTAGTTTATCCAAGCCGCTGGCGGAGGCGTTGAGGCTGCCGGTCATGGAATACAGCGCGTCCAGCAGAGAATCAAGGCTTCCGGAGAGCTTATTGTAGTTGTCCTCAAGGTCATCCTTGCGCTCGGAGAGCTTGGCAATCTCCTCCAGCTGGCTCAGCGTGGCGGGGACCAGCATGAACGTCAGTCCGCCGAAGGAGAAATCCTCGCTGCCGACCCGGATGGTGTAGTGGCACTCCTCGCCGGGCAGGCCGATGAACAGCACAGCTCGCAGATTGCCGATGAGCTGCACCTGTGCACCGGGGGCCTCAAGGGAGAGAATATCGTCCTGATTGAAAATGGCCATGGCCTCCAGCGTGTAGTTGTTCCGGGCGTACTCGATAGCGTCCGGGTTGGGAATGGCGTCCAGATTGATTTCCACAACGCCGGTTTTTCCGGCCAGTTCCTCGGCGCGGGTGGGAACGCCGTTGAGCTTGTAGCTGACAGCCAGCGTCCACGGCAGCGCCTCAAAGGGACGGGTGGTCTTACCCTCAAAATAGAAATGAGAGGGCGCCGTGCCGGCGTCAAAGCGGAAGGTGGTCATGCCGCCAGCGGAGGAGGGAACGGTCCCGTCCGTCAGGTTCAGCACCTCGTCATACTGGCCGTAGTCCGTTAGGGTGGAATAGCCGTTGGTGAGATAGCTTTTCACCACACTGCCCTCCGTCAGATTGCCATAGTAATCCGTCATGGCATAATAGGCCTCATCATAGACGGGGGACACGCCGTTATCCACTGCGGACACGGGGACAGAACTCAACGCCAGCAGGGCGGAGAGGACGCAGCTTCCGAAGCGGAGAAGCTGCCGTTTCGCGGTTCTTACTGGATGACGCATGGCATTTTCTTCCTTTTACACACAATTTTTGCGGGAGCTTGCCGGGGTCTTCTCTTATAATATCAGTTTACCAGCTTCTTCCGGGGAAGAATATGGACATACCTTGGCCTGTGCCTGATTCTATGGAGAGCGCCGCTGAGAAAATTTGGGCGGTTTCGAGAAATTGCCTGAATTTTCAGTAAAGGCGCCGTTAAAAATTTTCCTTGAAGTGGAAGCTGCTTTCAGTGTATAATCAACACATCATACCATCAGTTGATAAGGGCATATTTGCCCTTGTCAACTGATGGTATATAAAAGAGAAAAATTGGAGGAAAAACATGGCGCAGGAAACAAAAAATGCCATCCGGCGGGCGTTTATCCGGCTGCTCAACGAGCGCCCCATTGATAAGATCTCCATTAAGGATATTGCGGAGACCGGCGCGGTGAACCGCAATACCTTTTACTATTATTACGCGGATATTTATGCACTGGTAGAGGATATTTTTGAGATGGAGGCTGCGGATTTTCTGACGAAAATGCGACGGTACGAGAGCTGGCAGGAGGCGTTTCTGGACGCCACGGACTTTGCCATGCAAAATAAGCGGGCGGTGTTTCACCTTTATAATTCCGCCAATCAGGGCACACTGCGGCGCTATTACCACAAGGTCATTTTAGGAGCCATGATGACCTATGTGCAGGGACAGGCCGAGGGTCTGACAGTACAGGAGGAGGACATCCGGGTGCTGGCGGAATTTTACTCCGCCGCGCTGGAGGGCCTGACTGCTCTGTGGCTTCAGGACGGGATGAAATATGACGCGGAGGCGTACATCGACCACCTGGGGCGGCTGCTGGACGGAAATATCCGGCTGGCGCTGGAGCGCGAAAGCAGCCGCAGCGAGAACGCCGGATAAAAATAAAAGAAAATCCCCATTGGGTCAGACCCAATGGGGATTTTTTATGCGTCCTTCCACTGCTTTCGGCAGCGGACATACCAGAAGCCGCACAGCAGAATTTGAATGAGAGTGGAGCAGGGGGAGGACAGCCCCAAGGCAAAGATGGAGCCGGGCAGCAGACGACTGATGAGAAACGCCAGCGGCAGGCGAATCCCCACGGCACCCAGTAGACCCTGCACCATGACGAAGAGCGTCTGGCCGCAGCCGTTGAAATAACCCACAAAGCAAAAGAGGAAGCTGGTGAACAGGCAGTCGATGGCGTAGGCCTTCAGATATTCCCATGCGGCGGCAATGACCGCCGCGTCATCAACGAACAGGCCCACCAGAATATCGCCGTGAAAAAATGTGAACCAGCCCATGATGAAACCTGCCGCAAGGGAGGTCGCCACGCCGCACCAGAGCGCCCGGGCGGCGCGGCGCGCCTGCCCCGCGCCGATGTTCTGGGCCACGAAGGCGGACATGGACTGCATATAGGCCGAGGGGACCAGCATCACAAAGGCGCACAGCTTTTCCGCCACGCCCACACCGGCGGAGGGAACGGTGCCCATGGAGTTTGCGATGCCGATGATGGCAAGAAACGAAAGGCTTACCAGCAGGTCCTGCAGGGCCACAGGACTGCCCAAGCGCAAAATCTGCCGGATGAGGGCGGCGTCCGGGCGGATGTCGCCCCGTTCTAGCGTAAAGGGCAGCTTGCGGCGGCGAATCAAAATCAGGGAAAGGGCCACGCTGATGGCCTGCGCCGCCACGGTGGCATAGGCCGCTCCGGCTACGCCCATGTGAAAGCCGCCCACCAGCAGCAGATCACCGGCAATGTTGCAGATACAGGCGATCAGCACCGTAATGAGGGGCATAACAGAATCACCGATGCCCCGGAAAATACTGCCGAGAATGTTGTAGGCCACGATGAATACCGCACCGGCAGAGCAGATGCGGGTGTAGGCCACTGTGCCGGAAAAGGCGTCCACCGGGGCGTGCATGATGGCGGCGGTCTGGGGCGCGGCCAGCAGCATCACCACCGTGACCACTGCGGCAACGATGGCAAACAGGCAGATGCCGCAGCCTACGGCGCGCCCGGCCTCCCGGAGATTGCACTCACCGATGCGCTGTCCCAGCAGCACGGTCACGCCCATGGCAAGCCCTGTGATGACAATGGTGATGGACTGCATGATCTGGCCGCCGGTGGACACGGCGGAGATGTCCGCAGCCGTGCCGAAGCGTCCCACAACCTGTAAATCAACGGCACCGTACATGGCCTGAAGCAGCAGGGCCAGCAGCACCGGCAGCGCAAAGCGCAGCAGAAGGGGTAAAATCGGTCCCTTGGTAAAATCGTGTTGTTGCTCCATAAATCAAACCTCCCGAACGGAGGATGTTTTTCCAACAAAAAAGCCGGATAAGATTCCGGGCGCACCCGGCATCTTATCCAGCCTTGCAATTACGATCATAGACCCTCCGATGACTGCCGGTAACTCTATCGCATTCCGGCGGGAAAGTCAAGAGGCAGTATTTTTGTCCGGACGGGTCAGCAGGAAAATGGTGCTGATGATGGCGGCAAAGCCGATGAGGTCCGTCCCGGAAAAGGAGGTCCCCAGCCACAAAACGGAAAACACCGTAGCGGACAGCGGCTCCGAGGAGGCCAGCATGGAGGATTTGGAGGGGCCGATATCCACGATGGACTGCATGATGAGGGAAAAGGAGACCACGGAGCCCAGCACCACAATGGCGGCCACCGCCAGCCAGCCCCGCAGGGGCAGTTGAACATCATAGCGCCAGCTCCGGCAGAGAAGGTTTAGCGTCACGGCGGCAAACGCCATGCCGAGGGCGGTGACGGTCTCCCGGTCATAGCGCTCCAAGAGCTTTGACGGCAGCATACTGTACAGTACAACGGCCCACGCTGTGGCAAGGCCCCAGAGAAGTCCGGCAGGGGAGATGACAAGCTGACCGGGCTTGCCGCCGGTGGCCAGCAGAAACGTTCCGAACAGCGCCAGAAGCAGCGCGGCGGTCTCGATTTTCGTGGGAAAGCGCCGGACACGGACGCAGGTGATAAGCAGAATAAAAAGCAGGCTCAGAGTTTGCAGAACCGTTGTGGTGGCGGCGTTGGAATAGGAAATACCCATGATATAGGCGGACTGGCAGGCCATGAGGCCGAAAATACCGTAGGCCGCCAGACGCGCTACGTGCCGGTGGTCCTTCCAGATGTCCCGGCAGGCAGCGGGGTGGCGCAGCAGGGCCAGAACCGTCAGAATAATGGCGGTGAAAAACAGCCGCGTACAGGAAAGCCACAGCGGCGGCACATGAAAATTGGAGAAAAGATATTGAGCGCAGGTGCCGGAAAAGCCCCAGAAAATACCGCCGATCACGGCGCAGAGAGAGCCCCGCAGCGCGGGAGAAATGGTCTGCTTCGTAGAAATCACCCTTATCAAGTCGAAAAGTCACGGAAGCATTATAATCGGGGTGGGTGCGCCTGTCAATGAAAAACCGGCCCTCCGGGGCCGGTTTGAGATCTATTTTGTCAGGAAGTGATGCGCTTGAAGTTGCCGACGGTCTCATTGACCGTGGAGACATAGGCAAATGTATTGGGGAACTCCGCTAAAATCTCCTGAAAACGGACGATCTGGTGCCGGTTCACCACGCAGATCAGCATGGAGCGGGGGGTGTGGGAATACATCCCCTGCGCCGACAGCAGCGTGACGGAGTGGTGCAGCTCTTGAATGAGCCGCTGGGAAAGGGCCTGCGGGTCCTGTGTGACGATCTCAAACTTCAGGGCGGTCTTGCCGCCCTTGAGGATGCGGTCGCTGATGCTGGAGGTGAGGTAGCAGTAGATCAGGCAGAGAATCACCGGCTCAAAGCGGTAGCCATATACGAAAAATGACAGGGCGGCCACAGAGGCGTTCAGGCAGAAAATGACCCAGACAAAGCTGGCCTCCGGGTACTTTTTCCGCACCCATGCCGCCACAATATCCGTGCCGCCGGTGGAACCGTTCTGGCGGATGACCGTGCCGCCCACCGCTCCGCTGATGGCGCCGACGACCATGGGGCCTAAAATGGTAGAGGTGCCGTTGTCCGTGTGATAGGCAATAGCGCTGAGGTCCATGTGCCCCAGCATTAGCGTCACAAAGGAGAATACCAGCACAAAGGCCAGATTCTTTTTCGCAAAATCCGCGTCCAGCTTTTGCCATGTCAGAAAAATCAGCGGCAGGTTCAGAAGCAGTGACAGATAGCCGATGTTGATGTGGAACAGATACTGCACCATAGTGATGAGACCGTTGAGTCCGGCAGGGGCAAAGGCGTTGGGAAATACGAACAGCTCATAGCTGAAGCCCATTAAAACGGCGGACGCCATGACAATGAGATAGCTTTTAAGCTGCTTTTTCTGCTCATTCCGCAAGGGAAACACTTCCTTTGGCATTGGTTTGGAACGGCGTTCCAGCCATGGAGTATACGCCCATTTTGCCAAAAATGCAAGAAATCTTGCAAAAATAAGTGAAAAATGCAAGAAAACTTTTGCAACCTGCAAAATGCCCGTCAAAATGCTGGAAAACAAAAAAGCGCCGCCCGGAAATGAAGGCTCCGGGCGGCGCTTTACCAATTTGTGAGGAAAAAAGCTCAGGGCTTCAGGGCGGCGACCCATCTGCCGTACTTTTCGATGTTGGCGGCGGCCTCTGCCGCGTCCGCGCCCTGTGTCAGAATATAGACCTTGATCTTCGGTTCCGTGCCGGAGGGACGGACCAGAATCACTGTCCCATCGGCCAGTTCGTAGCGCAGCACGTTGGAGCCGGAAAGCTCCATGCGGCTCTTGGCCCCGGTGGCGCAGTCGATGACGCTACCATCGGTATAATCCTTGCGGACCGTTACCTTCACGCCGCTGATCTCCGTCGGGGGATTGGCGCGGAGGTCCGCCATGAGCTTTGCCATGTCCCGGAGACCGTCCAGACCGGGCATCACCAGATTGTGGGTCTTTTCAGCGTAGTAGCCGTACTTTTCATACAGAGCGTTCAGCGCGTCAAAGAGGGTCATGCCCTGCGCGTAGTACCATGCCGCCATCTCCGTCAGGAGCATGGAGGCCGTGACCGCGTCCTTATCCCGGACGTAATCGCCCAGCATATAGCCGTAGGACTCCTCGTAAGAGAAAATGACCTTCCCCTCACCGCTGGCCTCCAGCGCGTTCTTCTTTTCCGCCATGAATTTGAAGCCGGTGAAGGTATCGAAGCACTTTACGCCATTGCTCTCCGCTACTTTCCGGGCCATTTCCGTGGTCACAATGGTTTTAAGAGCCACCGGTTTTTCCGGCAGCTTGCCGGCACGTTTCATGGCGCCGATGAGGTAATCCAGCAGCAGCACGCCGGTCTGATTACCGGTGACGGGCTGGAACTCTCCGTCATGGTTTCGCACCATGATGCCGACACGGTCGCTGTCCGGGTCCGTGCCGAGGATGAAGTCCACATCGTTTTTCTTGGCAAGGTCAATGGCCAGATAAAAGCCCTCCGGGTTTTCCGGGTTGGGGGAGACCACCGTGGGGAAGTTCCCGTCAATGACCATCTGCTCCGGCACGCAGATCAAATGCTTGATTCCCAGCGTCTCCAGTGCCTCCGGCACCAGCTTGTAGCCGCAGCCGTGGAACGGCGTGTAGACCAGCTTGAATTTGTCTGCCACCCGGGCAACGGTCTCCCGGTCATTGATCATGGCTGTGACATGGGCCATGAATTTGCGGTCGGTCTCATCGCCCATGGTCTCAATAAGGCCCGCCTTCACGGCCTCGTCAAAGGCCATGCGCTTTACGCCATCAAAAATATCGATCTGTGTCAGCTCCTTGGCAATCGCCTCGGCATGGTGGGGCGGAAGCTGTGCACCGTCGGACCAGTAGACCTTGTAGCCGTTGTACTCCTTGGGATTATGGCTGGCAGTGACGTTGATGCCCGCCTGACAGCCGTATTCCCGCACGGCAAAGCTCAGCTCCGGCGTGGGCCGCAGGGATTCAAAAATGCGGACATGGATGCCGTTGGCAGCACAGACCTCGGCGGCGGCCCGGGCAAACTCCATGGAGTGATTGCGGCAGTCCATGCAGATTGCCACGCCCCGGCGCTTGCCCTCCTCGCCCTCGGCGGCGATGACGTTGGCAAAGCCCTGTGTAGCCCAGCGAATCACATGAATGTTCATGTTATGTAAACCGGTGTACATAGTGCCCCGGAGACCGGCGGTGCCAAACTCCAGCGGGCCGAAGAATCGGCTTTCAATCTCCTTGGGATCGTCCTTAATAGACTCCAACTCAGCGTGTTCCTCCGGAGAGAGGGCGGGGCTGTGGAGCCACTTCTCGTATTCCTGCATGAAATCCATTTGCAAGTACCTCCTTATATCGTATCAACAGTGTTCTGTGTGTCCGCTTGAAATTTTACTTATGGTATCTGCTTCCGGCATTGATCTGGTAGGCCCGGTAGATCTGCTCCAAAAGCATCACCCGCAGCAGGTGGTGGGGAAAGGTCATGGGGGACATGGACAGGCGGACCTTGGCCTCCTTTTTCAGGCTCTCCGCCAGACCGAAGGAGCCGCCGATGACAAAGACCAGGTGCCGGGCGGCGCTGTCCTGCCAGGTGCGCACCAGCCGGGCCAGCTCCTCGCTGGAGTGGGGCTTGCCCTCCACGCACAGGGCCACCAGGCAGGCGTTCTGGGGAATCTTCCCCCGGATGGCCGCCGCCTCCCGCTCCAGGGCGGCGTCGATCTGGGCCTGGGAGGGATTGGACGGCAGCCGCTCCTCCGGCAGCTCCACCACCTGGAGCTTACAGTAGGCCGACAGGCGCTTGACGTACTCCGCCGCCGCGTCGATGTAAAATTTCTCCTTCATCTTGCCCACGCAGATGAGCTGCACCCGGATGCCCTTCATACCGTGTACCTCCGGCTCTTCTCGCTGCGGGGGGCCACCTCCAGCGCCACGTCCCGGCCCACCGCCGCGCCCCGGCGCTCCAGTACGCCCCGTACCACCTCGTGGGCCCGGGCGGGGGTGTTGTTCTCATGGGACAGGTGGGCCAGCACCACCGTGCGGGCGCCCCCCTCCACCGCCGTCCAGGCCAGCTCGGCCCCCGCCTCGTTGGACAGGTGGCCCCGGTCGCCCAGAATGCGGGCCTTGAGGT
>OGIE01004763.1_pt1 | contig 12392 bp, 10 predicted proteins | sample 1571581 | NCBI WGS metagenome assembly OGIE01 (sample SAMEA2582021, study PRJEB24529) | metagenome | biome: Human gut stool | place: China | collected 2011
ACGCGCCAAGTCTCACGGACGTTCGACTTGAAAGGAGGTATTTGAGGTATGGTGATTCAGAGCAGGCGTGTATGGATCAGCGGGCAGTTTCTGGAGGCAGCGCTGAAGGTTGAGGACGGAAAGATCGTGCAGATCTATCCGTATGGAACGGTAAAGGCGGATGTGGACTACGGAACGAAACGGATTGTTCCGGGATTTATCGATGTCCATACCCATGGTGCCTATGGATTTGACACCAATGATGCTGAAAAAGATGGTTTACGAAACTGGATGAAACGGATTCCGGAGGAAGGTGTTACTGCGATTCTTCCAACGACAGTTACCCAGATGCCGGACGTTCTGACTGCTGCAGTAGCCAATGTGGCAGAGGTAGTCAGAGAGGGCTACGAGGGTGCAGAGATCTTAGGTATTCATTTTGAGGGACCATATCTGGATATGGAGTACAAGGGAGCGCAGCCGCCGGAAGCGATCGCCGTACCGTCTGTGGAGCAGTTCCAGATGTACCAGAAAGCGGCCAATGGCCTGATCCGCTATATCACATTGGCACCGGAGCATGACCCGGAGTTTGCACTGACCAGATATTGCAAGGAAACAGGCGTGGTGGTCAGCATGGGTCATTCTTCCGCAACCTATGAGCAGGCGATGATGGGCATCGCCAACGGCGCTACATCCATGACTCATGTGTTTAACGGCATGACTCCATTCCATCATCGCAAGCCTGGTCTTGTGGGTACGGCCCTCCGCGTCAGAGATATCTACGGTGAGGTAATCTGCGACGGATGCCACTCCCACCTTGCAGCACTTAATGATTTCTTTGCGGCAAAGGGACGGGATTACAGCATCATGATCAGCGATTCCCTTCGAGCAAAACACTGTCCTCCGGGCGGTGAGTACGAGCTTGGCGGTCATCCGATCGAGATTCGGGACAATGGCCTGGCATACCTGAAGGGAACCGACACCATCGCCGGAAGTACCCTGCATATGAACCGCGGATTGCGGCTGCTGGTTGAAGAGGCACTGGTGCCGTTTGACGCTGCGTTAAATGCCTGCACCATCAATCCGGCCAGATGCTTAAGAGTTGATGACCACAAAGGCCGTCTGGCAGCAGGATACGATGCAGATCTTGTTGTGCTGGAAGATAACTATGATGTCTGCCAGACATATTGTAAGGGCGTAGCGATGCTTTAATTGTTCGATAGAAAAGAAAAAAGGCTGTCCAGGTGATCTGGACAGCCTTTTTCTTTAGGAGTTTATAAAATGATTGTGGGTTATTTTCTCCATCCCTCTGGCAGATATTTCATGGTATTTTCAATCATATCGTCAGCCAGCTTCTTCACATCCTCAACAGATGGATTGTGGCCTTTTACCAGTGGGTCGTTTAAGAATGCTTTGTATACCAGTTCGCGGTCGCAGGTGAGAGCAGCCTGTAAGGTGTACTCGTGGTTTTCTACGTGCGGTTTCACCAGGTTTAAGACGCCTTCTGGCAGATTACCGGCGATCAGTGGTTTGATAGAATCACGGCTGAATACAGCGTTGGTCTCTACGACTGCACTTGCTGGCAGATTCGGGATCTGAAGGTTGGTGTTTGGAATGTTGACATTGCTGACAACACGGTCAAGGCCGCACAGGGACTTGATCAGCAGGATACCCTCTTCTCCAGATGGTTTTAATTCAATCTCCTGCTCGCCATTTACCAGACGGGCACTCTTAGCCAGACGCTCTTTTAAGTCATTCTTTCTCCATGCAACGGTGGTCAGGCCGAATTTCCAGCTCTTTACGGTCTCAGGATCATTTAAGTATTCGTTGCCAGGCATAAACTCAGCCAGGTGACGGTCACCGGCAGCTGCGATCAGACCGTAGCGGCGGAACAGATCAAATTTTACACGATGAGCGCAGGCAAAGGTGCTGTTTGCCCAGTTCCTATCTGGCTCATTGTAGCCCTCTTCAAAATGTTTATCAATATAGTCCCGATAGATTGGGAACAGATCCAGTCCTTTATAGGAAGCCTGATCGAACCAGGTGAAGTGGTTGATACCCAGAACATTGACCATGATATCCCGGCGGTCGATATCCTTGATTCCGGTGACTTCTTCGCAGATTCCCTTCAATACCTTCTGAGTACCGAATACCTCATGGCAGCAGCCAAATGCCTTGATCTCCGGGAAGGTATGGTACAGAACCTTCACGCACAGGGTCATTGGGTTGGTGTAGTTGATGACCCATGCCTTCGGGCAGTACTCCTTGATCGCATTAGCAATGTCTACGAACATTGGGAGTGTACGCAGAGAACGGATGATTCCGCCAGGACCTGCGGTGTCGCCAACGGACTGATAGATGCCTAAACGCTCTGGAAGATGTACGTCGGACTCCATCTCATCAAAGGTACCAGGAAGAATGGAGATCACAACGAAATCTGCACCGGTCAGTGCATCGCCGATGGTCTTGCAGGTGGTGTAGTTCCATTTGCCAATGGTATCAGGACGCTCAGTTAAGTGATTGCCGATGATCTCATTGTGTTTTGCTGCTTCCTCGTCAATATCGTAAAGACGGATGGTTCCGCTTAAAGAGTCATCCATGGACAGGTCAGTCATAAAGGTCCATGCCCAGCCTCTGGAGCCGCCGCCGATGTAAGCAATGTTAAGATCTGTTATTTTGTTGTCTGCGTATTTCATTAGAAAACCCTCCTTATAAAATTTGGTGTTATGAATCAATTCCGAATTTCTTATGGACTTATCATACTATAAACGAGTATAATATTCTTATAAAATTGGTTACAAAACTTCGATTTTCGTATTATTGGCTACAAAATGCAAGATTTTTACTAGTGGATGATCAGGAAAGGATAGAGAGAAGATGGAGCGGACATTATATAAACATATCATAGACGGGCTGGAGATAGATCAGGTGGTCCGTGACCATGAATATTCCATGGTGTCCAGACACCTTCATGAGACGTATGAGCTTTATTATCTGGCAGAAGGACAGCGGTATTATTTCATAGAACGTCAGACCTATCTGGTGAAAGCCGGGGATGTGGTGCTGATCAAACCTAATCTGATCCATAAGACCAGTATAGCCGGAGAGTCTTACCATAACCGGATCCTGCTGCAGATTGACAGGGCATTTATGGACGGAGTGTTGAAAGCCTGTGGACTTGAGAACATGGAGACGGTGTATGGGCAGGATGCGGAGATCCTGCATATTTCCGAGGATAAACAACCGGTGATCCTGGAATTATTTGCTTCTATGGAACGGGAAATGGTACAGAGGCAAAAAGGGTGGCTGACAGCAGTAAAGCTGCAGCTGGCCAGATTATTATTAGAAGTAACCCGCTGTCCACAGATCACAGAGCAGCCGATGCAGAATGGCACATGGAATCTGATAGGAACAGGACATGGAGAAAACCGGATAGAAGGAAGAACTCTGACTCAGGAAGAGCAGAAAAAGGATAGTGTGGCATCTGCCAGATTAGAAAAAGGTCGAGCTTCTATGATCTGGAAACACCAGAAAGTCAATCAGGTAGCGGATTATCTGGGCAGACATCCGGAGACCAGCGAATCCTTAGAGGAACTGGCGAAACGTTTTTACATCAGCAAATCCTATTTAAGCCGGATTTTCCGGGAGGTGACCAGCTTCACGGTCAATGAGTACAAAAATGTCAGCCGCATCAAAAAATCCCAGCAGCTGCTTTTGCACAGCGACTGTTCCATTACGGAAGTTTCTGACCTGCTGGGATTTGAAAATCTGACCTATTATGAACGGGTATTTAAGAAATACACCGGTGTCACTCCGTTAAAATACCGGAAAGAGAATGGTTATTCAAGATCTTTTTAAATTGTCCCGGGGTGTATCCGGTGGTCTGTTTGAAGGACCGGATAAAGTTGGAATAGTCATTAAATCCGGACAGATGGCACACCTCGGAGACCGTGTGATCCTGGGATAATAAGGTTTTGGCAAGAGCCACCCGTTTGACCAGCACATACTGGAAAATGGTGCTTTCCGTTTCGGACTTAAACAGATGGCTCAGATAATATTTATCCAGGGAAAGTGCACTGGAAATGGAATCCAGAGTCAGGGAGTCGGTCAGGTGACTGTCAATATAATTCATGATGGCCTGTGTGCGGTGAGGAGAGGGCAGGATGGTTTTCGGCGCTGTGCGGTTCCAGGCTTCATTGATCAATACCAGAAGCTGCAGCACCAGGGCTGTGGCCAGAATATCATTGCCGTAGTGTTCGGTCCCGTTTATGGCATTTTTTAAGGAGTGGGCCAGTTCCAGAAAATGCACCCGGTCCGCATCAGATAAAAAGACCAGGTTGCCTTCTCCGGGCTTCCGGTGAAAACAGGTCAGCAGGTTGGTACGGGAGGTGCAGTATTGTTTGATGAAATCCGGGCTTACGTGGATCACGATCCGGCTGAAGGGCGTATTGGTGGTGTTGATGGCCTTATGGATCTCATTGGAAGAAAATAAGATCAGGCTTCCCGGAGTCATGTTGTAGCAGACATTTTCCACAAAATACTGGACATAGCCATCCAACAGATAGTAGAGTTCAAAGCGGTTATGCATGTGAAATTCCGTATTTCCGGCGGCCGGACTGGTCATCATGTCACAGCTGAAGGGCTGATTGGAATAATCATAATGGTACTTCTGGCTTTTATTGGTATGAGAATTCATAGTGCCTCCTAAACTAGACAATCTACGCATGTTTTTTATCAATTTATGCAAACATATGGACTATAAATAAGTATATAATAGAGTTATCTAAAATGCAATAGGAGGGGTTTTTCATGGAAAAGGTAAGACTTGGTATTATTGGTATGGGTAACATGGGTTCTGGCCATGCAAAGAATCTGATGGACGGAAAGGTACCTGAGATTGAGATTACTGCTGTGGCAGACCGCAAGGAAAGCCGCCGCCAGTGGTGCAAAGAGAATCTTCCAGAGAACGTAAAGATTTTTGAAGAAGGAAAAGATCTGATCGCAGCAGAGGATGTATGTGATGCAGTTCTGATCGCAGTTCCACATTATCAGCATCCGGAGCTGAGTATTGACGCACTTCAGCATAATCTGCATGTGATGTGTGAGAAACCTGCAGGTGTTTATACCAAACAGGTTCGTGAGATGAATGAAGTGGCAAAGAAGACCAACCGTGTATTTGCCATGATGTTCAACCAGAGAACCAACTGTGTATACCGCAAGATGCATGAGTTAGTAACCAGCGGCGATTTAGGCGCCATCAAGAGAGTAAACTGGATCATCACAGACTGGTATCGTACCCAGTCCTATTATGATTCCGGTGACTGGAGAGCTACCTGGGAAGGCGAAGGCGGCGGTGTTCTGTTAAACCAGTGCCCACACAACCTGGACCTGATCCAGTGGATCTGCGGCATGCCATCTAAGGTACAGGCATTCTGCCACGAGGGCAAATGGCATGACATCGAGGTTGAGGATGATGTAACTGCATACTTAGAGTATCCGAACGGAGCAACCGGTGTATTTATCACCTCTACTGCAGACGCTCCAGGTACCAACCGTTTTGAGATCACCTTAGAGAAAGGCAAACTGGTATGTGAGAATAACGTTCTGACTCTTCATGAGCTGGAAGTCAGCGAGCGTGAGTTCTGCAAGACAGCCAAAGGCGGATTTGATAAGCCACCTTGCCATGTAAAAGAAGTAGAGACTGACGGATTAAATGAGCAGCATGTAGGTGTATTAAGAGCATTTGCCGGCAGAATCCTTCATGGAACTCCATTAGTCGCAGAGGGAGAAGAGGGTATCAACGGTCTGACTCTTTCCAACGCAATGCATTTATCCAGCTGGTTAGGACATGCAGTGGAGCTTCCATTTGATGAAGATCTGTTCTTAGAGGAACTGAATAAGCGTCGTGCAAACTCCAAGAAGAAAGAGCATGTAAAAGAGTTAGTTCTGGATACCGTGAACTCTTATGGTTCCAAGCAGAGCGTATAAGATTGGAATGTCAGGGTATTTCTGACTGAGAGCAGATAGCAACGTGAAAGGGGATTCTTATGTGGGATAAGATTGTACTAAGCGGTTTTGCAGATGAGATCGATCCAAGCCTGGACGAGCAGATCCGTGTACTGAAAAAGCTGGGCATGAACCATATCGAGATGCGCGGCGTGAATGGCAAAGGTCTGGTGGAGTATACACTGGAAGAAGCCAAAGAGATTAAGAAAAGACTGGATGCAGAGGGCTTTGCCCTTTCTTCCGTTGGCTCTCCGATCGGTAAGATCAAAATCACCGATGATTTCGAGCCTCATATGGAATTATACAAACACACCGTAGATCTGGCACATCTGATGGAAGCAAAATATATCCGTATGTTCAGCTTCTTCATGCCAGAGGGCTGCGAGGACTACAGCCCATACAAGGATGAGGTGATGAACCGTCTTGGCAAATTTGTAGACTATGCAAAAGCCAACGATATCATCCTTCTTCACGAGAATGAGAAAGACATCTACGGCGATGTAGCTTCCCGTTGCTTAGAGATCCAGAAGAACTTCTACTGTGATCACTTCAAGGCTGTATTTGACTTTGCGAATTTTGTACAGTGTAAGCAGGATACCTTAGAAGCTTATGAGATGATGAAGCCATACGTGGCTTACATTCATATCAAAGATGCCAGATGGGATGACGCCAGCGTTGTACCTCCGGGAACCGGAGACGGTCACGTAGCTGAGATCCTGGCCAAATTCAAAGCCGCAGGCTATCAGGGATACTTATCCTTAGAGCCACATCTGGCTGACTTTGCCGGTTTTGCTGCATTAGAGATGAACGCTTCCCAGAAAAAGAAATTAGGTGGAGAAGAAGCCTTCACTCTGGCACATGACTCCTTAGTGAAGATCATTGAGAGCCTGTAATATGGTAAGATAAAAAAGAGCGTGTGAAAAATGAGAAATCATTTTTCACACGCTCTTTAGTGTCATAGGAAACTTCGCCCTATGACACAAAAAACGCTCCGCAGGATTCTTTTTTATTATTTTAATGCCTCACACAGGGCGATCAAAGTTAATGACTGTCCATAAGCCATCGGCCGGATCACGATATTCTTATAATGATCTGCATCATATCCCATTCCGGTACCGGCGGAAACATTTAATACGGTTCCGTCATCAGCTACCTGTGCACAAAGCCCTGCAACAGCTTTTTCTGCACATGCTGCATAAGATTCATCCAGAATACCCAGTTTCAGCGCCTTCAAAATACCAGCTGTGATCGCTGCAGAACCTGAAGTTTCCTCATAACTGGTCGGGTCAGTCAGAACCGTATGCCACAGTCCATCTGGAGCCTGTAATCTTCTTAAGGTCTCTACCTGTGCCTTAAAGGTATCTACGATATAGTTGTAAACGCCTGGATCCAGGGTATCCTTTGCCACATCCAGATATTCCAGAATTCCATAAGTGAACCAGGAATTGCCCCTGCACCAGAAGATACCGCCAAAGTTGGAATTCTCCGGGAAGCTCCAGCCGTGGTACAAAAGTCCGGTATGTTTGTCATAAAGATATTTAATATGTACCAGCACCTGTCTGGTGGATTCCTCGATCCAGTCTTTGCGGTTGTAGAGATGTCCCATTTTATTTAAGAACAGGACTGTCATAAATAAGGTATCTGCCCAGATCTCGCCGTCATTTAACTTGATGCCGTTGCGGTCACCGATGGCAGTCGTCACATGCTGGAAGCCATGATCCCTGGTTTTTGGCAGGTCATGCATCAGCCATTCTGCCTGGTCTAAGCACATTTTCTCGTATTCCGGTTTGCCAAGGGCGTTTAACAGGTTACAGATCATCAGATAAGGTGTGGTGGTGTTGATGTTGCGGCTTGGCAGACCCTTTTTTAAGTTATTCTGGATCCAGTTTTCAAAGAAGTCCAGATACCGGTTATCTCCGTAGAAATTCTGAAGCTTATACAGGCCGTATAAACCTACACCCTGGGGCCAGTCCCATTCCTCAATACCGAAATCTCTGGCGATCAGGCCCTGGTCGGATTGTTCTTTGGAAGTGTTTTTGTCGCTGTCATAATCCGCACCTCCCAGGTTCATCAGCTTGTCCATTACCTTGTGAATGATTGGTAATAATTGTTCGTTTGTCATGTTATTCCCCTCCATTTAATTTTTTTGCATAGGCGCTGGGTGTCAGCCCCGTGCTTTTTTTAAAAATCTGGCTGAAATACTGTGGATTGTTGCCGCAGCCCACCTGCTGGGCTACCCATTGGATCTGTTCTGAATGGCCATCGGCCAATAACTGCTTCGCTTTCTGAATCCTAAGGGCCGTAAGGTAAGCAGAGAATTTCTGCCCGGTTTCTTTGATAAAACGTTTGCTGACGTAATCCACATTCATAAAGAGATAATTTTCTGCAATCCATTTTAAAGTCAGGTTCGGATCATCCAGATGTTCTTCCACATACTGGGTGATGCTATTGATCAGAGGGCTGGTATTCTGGGAACCATTGGCCGCCTGTTGTTCCAGCATGGCAGTTAATTGTTTCATGATCATAGCCCGCAGGGTCTCCAGCTCTGTCTGCTGGTTTAATTCCAGCAGGAATTCCGTGGCATCTGTGGAAGAAGTGCGCTTTCCGTTGGAGGTCAGCTTGATCACCGTGCGTGATCCGGTCTGACGAAGAAAATCAAGGTTGGTGATCCCATCCAGAAGTCCCTGGATCTCCTGCAGATGGGTTTTCTGCATTTCTACGGATTCGTCAGGAAGATATGAAGTAAGCTGCTCCATTTTCGAGATCAGTCCCCGGTAGTTGCAGATAGGAACCGGCTGTAAACCATTCATAAAATAGATGGTTCCGTAGCGGCGGATCTTGCTGATCAGCTGTTCCAGCACATCCCCTAACTGTTCTCCAAGGAATACAGAAATGATTGCCGGTGGTGCCTCATTGGCTCCAAGTCTATGATCATTTCCCGGGTCTGCAGCAGATTCACGAAGAAGATCTGCATGTGTATCTACAGCTTTCAGGATACATGTAAGTACCAGTAAGAACTGAATATTTTCATGAGGAGTTTTTCCTGGCTCTAACAGATTCTTTCCGTCGTCTGTTGTAAGAGACCAGTTATCATGTTTACCAGAACCATTGACTCCTGCAAATGGTTTCTCATGAAGTAAGCACTTCATACCATGCTGGCATGCAACTCTCTTCAGTGTCTGCATGATAATATGGTTGTGATCCAGCGCTACATTACACTCTGCATAGATTGGTGCAAGTTCATGCTGAGCAGGTGCAACTTCGTTGTGCTGTGTCTTAGATGTTACACCAACTTTCCAGAGTTCTTCGTTAACATCTTTCATGAATCCTGCGATTCTCTGGCGGATGGTTCCGAAGTAGTGGTCATCTAATTCCTGTCCTTTTGGAGGCATTGCTCCGAACAGTGTACGTCCTGTATAGATCAAGTCTTTTCTCTGTAAGAATTTATCTGCATCTACAAGGAAATATTCCTGCTCTGGTCCTACAGAAGGAGTTACTTTCTTAGATGTTGTATTTCCAAACAATCTTAACAGTCTCAGCGACTGCTCATTGATTGCCTGCATAGAACGAAGAAGTGGAGTTTTCTGATCAAGTGCCTCTCCTTTGTATGAACAGAATGCTGTAGGGATGCAAAGTGTTGCTCCTGCTGCATCATGTCTTACAAATGCCGGTGATGTACAATCCCATGCTGTATATCCTCTTGCTTCAAATGTTGCACGAAGTCCGCCTGACGGGAAAGAAGAAGCATCCGGCTCCCCTTTGATCAGTTCTTTTCCTGAAAAGCTCATCAGTACTTTTCCATTTGGAAGTGGTGCTGAAATAAATGAATCATGTTTTTCAGCAGTTACACCTGTCAGAGGCTGAAACCAGTGAGTATAATGTGTAGCCCCTTTCTCAATTGCCCATTCTTTCATCTCATGTGCAATTACATCTGCTGTAGCAAGGTCTAATTCCTTACCTTCTTCAATTGTTTTCTTCAGATCCTTATAGACTTTCTTTGGAAGACGTTCCTGCATTACAGTATCATTGAATACGTCTTCGCCAAATATCTTGGCTACGTTAATTGCTTCACTCATGTCTCTTCGTTTCCTTTCTCATTGTTATTTATAGTATAAGTTTCACACTATGGTATACATAAAATCTGTTGTATGTACTTTCTGTGCATACCATGATATGAAAAAAGGCACTCCAACTTCCGTTGGAACGCCTTTGTTCTTCCTATGCCAGTTAGTATAACTCAACCAGTCAAAAAAGGCAAGTGAAAATTTTTAATTATTCAGCTTTTCCTACTGAACCAAATAATTCCATCTTCTCTTTAACTGTTGCCTGGATAGCTTCAGCACCTGGTTTCAGGAGTTTACGAGGATCGTATCCTTTTCCTTCCAGATCTTTTCCTGCTTCAATATATTTACGTGTAGCATCAGCGAATGACAGCTGGCACTCTGTATTAACATTAATCTTAGCAACTCCGAGACTGATTGCTTTCTTAATCATATCGTCCGGAATTCCTGTACCACCGTGAAGAACTAATGGCATTTTTCCTGTCAGCTGCTGAACAGCATCCAGAGTCTCAAAGCTTAATCCTTCCCAGTTAGCCGGGTATTTTCCATGAATATTACCGATACCAGCTGCAAGCATGTCAACACCGAGATCAGCAATCATCTTACACTCGTTAGGATCAGCACATTCACCTTTACCGATAACTCCGTCTTCTTCTCCACCGATAGATCCAACTTCAGCTTCGACAGACATTCCTTTTCCTGTTGCAACTTTTACAAGTTCTTTTGTTTTTTCAACATTTTCTTCGATTGGATAGTGAGATCCATCAAACATGATAGAAGAGAATCCAGCTTCGATACATTTGTAGCATCCTTCATAAGAACCGTGGTCTAAGTGAAGAGCTACTGGTACAGAAATGTTTAATTCTTCTAACATTCCGTTAACCATTCCTACAACAGTTTTGTATCCTGTCATATATTTTCCTGCTCCTTCAGAAACACCAAGGATCACTGGAGATCTTGTCTCTTCTGCTGCTAATAAAATAGATTTTGTCCATTCTAAGTTGTTGATGTTGAACTGTCCAACTGCGTAATGTCCGGCTTTTGCCTTGTTTAACATTTCTTTTGCTGATACTAACATAGTTTGTCCTCCATATAATTCGTTAACTTTTTCACATCGAGTTTATTATACTCTATTTATACGTGGGTTGCAAGCTTTCACTTGTTACTAATATCTTCTGTTTTCTTGCAAAAATTTGGTCATTATTTTACTTGCAAATAATCGTTATCCTGTTCCACTTGTAACAGCAGATTCAAATGTTTCCGGCAGGAATTTTTTAAAACTCTTGTCACATTTTTACTGTCACTGTTTTGATACCATTCCACAGCTTCTTCTCTTGTGAGACCTCCTTTTTCCTTTCTTGAGATCAGACGTTCTTTCAACATCTCTTCCTCGGCCAGAATTAAGATTTTATAGTCTGCGTATTGCTGCATGGATTTCCATGGTTCTTGTTTTAATAGTAACCAGTTCCCTTCGATCAAAATGATATCTTTGGTAACTTTAATCTGATTTTCCACAACGTCGTGAAGATTTCTATCATAAATCGGCCATAAAATATCTTCTATTTTTATCTTTTCAAGTTTCTGTCTTAATTTTTCTGTATTATATGTTTCCGGACATCCTTTTACCTGCTTCATTGGAACTTTTTCTCCAAGCACGATCGCATCATGAGAATTAATGTAATCAGAGTGATAATGAAATCCATCTAATCCTAATGCTTGAATGTCTGTAAACTCTTGATCTTGTTTTGATAAATATTCCAAAAACTCACATAATGTTGTCTTTCCAACGGCCGGCGGTGCTGCCATAAATACAATGATTCGTTCCTTTTTTTCTTTTTGTAACTGCTGTAATTGTTTTAATAAAGGAAGAAAAACTTTCTGGATCGTGTCTTCGTTATAGACCGCTGTCATTTCAAATCCATTGACTTTAAATAAATATTCTTTCCATTCTTTCATATGACACCTCTTTCTTTATGTTTATTATATAATGTGTTCTTATACAAGTACAAGCAATAGACCTTTTACTTTGGCAGCATTAAAAAGTGCCATCTTTTTCTGTTACAAAAAAGATGGCACTTTTGATCTGTGACAAATATTTAATTAAATTTTGTGTAATGAATGAGGTCTCCCAAATAATCATATCCAAACTGGTACACCAGTATATTTCTGATCACCGCATATCCAAAGAAAATACACACTCCCAAAATCAACATCCACAATCTCGGCTTCATGCTCTTCATCTCTCTGACTGTCAGTTTCTTTACCATCCATCCTGCAATACACCATAGAAACATAACCATATTGAGAAGAAGGCAACATACCCATAAAATAGTCCTTCGGGTAATTCGC
>OGIE01004764.1_pt1 | contig 12389 bp, 10 predicted proteins | sample 1571581 | NCBI WGS metagenome assembly OGIE01 (sample SAMEA2582021, study PRJEB24529) | metagenome | biome: Human gut stool | place: China | collected 2011
ACCAGATACGGTACGCAAGGAAAGAAATGACATCATTATCAAAATCAAAATAGCCTAATTTTCTAGAATCTAAAGAATGATTACGATTATCCCCCATGACAAACACTTTTCCTTTAGGAATATCAATAGAAAGATCTTCTGTATTCATATTCTCTTTAATGTAATTTTCTTTTATCTTTTTACCATTAATATACACTTCATTATTTTTAATATCTAGATGATCCCCACCAACAGCAATAACTCGTTTAATAATAAGCGTATCATCTAAACCATCATCATAATCTACAATAATAATATCATTTCTTTTAGGTTGACTATGTTTATAAAAAACTTTATCAATCAAAACAATATTATTTTGAAAATAAGTATTTTCCATACTTGAACCATTAACTCTTGATATTTGCACAAACTGTAAAAATATAAAAGTTGCAATAACTGTTAAAACAATGACTCTTACATATTCCAATATAATTGAAGTCGTACTTTCTTTTCTTTCATTCATAAAATCACCTGAATGAATTATATCACTTAATGAGATTCATTCAAATGTTTTCTTAATTTTGTAATGATTTTCTTTTCTAATCTAGATACTTGTACTTGAGAAATATTTAATCTTTGCGCCACTTTTTCTTGATTGAAATCCAACTGATATCTCATATATAAAATAAGTCTTTCTTTTTCATCAAGTTTTTCTATTTCTAATTTCAACGCAATTTTTTCAAACCACATTGTATGATGTTTATCTTCTATTCTTTCCTCCATTGAAATTGTAGATCCATCTTTTTCATATATCGGTTCAGAAAGTGAAGTTGGATAATAAGAAGCATCTATAGCTTCTACAACATCCATGACATCTACTTCCAGTTCCTTTGCTATTTCTTGAACCGTCGGTTCATAACCATAAAGTGTAATTAATTTTTCTTTTGCTTTGTTAATTTTGATATTCAATTCCTTAAGTGAACGAGAAACCTTGATTGTCCCATCATCCCTAAAATAGCGTTTGATTTCTCCCATAATAATAGGCACCGCATACGTTGAAAATTGAACACCATAATGAACATCAAAATTATTAATAGCTTTCATGAGACCAATACACCCTATTTGAAAAAGATCTTCTTTATCATAATAATTATTCTTAAAACGATGAACAATCGACCAAACTAAACCTAAATTATTTTTTACAATTAATTCCTTAGCTGTTTCATCCCCTTGTTGTGCTAATTGAATATTGTTTAAAACAGCTTCTTTATTCATGGACAATTCTTTTTTTCATTATGAGTTGAGTTCCTAATTCTAAAGAAGATTCGATTGTCATTTCATCACATAATGCTTCAATAATACTCAGTCCCATTCCAGCATGTTCTAATTCTTTTTTAGAAGTAAACATCGGTTGTCTTGCTTTTTCAATATCTTGAATACCTTGTCCTTTATCAATGACATAGATTGTAAGCAAATCATCTTCGATATAAGCTTTAACCTTTACAAGACAGCCTTTATCACCGTTATAACCATGAATGATGGCATTAGAAACAGCCTCTCCTACAACCGTTTTAATTTCTACAATTTCATCTACCGTAGGATTTAAACAAACCACAAAAGAGGCAATACATGTTCTTACAAAAGGTTCATTTTCTAAAGTTGCACTAAAAGATAATGACATTTCATTTGTCATATTTGCGCCTCCTTTAAATATTCCATAATTTCAAATAATCCACTTAACTCAAAAACCTTATAAGCTGTATTAGACAATCTTCTAAGTGATAATTTTCTTCCTTCTTTAGATAATTGTTGATACCTGCCTAAAACCAACCCTACCCCTGCACTATCGATAAAAGTCGTATGTTTAAAATCAAAAATGACATCATCATCATTAATCGCTAGAAGTACATTTAATTTATTTCGATAATACGCAACATTATAACCATCTATTTCTCCGTAAAATGAAATAATCAGTTGTCCATTTTCAATTTCATGTTCCATTTTATTTTCCATTTTTTCATCTCCTTAAATGCATCTTAGCTCATCTTAAAAAGAAAAAAAATAGATTCGACAAAACTAGAAATAATGACAAAAAAAGAGTCTAAATCAACGATTTATAGACTCTCAATAATTTATCTAAAAAATTCATTTTTTTGACATTTATTTCACTATATAAAGGATAACTAGCAACAGCTTTATCTTTATTATATAAAATAAGCTTTCCAATACTTTTATTTTGATTAATTGGTAATTGTAAAGAATCAAAAACAATTTTCTTTTTGAACTTTTTTTGATTTGTCTTTTCAGATAAATAATAAAGATTTTTATGACTTACAACATTGATCTTTTGTTCAACCATATCTTTGACTTTTACAGTATCAATCACTTCTCCTTTTTGATAAAGTTTAACTTGTTGATACTTCGAAAAACCAAAATTCAATAACCCTTTCATATCTTCATTGCGTGTTTGTGGCTTATCTTCATTCATGACAACACCAATTAATCTTAAATCCTTTTTCTTACATGTTGTGACAATACAATACCCAGCTTCTTTGGTAAAACCTGTTTTTAAACCATCTACTCCTGGATATTGTTTTAAAAGTTTATTGGTATTTACAAGCCAAAACTTTTGTTTTGTTTTTTCGCGAACATAACTATCATAAAGCGATGTGACGGCTAAAAGTTTCTTGCCACCAATTTGTAGTAAATAAGCGGCCATAGTTGAAAGATCTTTCGCACAAGTATAATGATTTTTATCATGCAATCCTGTACAATTGACAAAATGCGTATTTTTAAGTTTTAAAGCTTTTGCTTTTTCATTCATCATCGAAACAAATTCTTCATGACTTCCTGCAATATTTTCTGCCACGACAACACAGGCATCATTCCATTTCACTCACATTCGGTAACACAAACACCCCATTTTCATAACTTATTTTTTGATAACTCGCAACATTGATATAAATATCAAGTTTTTCTTTACTATAGACCACAATTTTATAGATTAATTCTTTAATCAAAGTATCACTCATATCTCTCCAATGATTCAGCTTATCTTTGATAGTTTCTATCAAATTTTTAACCTTTTGAATGACACTGACTTGTGTTTGACTCGTCATATTCATCTTTTGGTTCAGTTCATAAGTTTCTTTTTCAATTTCTTCTTTTTTATGAAAATAAATCTCTTTATCAATCAAACCTTCCATATAAAGATCAACTAGTTTTTCTAGCTTAGAACGATTACTTTGTATCTTTTCTTCGATACCTTGAATTGAATCTTCATCTAAATCCATTTCAATTTCTTTTAAAACATCTTCAAATTGTCTAATAATATCTTCTTCATTGACCTTAAAATATTGAGCAGTCTGTTTAATAATATCTTTTAAAGCCTCCTCCTTTATGTTCTCACTTTCAGGACAGAAAACACGTTTTTTCTTGTCTGCAGTTGAACATTTATAGTAAATACTATCATTCTTTCTTTTGATTCTACGGTAGCTTGCATTACAATATCCACAGAAAATCTTATTAGAAAAGATATTTTGATTGCTATATTTAAAGGGAACTTTAACCTCGTTTTTATCATTTATACTCTTACGATTCTCTTGAAGTTGTTGAACATATTCAAAAGTTTGTTTATCAATAATAGCATCATGATGCGAAACACATACATAATATTGACTTTCATCTTTAACAACTTCTCTTTTCTTTTCTAAAAAGTCAATTGTCTTACTCATTCCTTGAACAAGATCTCCACAATATTTTCGATTCTTTAACATTCCTCTTATCGTAGAAGGAAGCCACTCTCCACCAGTTGCATTATAATAACCTTGTTCATTTAATGTGTTAGCGATTCGTCTTGTGCCATACCCATCAATATAAAGTCGAAAGATCTGTTGAACAACCTTAGCCTCATCTTCAACAATAACAATTTTTCCATTCTCTCGCTTATAACCATAAGGCATTGTCCCATGTGCAACACCATTTTCATAATTTCTTTTTGTTGCCCAATTGACACGTGAACTGATTTTGCGACTTTCTTCTTGAGCAAGCGTAGCCATTAAAGATAGACGTAATTCACCATCATTACTTCTTGTATCAATATTATCTGTTGTAAAAAGAACACCAACATTATATTTCAACAACAATCTTGTATTGACTAAAGTATCCACTGTATTTCTTGCAAAACGGGTGACTTCTTTTGTAAGAATTAAATCAAACTCGCTATTCTTAGCATCTTCAATCATTTGTTGAAATTGTTTTCTTTTCTTTACATTAACTCCTGATATTCCCTCATCTGCGTATCCTCTTATGAATACCATATCCTTATTTCTACTAATAAATTCTTCAAAATATTTTTTCTGTGCTTCAAAAGAATGTAACTGTTCTTCGGTATCTTTTGAAACTCTGGCATAGAAAACGACTCTTGTCTTTTTCATAACGACAACCTCCTTATGTAAAGATGAAGTTTTGTATTTTGAAGTTGTTTATATTTCTTTTTAACATATGGCGATTGATAGTCTTGTAAATCAAATATATAAGTTTTCACATATTCAAATTGTGATAAATCCACATTTTCTTTAAAGTAACAATCACTTAAATCCATATATAAGTGATACTCATTCATCTTTTTAGGAATGATTGCTTTTATATATTGGATAATGATTTGATGAATAACTCCTTTATCTATTTCAACTTTCTTTTCAATCACTTTCACAATATGATGAATAGCATTCTTCATATCATTATTACTTTCCTTCATTTCTAATGCTTGAAGTTCTTTTTCTTTTGCTTCTAATTCTTTTTCTTCTTTTAATTTATTTTCTTTATAGACTTCTATTGATATCTTTTCTTCTAAATAATCATCTAAATATAATTTCATTCGACGTCTAATATATCCAATATCTTTGTGTAATTGATTAATTTGATTCTCACAGTTCATAAAATCATAAGAATTCATTAACGCATCAACCAATTCTTTCTTGACCTTTTCTTTGTTTATGAAAACAGTACTTATAAATGAACGTAATAATTCTATAAGTACTGTTTCATTAATAATATTCGTATTTTCACATTTTCTACATCCCCAACCAATACTGTTTCCATATTTCATTCGAGCATATGATTTTCCACACATTGTACAAATGACTTTACCAGACAACGGATATCTTCGATTTCTTTCTCCATTTTTTACTTTTGATTGTCTTAATTGTTGGACTGCATAAAATATTTCTTTATCAACAATGGCTTCATGATGATTGTTAGTAATATACATATCATTTCTTGATATATTTCTTAATATTTTCTTTTCTAGATAATTATTTGTCTTTTGTTTTCCTTGCACAAGTCTACCAATATATTTCTCATTGGCCAATATTTTAGCAATCACCGATGTATCCCAATGTGCGTTACCAGAAGGAGAAGGAATATTCCATTCATATAATCTTTTTGAAATTTTTCCATATCCCAATCCTTGTAAGTACCATTTAAATATATGTTGAATCACATATGCCTGTTGCTCATTCACCTCAAGTTTTCTCACATGACCAACTTTGACAATGTCATAACCATAAACATTAGTAATTACAAGTTTTTCATTTTCAAATGCTCTTTGAAATCCCCAATTGACTCTTTGGCTAATTTTTCTACCTTCTTCTTGAGCAATTGTAGCCATTAAAGATAAACGCAATTCACCTTCATGTGTTCTTGTATCAATCATATCTGTCAAGAATAACACATTCACATTATTTTCTTTTAATAACCTGACCATTTGTAAAGTATCTAAAGTATTTCTTGCAAATCGTGTCACTTCTTTTGTAAGAATAATATCAAAATGATGATGCAAAGCATCATTAATCATTTTTTGGAATGATTTCCTTTTTTTAATGCTTGTTCCTGTAATACCTTCATCAACATATGAATTAACTAATTCAAACTCTGGATGATTATCTAAATATTGATAAAAATAATCTTGTTGTGCCTTTAAAGAATGAAGTTGATCACTATGATCTGTAGATACTCTTGCATAAAAAACAGCTTTTAATTTTTTCATTATTCGCTCACTCATTTCAATCAACATACTACTAAGATTATTTTATTTATCTAGTGAATTCTTCTCTTGGTTTAAAAATATTTCTTTCATTTTGTGATATGTCTTTTCATCTATTTCTTTTTCTTCATAGAGTTCTTCTAAAATTGCATTTCGTACAATAATTGAAATATCAATTTCATTTCCTCTCAATAATAATTCCCCCTTTTTAAAATCTATGTTTTAACGAAATAATATATGTCGTTCATTTTTTACACTCCTTCCCTGTTATCGAGGAATCCTCGGTAACTCAACAATAAAAAGATATGAATATATTCATAATGAATAACTCATATCTTCTCAAATTCTATTTCATTTTTTCTTCTAACTCTAACAAATAGCGATCAAAATCAGACATATACAATTGATCTTGTATAATTCGATATTTTTCAAATTCTGTTTCAGCATGAATTTTAGCAATTGCAGCAGTTACTTTACCAGCATCTTTTAATAAACCATATTCAAACATTTCAATGAATCCATTAAGTCTTGTTTCCCTGTCTTGCATTGTTAATGGTATTTTTCTTTGAGCCATATTTTCAGCAAAATCCAAGTAAGATGTAACCATACGATTAAGTTGTGATAATTCAAATTCAGATAAATAATTCTTAGCAATTATGACATCACTCTTTTTAATTTTGCCATCTGGTGCATCTTGCCAAGTCATTAATCCCATATTTTGTTTTTGATGATCAGCTCTTTCTAAAATATGTTCAGCTGCAGTATGACCATGAATTGCATAATGCATTTTGTTTTGAACAGTTGCATAAAATTTACGTTCACTCGCTCTAATTTCACGAACACGTTCTAATTGTTCTTCAAAGTATTTATCAGTTAGGAATGTTCCTTTTTTTATCATTCATCATCCATAACCCAACCTTTAATTGTATAATCTTTTACAATTGTATTTGCCCATTTTATAAATTGAATAGCACGTTCATTATTAATTTTAAATCCTACAGCTATAATCATTTGTAAATTATAGTGATTTGTCTTTCACCTTCATTTTGAACTATTCGAAATTTTCGAATAGTTGAATTTTCATTTAATTCATTATCTTCTAATATCTTTTTAATATGATAATTGATTGTATGAGCTTCAACATCATATAAAACAGCTATCATTTTTTGTGTTAACCGTATATTTTCATCTTCATAACGAATTTCAATACTTTCGTCAGTATTTCCTGTTGATGCTATATATGTTAAATATTCAGCAGCTGAACTGCGAATAGATAAATCATTTTCTGCCATTTTATTATGCTCCTTATGATAAACCATAAAATAAAGTTATCATAATTTATCAACTTTGGAGATTATTTATTTTAGAGCAGTTCTAATACAATTCCATAATTATTTTATATTTTCAATAAAAAATACAATAGAATCTAAAATAGGAATTAAATCTAGATTTAATTCCTATTTTAATCTTGCTATGTTACACGAATAATACCAAAAATATGAACAATTAAAGTATTATAATTAAAATAACATCTATAATATATCATTAATCATTGTACTAAAACTTTAAAAATACTTGTACTCACTAATTTATACTTTGCATAATTACTAAGAGAAGAAATTATTTCTAACATTTCTGGTGACACTTTATAACAGAATAAATTTTTCTTACTATTAATTATTTCATATTTAATTTATCTATAATATCTACATAATAAGAAGAATTAATAAATACTGCACTTTCCAAATAATAAAATCAAACATCAAGATAGTTTTAAAATATTCACCTCTAATGTTTACATTTCTAATTCTAAAGTATCTTTATATCGTTGCCCACCATCAATCGTTATATCTGTACCTGTTGTATACTTTGATTCATCACTTGCTAAATATAAGGCACAATATGCAATATCATCAGCTTCACCAATATGTCCTAAAGCAGTCTTTTCAATGCATGAATTCAAAACATTGGGATAATCACAAATAATTTTTGTCATTGGTGTTTCTATTGTACCAGGAATAATAGTATTAACACGAATACCATTTTTCCCTAAATCAGCAGAAGCTGCTTTTGTTAATGAAATAACTGCTCCTTTAGAAAGACTATAAGCATTGAATTCAATACTTTTTACTGCAGCTAAAGATGAAACATTAATAATAGAACCTTTTTTATTCTTAATCATAATTGGCGCAACTGTTTTCATTCCAACAAAAGGTCCCCAAGCATTAATCTTCATCACATTTTCAAACGCTTGATAATCTGTCTTATCATAATTAATACCTTTTGATCCAATACCTGCATTATTCAATAAAATATCAACAGTACCAAATTGATTAATACATTCTTCTACAACTTTCTTCCATTCTTCTTCATCAGTTACATTCAATTTCAAGGCAATTGTAGAATGTGAAAAATCTTCATTAATTTTTTGAACAGTTTCTCTCAAAATATCTTCGCACATATCTGTTGCTACAACCTTAGCTCCTTCTTTTGCAAAAAGATAAGCTTCAGCAGCTCCTTGTCCCATTGCTGCCCCAGTAATAATTGCAACTTTATTTTCTAATCTATTCATATAAAATCCTCCTATTTTAAATCTCTTCCTTGTGAAGAAATAACTTTTTTATACCAATAAAAAGAATCTTTTCGTATTCTTTCTCCATTTCCACTACAATCATCTTGGTAATTTACATAAACAAATCCATATCTTTTATGCATTTCACCAGTTGATGCTGATACAAGATCAATACATCCCCAAGAGGTGTAACCCCATAATTCAACACCATCAATACGAACAGCTTCTTCCATTGCTAGAATATGATTTCTCAAATAATCAATACGATATGTATCATGTATTTTATTATTTTCATCAACTTCATCTTGTGCACCTAATCCATTTTCAACAACCATTAATGGTTTTTGATAACGATCATATAAATAATTTAAGGCAATTCGTAAGCCTTTTGGATCAATTTGCCAACCCCAAGCACTAGCTTTTAAATATGGATTCTTCACTCCAAATGACATATTTCCACTTTGATTAGGAGCCACCTTTGGATCTGCCGAAATACAATTTGACATATAATAAGAAAAACTAATAAAATCAACTGTTCCAGATTTAAGAATTTCTTTTTCCTTATCATTTAAAGAAAAAACAACTCCATTTCTTTCATATTCTTTTAATTTATAACGTGGGTAATATCCTCGTGCTTGTACATCACAATAAAAATAATCTTCATTTGCTTCTTCCCATGTTTTTAAAATATCATTTGGGTGACAAGTATTCGGATATTTGATACCATAGCCAATCATATTTCCAACCTTATTATTTGGATTAATATTATGTAATGTTATAACACTCTTAGCACTAGCAATCAATTGGTTTTTAGCAGCATCAGCAATTGTTTGGGGATTTTGATTAGGTATACCTGCTGCAACCCATCCACTAAAATCTATACAATTGATTTCATTGAAAGTTAACCAATATTCAACTTTATCTTTATATCTTTCACCTACTGACTTCACATAACGAAGAAAACAATCAATTGTTCTTGAATCACTCCATGAACCCCATTTATTTACTAAACCAACTGGTGTTTCGTAATGTGATAATGTGACCAACGGTTTGATTCCATATTTCAAACATTCATCAAAAATTTGATCATAAAATTTTAATCCTTCTTCATTTGGCTCTTCTTCATCACCATTTGGAAATATTCTTGTCCATGCAATTGACATACGATAACATTTAAATCCCATTTCTGCCATCAAAGCTATATCTTCTTTATAATGATTATAAAAATCACTAGCTCTATGACTAGGATAATCATAGCCTTCAAAACATCCAAATTCTACATCATCATTAATTTCCATACCAAACAGATTATCTGCTTTAATGTTACCATCTTTAGTCTTGTAAGTAACTTTTCTAGGTTCCGTTTTAGAACCTCTTGTACAGCAATCAGCAGTACTTATACCTTTTTTCCCTTCTTGGGGTGAGGATACATATTATCCTATAACCTAGCTTTCAACGGACAAGCCCCAAAGAACCGGCGTAGAAGAAACATGAGGTTTCAATCCGTAGTGTTCCCGGGAGCATTCCAATTGATGGAAAACACTTTTCAAGCTTATAAAGAAACATTCTGAATACGGTTAACAGATGGGAGAACGCCTTTTGAAAACAGCAGTCTTATCCGCGACACTTGGTATTGCTCTGATCGCTTTTTCCGGTATGAGCCTCGCTTCCGACGACTTTGCCGGAGGGTGCAAACGTAAGGAGCAGGCCATTGAGACAAAGATGGAATACGCCAGAAAACACGGGAATCAGGAGCAGCTCCGTGGACTGGAAGAAGCTCTCAGCCAGGTCCGCCAGTGGTGTTCGGACGGCACGCTGCGCTCCAAGGCAGAACTCAATATCTTGGAAAAGCAAGATAAAGTAAAGGAGCGGCAAGCGGATCTCGACAAGGCTGTCACGGAAGGCAAGGGAGAAAAGAAAATCGCCAAGCTGCAGCGCAAGTTGGTCGAAGCCAAAGAGGAGCTGGCGCAGGCCGTTGCGAAGCGTGACGCATTGGCTCAGTAATACTCCCCTATAGAAGCTGCCATGTGGCTAATGTTGAAGAATCCACGGCCTCATTTCTGGATATGAAGTAGCGCGGTCTCCGCACTGACAGAAAACCACGCGAGAGAGCCGTATAGTATGCCCCGTAGAAGCTTTCTATGGGGGAATTGCCTTTCAGGGAGTGAACCCCTCGGGCCATCTTCAAGCGTCTTAGAAGCGTTTTAAAAAAATTTGGATTCTAACCGGAGCGAAAACACGGTAGAAACGGGGATCGTGGGGCAAAAAAATCAGAAAAAAAATAAAAAGTCGTTGACAGAGGCGGCGTGGAGGTGCATAACCCGTTCTCGCCGCTGCGGGACGGAATGTCTCGCTGAGCCGGGCAGGGCCGAGAGGCCGGGCACGGCGGGGCGAACAAGTTTTTTGAAAAAAGCAGAAGAAAGCGGTTGACAGCGAGAAGGGGTCGGGATAAGTTCCCGCTTCTGCGCCGGGGAGAAATCCTCGCGGCGCGCTCCGAAAAAAAACTTCGGGGTTCGAAAAAAAAGTTGTTGACAAGCTGGACCGGGCGGGGTAAGTTCCCGCTTCGCCGCTGACGGAAACGCAGCGGCTGAGGCAACGGCCTCTGGTTCTTTGACAAGTGAAGAGCGAGTTGGGAATAAGAAACTTTGAGTTTTAGCCCATAGAGATATGGGCAAGCTAGTTGTTTTCAATCAACTGGAGAGTTTGATTCTGGCTCAGATTGAACGCTGGCGGCGTGCTTAACACATGCAAGTCGAACGTGAAAGTCCTTCGGGGCGAGTAAAGTGGCGCACGGGTGAGTAACGCGTGGATAATCTACCCTTAAGATGGGGATAACGGCTGGAAACGGTCGCTAATACCGAATACGCTCCCGATTTTATCATTGGGGGGAAAGATGGCCTCTGCTTGCAAGCTATCGCTTAAGGATGAGTCCGCGTCCCATTAGCTAGTTGGCGGGGTAACGGCCCACCAAGGCAACGATGGGTAGCCGGTCTGAGAGGATGACCGGCCACACTGGAACTGGAACACGGTCCAGACTCCTACGGGAGGCAGCAGTGGGGAATATTGCGCAATGGGCGAAAGCCTGACGCAGCGACGCCGCGTGAGGGATGAAGGTTCTCGGATCGTAAACCTCTGTCAGGGGGGAAGAAACCCCCTCGTGTGAATAATGCGAGGGCTTGACGGTACCCCCAAAGGAAGCACCGGCTAACTCCGTGCCAGCAGCCGCGGTAATACGGAGGGTGCAAGCGTTAATCGGAATAACTGGGCGTAAAGGGCATGCAGGCGGTTAATCAAGTAGGATGTGAAAGCCCGGGGCTCAACCTCGGAATTGCATTCTAAACTGGTAAACTAGAGTATTGCAGGGGGAGACGGAATTCCAGGTGTAGCGGTGGAATGCGTAGAGATCTGGAAGAACACCAAAGGCGAAGGCAGTCTCCTGGGCAAATACTGACGCTCATATGCGAAAGCGTGGGTAGCAAACAGGATTAGATACCCTGGTAGTCCACGCCGTAAACGATGTTGATTAGAAGCTTGGGCGTAAGTCTGGGTTTCGCAGCTAACGCAGTAAATCAACCGCCTGGGGAGTACGGCCGCAAGGTTAAAACTCAAATGAATTGACGGGGGCCCGCACAAGCGGTGGAGCATGTGGTTTAATTCGACGCAACGCGAAGAACCTTACCTGATCTTGACATCGCGAGAATTTCTTGTAATGAGGAAGTGCCTTCGGGAACTCGCAGACAGGTGCTGCATGGCTGTCGTCAGCTCGTGTCGTGAGATGTTGGGTTAAGTCCC
>OGIE01004769.1_pt1 | contig 12380 bp, 10 predicted proteins | sample 1571581 | NCBI WGS metagenome assembly OGIE01 (sample SAMEA2582021, study PRJEB24529) | metagenome | biome: Human gut stool | place: China | collected 2011
TTTAAATCTTACAAGTAATAAAAAGTTAATTTCCTTATGGTGTGATGGTAATGTTGCTATAACAGGATATACTGGTTCTGTTAACGGACATTAATTCAATATATGAGATTCAAAATAAATTTTAAATATTAGAGTCAGCACAAGCTGGCTCTTTTTATTTTAGATACTACTTATTTAGATATTAATAATAAAAATATTTTCTATATGATATGCCCAATCATAGAGTTTGGTAAATTTTTGTTATCTTTTATAAGTGGTAAAATGATGTTATAATTACTAATAAATATTTTAGGATTTAAAAATTAATTAAATTTGTACAATGTTTATTAATTTTAAAAGATGAAACTAGATACTATTTAAATACAAGGAGTGTAAAAAATGAAATGTCCGTATTGTAATTCGAAAATGGAGAAAGGTGAAATAAATCAAGACAGATATCCTTTGAAATGGAAATCAGAAAATCGTAGTGTGAAAAGTGTAAAACTTACCAGTTTACTAACAAAAACATATGTTGAAGCATATATGTGTGGAGAGTGTAACAAGATTATAATTGATATTAATGAAAATTAATATATAATCCGACAATGTTAAATGAACAAGGTGATAATATTATTTTTTTCTATGAAGAATATAAAAGAATGAAATCGAGAATTGAACTTTTGGAAATTCTTGCAGAAGCCGAGAATGACGTAAATAATAAAAGAACAGCACCAATAGCTGAAACATTTGATGATTTAAGACAGATGTTGCAGAAAAGTAAAAGCATCTAGCTATTGTTATATGCTTTTGGAGTATACTTTAATATTTGTTAAATTATACAGATTTCTTTTTTACAATTTGTAATTCATATCCCAATGCAAGACCCCCTATAAAATTCTGAAACCTATATAAAAATGACACTTTACACCTATAATAGCAATTTGCTATCATAATGAACAAGGCATTATGCTATTAATAAAAAACGGAGGGAAGTAAAATGGCTAAGCTAAAGAAACTATGTGCTATTGTTTTGGTGATTGTTTTGGCATTTTCTGTTACACCTGACAGTGTTTTTGCAGCAAAAAAAGCAAAAATCAGCAAAACAAAGGCAACAATTTATGTTGGCAAAATAATTAAATTGAAAGTGAAAAATAATAAGAAAAAGGTTAAGTGGTCAACATCAAACAAGAAAGTAGCAAAGGTAAGTAAAAAAGGTAAAGTAAAAGGAATTAAGGCAGGAAAAGCAACAATTACTGCTAAAGTTGGTAAGAAAGCTTATAAGTGCAAAATTAAAGTAAAGAAAAAGAGAAACAAAAAATCTAATATCAAGAAGCCTGTTATTAAGCCAGCAGAGTCTGAGACTACAGTTGAACCTACAACAAAACCGGAACAGCCTACAATTGATGAATCTAAGCTTAATGAAAAAGATAAAAACGCTTTAAAGAATATAATTGAGAATATCAAATCAAGTGGTGTAGACATTAGCGACAATATGGGTGATAGTGATTACAAATGGGATGAAAGTGGCAATCTGGTTGGTATAGATTGGACCGACAAAGAGTTAAAGGGCACATTAGATTTATCAGGTTTGGATTCCCTTAAAGATGTTAATTGTAACAATAATCTGTTGACTGATATTAAGGTTTCGGGGAATGCAAGTTTAGAAGAACTATCTTGTGATTCTAACAAATTAGAGAAATTAGATGTTTCAAACAATGAGAAATTAAAAGAGTTATCCTGTTCAAATAATGAAATTACAGATTTGAAAATTTCAGGAAATAAGAACTTATCAAAATTAAGTTGTGGTGATAACAAAATAGAAAATCTTGATATTGCTGACAGTGAGAATTTAACAGAGTTTTATTGTTATAATAACCAGATTACAACCCTTAACATAAGTAATCTTGTGAAATTAACTCATTTGTATTGTAACAGTAATAAATTGTTGGCATTGGATATTTCAAATAATAAGCAGCTAGAATACATAGAGTTAGGAAATAATAATTTAACAGTTTTAGATGTTACAAACAACGAAAAATTGACGAAGTTATTCTGCTACAATAATCAGTTAAATCAAATTGATTTGTCAAAGAATGAAGAGTTGGCAATGCTTGTTATAAATGACAATCAATTAACTAATTTACAGTTGAGTAATAATAGCAAATTAACAGAGGTTTATTGTTACAACAATCAGCTGACAAATATTAATGTTTCAAATTGCAAGGAATTAACAACTTTATATTGTAATAACAATAAATTAAGTTCAATTGATGTAACTAACAATACTAAATTAGAAAATTTTAAATATGATGAAGGTGTAGACATTATTGGATACACAAAATAATTACATAATAAGATACACCAAATAATTATATAATCTAAATAATAAAAGCCGATGACATACACCAAAGTATGAATCGGCTTTTGTTAGTTATTTAAACAATACAATTTTGTCTCCTGGAAGTAGCATTGTTTCGCCATCAGGAATTAAATTTTCACTACCACGTTTAATTAGTGCAATCAAAACATTATTAGGTAAATTCAATGTTTTAATTTTTTTATTACTCCATTTATTAGAATTCGTAATTAATATTTCCTTTAGACTCTCATTGCCTGATGGTTCGTAAGATGGCACGCTTAGTATAACGCTATCCTGTACACAGATTACAGTATCTCCATTTGGAACAATAGTATCCCCGGCACGTTTTATCATTATTGCCAAAGAATTGGTTGGCATATGTACATCACTTATTTTTTTGCCAATCCAGTTATGACCTTCAGGAATAAAAAATCTCATCAAGGTAATGGATGACTCTTCCTGATAGTCGTTGAAGGTTTTTCTTACATCTTCCCTGTTGTCCACCATATTTAGTTTATTTGCTACCAAAGGAAGCAAGCTTCCCTGAATTGACACAGAAAAGAGGGCAACCATGAAAACTATATGAAAAATATCAAAAGATATATCCCGACTATTCGCGACAACCATTATTGAGAATACAATGGAAGCTGCACCTCTTAAACCGGCAAAGGAAATTAACATACACTGATTTAACTTACATTTAAAAGGTTTTAAAACTGCAAAAACTGCTATAGGTCTGGCAATTAAAGTAATAAAAAGTGCTATTAGAAGAGCAGGAATAACTATTTGTGGGAAATTATGTGGGAATGACAGTAGCCCTAACAAAAAGAAAATAAGTATTTGAGCTAGACCTGTTATACCATCAAAAAAGTGTATGAGGATTTTTTTGTTTTCGATTTTTGCATTTCCTAAAATGATTCCAAGTAAATAGACACTTAAAAATCCGTTGCCGTTTACCAATAGAGATATGCCTAATGTAAAAGCAATAATACCTATAATAAATACAGCATAGAAATTTTTTGAGACAAAATTAGTTTTTGACAAAATATATATGGCAAATATAGAAGTGCCAACACCAATTAAAATACCAAAAGTAAGTTGTGAAAATAATAAACTTGGAATTTTAGATAATCCATTAGAATTAAGCAAAGTTATGCCTATTATTGTAAGCATGTATGAGGCAGGATCGTTACTACCGCTTTCTATTTCTAAAATAGGTGCTGTTTGGTATTTTAAGTTTAATTTTTTCTTCCTTAATATGGAGAAAACGCTTGCCGCATCAGTAGAAGAAAGCACTGACCCAATGAGAAAACTTTCAGCTAAAGAAAAATCCAAAACATAATATGCAAATAAGCTAGTTAAAAAGGCAGTTATAAGAACGCCAAAGGTTGAAAGGAAAATTGCTTTAGGAGCGATTGCTTTTGCAGTGGACCATTTAGTGTTAAAACCACCGTAAAACATTATAAAACTAAGAGCCACTGTACAAATTTCTTCAGCTACAGTGTAATTAGAAAACTGAATTTTAAATAACCCATCGCAACCAAACAACATTCCTATTCCCATAAAAAGAATAAGTGCCGGTAAGCCAAAACGCCCTGAAAATTTATCTGCTAAAATACATAGAAATAGAATTATGGCTACAAAAATAATGTAAATTGTCAAATTATCTCCCCCTTATATTTTTTAGTTTTCAATATACTATCATAAATTTTACATTTAAAGTTTCTATAGGGAAATTTGTTAAATAAATTAAGTCAATACAAAACTAAACAAAGTAAAAATATGCAAAAAACAAAGTTTTTATGCTAAAATGTTATAGGAAAATATCACAAAATACTGAAATATAAAAAAGTAAATAAGAATCATATAGAAAAATAGAACAAATAATTATATGAAAAATAAAACGAGGAATTAATACATGAAAAAAATTACAATTGGAATTGTGGCTCACGTAGATGGTGGAAAAACAACATTGTCGGAGGCACTTTTATATACAACAGGAAAAATCCGCAAGCTTGGAAGAGTAGACCATAAGGACGCGTATCTTGATACATTTCAAATGGAACGTGACAGAGGGATTACTATTTTTTCTAAGCAGGCAGTTATGGAATACAAAGACATGAGACTGGTTCTCCTTGATACACCGGGGCATGTGGACTTTTCAGCGGAAATGGAGAGAACTTTATCTGTTCTTGATTATGCAGTTTTAGTTGTTAGTGGAAGCGAGGGTGTTCAGGGACATACTGAAACCTTATGGAAATTATTGGACAAGTATCAAGTGCCTACCTTTATTTTTGTAAACAAGATGGACATGCCAAATGTAAGTGGAGATTTTCTTTTGCACGAGTTAAAAGATAAATTTGGAGATGAAATTGTAAGATTTCCAGTAGGTGTGGGAACATACGAAGACATAGCAATGTGCAATGAAGATTTGCTGGAAGATTACATGAATGGAGTGGAATTTACAGACAATACTATATCTGAGCTTGTTTGTAACAGAGAGTTGTTTCCATGCTATTTTGGCTCGGCCTTGCAACTTGACGGTATAGAGCAGTTGATGGAAGGCTTATATAGTTACACTTATGAGCCTATATATAATGAAAGCTTTGGGGCAAAAATTTATAAAATAACCAAAGACAACAATAATAACAGACTTACCCACATGAAGATAACAGGTGGTAGTTTAAAGGTAAAGGATCTTTTGACAGGGCAAAACGGTGCAAAAGAGTGGAGTGAAAAAGTAAATGAAATTCGTGTTTACTCAGGAGAAAAATATGACGCAATAGGAGAGGCTTTACCGGGTGATATTGTTGCCGTTACAGGTCTTAATGAAACATATCAGGGAGAGGGATTAGGCTTTGAACATGAATTTATTGAACCAAGTCTTATACCGGTATTGGCTTATAAAATAATAGTACCAAGTGGAATAAACATTAATCAGGTTTATAAACAGCTTAAGGAAATTGAGGAAGAAGAGCCAACTTTAAAAATCACTTGGAATGAAGAAAAACAGGAATTAACAGCTAATGTAATGGGAGCAATTCAAATAGAGGTTCTGAAAAATATAGTAAAAGAGCGTTTCGACTTAGACATAGAATTTGGTGCCGGCAGTATTTTGTATAAAGAAACAATTATGGAAGCTGTAGAGGGAATTGGTCATTTTGAACCACTTAAGCATTATGCAGAAGTACATTTTCTATTAGAGCCGGGACTTCCCGGTAGTGGTTTAACCTTTAACACAGCCGTAAGTGAAAATTTATTAAGCAAAAACTGGCAAAGATTAATTCTTACACATTTACAGGAAAAGAATCATAGAGGTGTTTTAACAGGTTCACCAATAACAGATATTTCCATTACTTTAATAGGTGGAAAAGCTCATTTAAAACACACAGAAGGTGGCGATTTCAGACAGGCAACTTACAGGGCTGTGAGACAGGGATTAAAGAAGGCAAAATCAGTTTTGTTAGAACCATATTATGATTTTGTTTTAACAGTTCCACAGGAGAATGTAGGTAAAGCCATGACTGATATTAGCAATATGGAAGGCAACGTAAATCCCCCTGAAACCAAGGGAGATAAGTGTATTCTTACAGGTTATGGGCCGGTATCTACAATGTGGAACTATATAAATGATGTAAATGAATATACTCATGGTTTAGGTTCTTTAACATTGAAATTTAAAGGTTATGCACCATGTCATAATGCAGATGAAGTAATTGAAAACATAGGCTATGATAGTGAAAGTGACTTGGTAAATCCTACAGGTTCAGTCTTTTGTGCCCATGGTGCAGGTTTTAATGTGCCTTGGAATGAAGTTGAAAATTACATGCACGTAAAATCTTCAATTAACTTAAATGGCGTTTTAGATGAAAGTAATCAGGTAGAAGATAACGTCAAAGTAAATGTTACACACAGGAAAAAGTCAGATTCCTATGCAACTGATAAGGAATTAGAGGCTATTTTCGAGAAAACTTTTGGGCCGATTAAACGTAAAAAATATTCAGAAACCAAAGTTAAAACATACAATAAACTTACAAAAAAATATAAGGGCAAGGAAAATAATAATTTGCCTGAATGTGTTTTGGTTGACGGCTATAATATTATTTTTGCATGGGATGAACTGAAAAATATTGCCTCGAAAAACATAGATGGTGCCAGAGACAGACTCCTTGATATAATGTCAAACTATCAGGGCTATAAGGATAATACGGTTATTGTTGTATTTGACGCATATAATGTGAACAGACACAAGGAAACAGTTTATAAACATAATAATGTTTATGTTATCTTTACAAAAGCTGCTGAAACTGCAGATATGTATATTGCGAAAACTACCCATAAAATGGCTAATAAATACAGGGTTACAGTTGCAACTTCTGATGCCTTAGAACAGTTAATTATTATGGGGCATGGCGCCCTTAGAATGTCAGCTATGAATTTTAAGGAAGAAGTAGACTTGGTAAATAAGAAGATTTCTGAGAGCATTAATAAAGAATCAAAGTTAGACAATTATTTGCTGAAAGACATTAATATTGATTAAGTAAAGTTATAGTGATTAAGTAAAGTTTGACAAAAGAGATAAATCACCGATTTTGGATTGATTTATCTCTTTATATTTTAATATGAAAAGACTTTAGAATTTCTTATTAAAAAGTTCAACTAGGAACGCACGCTCCCACGAAATGAAAATAGTTACGCGGCAACATGCATTACGGCTGCATACTATATTTTCGTAACCAGTAGCCAATTTGTAGAACGTAAGCAAGCATCTGTGGACCTGCCATTAACTGACCGTACCAAGGCTTGCCGTAGTCCTTTGGACTTTTAATGAAAGAAGAAAGCTTTTCTTTGTCAATAATATCACGAAGAGCTGAATTCGAATCAAACTCCTCCATTACCATTTGCCCTAAGAGTTTTTCGTAATTAGGATCATAGGTTTTAGGGTAAGGTGTTTTTTTCCTGTAAAGAATTTCGTTAGGTAGATATTTTTTTCCACATTCTACTAACAGACTTTTAGGCTGATTTTTGTAACATTTATATTCCCATGGAACATTGAATACATATTCAAGTATTCGGTAGTCAGCAAAAGGAACTCTTGCCTCAAGACCTGAATACATGCTACATCTGTCCATTCGGTTAAGAAGTGTCATCATAAACCATTTAATATTAAGCCACGTTACCTTTCGTCTTAAAGTTTCTGTTTCGTTTTCTTCTTCTAAAAATTCACATTCATTTACTGAATTTTGGTAGGCGGTTGCCACATATTCATCAATATTAAGCTCATTTATAAAATCATCTTTAAATAAAAAAGTTCGTGCAGACAAATCGTATGACCATGGGAAAGAATTTTGCTCAAGCATTTCTTTACGGTGAAACCAGGGATAGCCACCAAATATTTCGTCAGCACATTCACCTGTTAAGGTAACTTTACATTCTCTGGAAACAAGATTACAAAAATATAACATGGAAGATTCCACATCAGCCATACAAGGCATATCTCTGGCATCAACTGCTTTAAAAAGACATTCTATCTGATTCTTATTATTACATTCTAAATAGTGGTGTTTACTGTGAAGATAGTCCTTCATAATATCCACATAAGGTCTGTCTCTTGTTGTTTGGAAAGAATTTGCCTTGAAATTAATGTTGTTGTCTACAAAATCAAAGGAGTAAGTAGCAAGGCTTTTTTCACCAAGATGTTTACTTACAATAGAAGAAACTAAGCTGGAGTCCAAGCCACCTGACAAAAAAGTACAAATAGGTATATCAGAAACCATTTGATTTTTTATACTGTCTTCTATTAAAAAGTTTGTATGCATAACAGTGGCATTGTAGTCATCCTTATGGATTTTGCTTCTAAGTTTCCAGTAACAATAATCTTCAAGAATAATCTTTTTATCTGGTGTTAAATTTATGGTTAAATAATGTCCTGATAATACCTCATGTATATTTTCAAAAACACCATTGCCCGGAGTATGAGCCGGACCTAAACCGATAATCTCACACCAACTGCTTTTATTTAAACGGGGTGTGATACCATAGGCGAAAATCCCTTTTATTTCTGATGAAAAAACAAACTGAGAACCGTCAAAATAATAGAATAATGGCTTAACACCAACATGATCTCTTACAATGGTTAGTTTATTGTTTTCATATATTGCAAAGGCGAAAATGCCGTTTAATTCTTTGAAAATCTTGGGCCCAAATACAAGATAGCAGTAAAGAATTATTTCGGTATCGCTAGTTGTTCTTAAGTCAATGTCATAAGCAGCCAGTTTATTTTTTAATTGCTCAGTGTTATAGATTTCTCCGTTATAAGCTATGGTTGCGCGTTTTCCGTTATATTTTCTCGTCATAGGCTGGGCACCACCTTTAATATCACGAATGGATAAACGAGTGTGAGCTAAACCACAAAAACCTTCCATAAATATTTCATCGTCATTAGGACCTCTATGTTTGATGGAGTCCCTCATGTTTTTTAGCTTACCTGTGAGAAGCTTGTAAGAATAGTCTTTAAAAACATTATGCTTTAGTTGATAAAAACCAGCAATACCGCACATATAATTCTCCCTTTTTATAAAATAGTAACATGTGGACTTTTGATAACAGGCTGGATTTGGCGTCCAATTAATGCCTTTTCAATTGTGTCTTCAATTAAGTCCACATGCGCAATCATTGAATTTGGTTTCTTTATATAATCATCCTGGCCAAAAGGCACAAAATAAATATTTTTCGTATTTAATAATATTCCTATGTTTTTCAAATTCATACCAAGAGCATCGTTAGTGCTTAAGAAAATAACTAAAGGTCTGTTGTTTCTAAGATGTGCTTTAGCTGCCATTAAAACCGGTGTATCGCTAATACCGTTTGCAAGTTTTGATAGTGTATTACCGGTACAAGGGGCAATTACAAGTATATCAAGCATTGATTTTGGTCCGATTGGTTCGGCAGCGGGGATGGTTGTAATTGGTTCTTTATTGCTGATTTCTTTTGCAAGTTTAAGAAAATCCTTTGATTTTCCAAAGCGGGTGTCTGTAGTTGAAGCGTTATCAGAAAAAATTGTAAAAATATTGGCTTTAGTGTCGGCAAGCCTTCTAAGTTCTTCAAAAACTTTTTTGTAAGTGCAGTAAGAACCGGTAATACCTATACCAATGTTTTTACCAACAAAGTTATGACTCATTTATCTCAGTCCTTTCTAAATATGAAATAATGCTTTTTGCAATTAATTCCCCGGCATTCTTTGACGCTGTAACACCTGGAATGCCAGGGCATGTAATTAAAGATAAATGATTTTTACATGCTAAATCTTTATTAAACCCAAAAGGCTGAGAAGAAACATCGAAAAGAACGGTGTTTTTTGAAAGTGAAGAGTAATGTTTATCTGAAAGTATAGGCTGTGGAACTGTATTTATTATTATGTCAAATTTATTTAGATGTGTATCAAAATCCTCTAATTGTACAGTTTTAAAACCATTAGCCCTAGCACCAATTAAGTGAATTTCCGTATGGTCATAAAAGGTGACTTTGCCACCTAAGGCATTTAATTTTTTGCCAATATTTGTACCACAGTTACCGTAACCTAGAACAAGAATTTCGGAATTCTCAATGGCAAAATCAGTATTTTTTATTATATACATTATTAGTCCTTCAGCCGTTAAAATAGCATTTTTCCAAACTATATCATCTAATTGAAGTGTGTCTACGAATTTGATATTTGTTATTTTTTTACAGGCTGTAGGAATATTTCCACCAAAAACAATTTGGTTCGGTTTTAAAAGTGATAAAAATGTTCTTAGTGGAAAGCTGGAGTAAAAGTCACAGTTAATGAATTTTTTGTTTTTGCAAAAAGGAGTAGAACATACAAGTATATCATCGTTATTAAAATCCATTGTACTTTTTAAATAGGCGTTATAGCCATGAGTTTTAAGGTATTTTAAAATATACTTTTGACGTTTGTCACCGGATAAAATAGCAATAGGTTTCATATTCACCTCCATGGTATAAACTATGCAGATTAAAAAATAAAGTGAAAAAAATATAAAAATGTTGTATTATAAAGCAAAGAAAATTGATAATGGAGATAAATTATGGACGAGAAGATTGAACAGTGGAAGAAAGAATTTGAACTAAAGGATTTGAAAATTGTAGGTTACCGAGGTGGTTTTCCTATGATTGAATTCGAAAAAAGCAAGTTAAAAAAGGACAATAAAAGGGAAATAGATAAAATTGTCAGAAGGGCAGAAATGTCAGCTGGTATGGAATTGGGAGTAGGTCTTAACTTTAGAAAAACAGCTTTTGTAATAATTAATGAAAATACGGTAGTTGTATGTGGTTATGAGACAATTATTCAGAGAATTTTAGAAAATATATTATAAAATCCATATTTACAAAATGTAATAAATACAGTACAAAAAACGTCAAAAAAGTTAAAAAGAGAAAAGAGTTTGTAACAAAAATGTAATATTTTATTGACAAACTGTAACAAATGCTGTAATATACTCCTTGCGTAAGCAAATTACGCAGAAAAGGAGTTATATTATGAACAGAGTAAAAGTTGTTACTTGTACAGCACTTATAATATTTAGTTTGGCAATTGTAGCAATACAGGCACAGACATTAACAGGTAATAAAAGTGATAAGCAGGCAAATAACCATACTGAAGTAATTACACAGAACGAAGAGGGGAAAGTTGTTAAAGAATTAAATGAAAACTCAAAACTTTCTGCAAATTTCTTAAACACACAAGAAACAAAACTATTTTTAAATACACAGGAAACAGAAAAGGTTATTATTTCACCAAATACAGGTGTTAGCAAACAGACAGCAACTAAAGCACAGGCGAAGAAAGCTAAAAAGGCTAAAAAACTTAAAGCAAAGGGAGCTAAGGCTAAGAGATTAAAAGCTAAGAAGGCTAAGAAGCTTAAAGCAAAGAAAAAAGTAACAAAGAAGAAAACAAAATTAAGAAGTTTAGGTACTTTTAAAATTACAGGTTACTGCCCATGTTCATCATGTTGCGGTAAGAGCAATGGTATTACTGCATCAGGTAAGAGAGCAACAGCAGGCAGAACAATTGCCGCTGATACATCAAAGTTACCAATGGGAACAAAGGTAGTTATTAACGGTCATACTTACACTGTTGAAGATGTAGGTGGCGGAGTAAGAGGAAATCATATTGATATGTTCTTCAGCTCACATTCAGCTGCATTACAGTGGGGCGTTAGATACGTAGAAGTATTTGTTGCAAGATAGAACACTAAATATATAATTATAAAAAGTTTATTTTTACATTGAATACATAATTAACTGTTGAGTGATTATTTTCTCAAATTTCGGTTAAATTAGTAAACAAGGTGAAGATAAACTTTTTATTATGTACAGCCCATTTATTCTTGAAAACATATTGTATTTAGTGTATAATTTTCTACACTATGGGTTAAAAACAATTATATTCTAAATTAATTACATATTTTATTAAATGGATATGATGAAGTAATAATACTGGAGGCAAAAATGGATAAGGAACACATTAATACAGAAAATAATGAAAAAGTTGAGTCAAGAAACTTCATTGAAATGATTATTGACAAAGATTTAGAAGAAGGAAGATTCGACCATGTTCAGACAAGATTTCCACCTGAACCAAATGGATATCTTCATATAGGACATGCTAAATCAATATTATTAAATTACGGATTAGCAAAAGAATATAACGGAAAGTTTAATATGAGATTTGATGACACAAACCCTACAAAAGAGAAGGAAGAGTTTGTTGAATCAATATTATAAGATTTTTTTATTCTTTAATATGCAAAAAACGTAAAAAAGACGGTATATGTATGCAGGTTCGGAATATAATTAAAAGCCTTTTATCGGAAATCTTTTAATTATATCTTTGCGACAATTTCAGACAGGTAGCTTGAAAAACTCAGTGTGGGGTAAGTGCAAGCTGTCTGCGTGCGGTTTATCCCTGGCTGCCGTAAGAGAAACGGCAAGTATAACCGTGTCTTGGGCGGGGTGGAGTTGGTGATAAACGACAAAAACA
>OGIE01004772.1_pt1 | contig 12379 bp, 7 predicted proteins | sample 1571581 | NCBI WGS metagenome assembly OGIE01 (sample SAMEA2582021, study PRJEB24529) | metagenome | biome: Human gut stool | place: China | collected 2011
TGATTTCTTTGGCGAAAAGATTATCTTCTGCCGTATCACTAGTCCTCACATCCGCGACATCCGCACCTTCACTGCCTGGCTGCAAACGCAGGAACACAAAGACATCACCAAGGACTGTGTGATCCGCTACAAAAAATACCTCGAAGCCCACTACAGACCGAGCAGCACCAACAGCATGCTGACCGCATTAAACGGCTTCTTCGAATACACAGGCTGGCACGACTGCCGCGTCATGACCTTAAAGACCCAGCCAAACCACATCTACGCGCAGGAAAAAGAGATGACGCGCGCCGAATACGAAAAACTCATCAAAACCGCAAAAGAGCAGGACAACCTCCGTCTTGCCATGATCATCGAGACCATCGGAGGCACCGGCATCCGCGTCAGCGAGCTTGCGTCCATCACAGTGGATGCCGTAAAGACCGGAAAAATCAGCATATCCTGCAAAGGAAAACACCGCGAGATCTATTTGATACCGAAACTAAAAAGGAAACTGCTCGACTACTGCAAAAAGAAAAACATCAAAAGCGGAGTGGTATTCATCACAAGAAACGGAAACCCGGTGGACCGCAGCAACATCTGGACGGAAATGAAAAAGGTCGCCGAAAAAGCAGGCGTTGCACTGGAAAAAGCATTCCCGCACAACCTCCGCCACTTCTTCGCGCGCACCTACTACAACATGCATAAAAACATCAGCTACCTTGCCGACATCTTAGGGCACAGCAGCATCAACACCACAAGGATCTATACCGCAACCACAGAGGAAAACCATGTCAAAATGTTAGAGTGTCTGGAGCTTGTCGTCTGAACGACGGAAAGAAAAAAACACCACATAATGTAGATTATGTAGTGAATGCATTCAGTTGAAATATGGTAATAATTACCAATATTTTCCAAGTACTATTTTTCTATCAAAAAATTCGATAAACGTCAATATTTTAAGGCTAAAATTCGACAAAAATCACGCTTTTTGTAAAAGGAGCACTAATAACATAGTACTTCTCTAGGATATCATTGTCATTTCTGCACAAAAATAAGACCGGATATTTGTAAATGCCCGGTTTGTCAGCATTTCATGGCTTTTCAGTAAAGAAAATCAGTTTTTCCTAATCCTACTATATTTGTAGAAAATAAAAATCCATTTTTTTATACAATTTTCAAAAATCCAGAGTAACCGGGAAGGAACGAGGTTCCTCCACACTACATAATCTACATTATGTGGTAATTCTTTCGTTATGTTCACTACATAATCTACATTATGTTGTGAATCTTTCATTATGTGATTAAGGAGGAAACCTATGAGAAGGACGAAAGCAAACCGTGCATTGACGTTTGTGATGGCAGCCGCGCTGCTCATCGGTTCAATCCACGGTGTAGGTGCAAAAGAGCAGAGTAAAGACTATGATGCACCGGAACTGACACTGGTGCAGGGTGCATCAGACTATGACCTGACGGCAGGGATCACGTATGACAGTGAAAAATATATCCTGTCCGTTACCGACACAGGAAACTTTGATATCAATGTGGTCGGGGATTATGAGATTTCTTATACGTTGACAGGAAAAGAAAACAGCGTAAAAGAGACCGAGAGTGTGGAGAGCACAGAGATTACAGAAAATACAGAGGTTACCAAAAGCACCGAAGCAGTGTCGGGAACAGAAACGGTGGCAGATACAGAGACTGGGGAAGACACCGGAACACTGCCGGAAGGAAATGATTCTGTGGATGGTGCAGATGGTGCGGATATATCGGAACCGGACAATGCAGATGAATCAACGGATGTAGAAGAACCAGATGCTGATACTGTAAATATCACAGAAGAGCAAACTCCAAAGGCAGCAAATGCGTCACAGAAAGTGATAAACTTCAGCAGAACTGTAAAAGTAGTTGCAGCGGAAGAACCGGTGGAGACTTATGCAGTAAATGATGGAGTAGCGACCTATGCGAATACGCAGGGAAACTATACTGTGAATCTGGGAACACCAGTGTGGACGGATAGTACACATACAAAATTTCAATATACGAATGCAAAGATTAACACAGACGGTGATGGCATAAGCCTGATGACAATAACGTTATCAAACGGAAGACTGCCGGATGATATTTTAGGTAATGCTAACATGAGTGATGTTAGTGGTAAATCAGTTACATGGATCTTTGGTGATGAAAAATCGAGCCAGGAGATACAGGAAAAAATCCAGAACATGACATTTGATTATGCAAACAATATGAATATTTATGTATCTATTAATGGAAATGATAATAAAGGATTTAGCAATCTTAATAGTCAAATGAAACTGACACAGTGGTCAAAGAATGGTCATTATTATTTGTATATTCCGGAACAACTTTCATGGTCGAAAGCATATAATAAAGCTATGGATTTTAAACTTGCAGGTCAACAAGGATATCTGTCAACAACAACGAGTGAAGAAGAATTGGCTTATCTCGTGAATTTGAATTCCGAAAAGACATGGGTAGCGGGAACAAGATTAATAAGAGTAAACGGATCATTATTAAATAATGATAAAGTAGAAATGTCTGCCGGTGTTCTTAAATATCGATCTATGCAAACTACAAGTGATGTAAATCTAAACAAAACACATTATTATTGGACAGCAGGACCGGAGGCTGGGCTGTCTATTGAGGATTTGTGGAGGTCAGGTGAACCTAATCAAGGCGACTATACGACATATCAATGGAGTCCTATCGATATGACTTTATCCGATGTACAAAGATTCGAATCATGTGTAATGGTGCTTACTGATGTGAAAAAATTGAATGATTATTGTGAAGGAAACTTCAATGAAGATCCTGTAAAAGGTTTCTTCGTCGAATTCGGCGGTTACGCCGACGGAAAAGATCCGGGACATCCGGATAACACAAAAGAGGGTGATACCAATGTACTGGTAGAACCGAAGGACGCAGAGGCAATGATCGCTGGCGTGAAATATGCCCCTCTTGCCGATGCACTGGATACGGCAGAGGCAAATGATGTTGTTGAGATCATCAAAGACCAAGTGACTGCGGTAACCGATGCAACCCTCAAAAAAGACGTGCAGTTAAAGAGCAATGGAAGGACATTTGTCTATAAAGGAAATGTGGATTCCAAAATCGATGTTGCAGAGGATGGAATGGTCACAGTGACAGGCGGAAACGTAAATGTGACAGGCGATACCACATTAAAGGTAAAAAGCCCGGCAGACAGCCAGACCTACCAGATCACGACACCGTCAGGTGCGACGGATGTGATCGTGCCGGATACTCCGGGAGGGGACAAGACACCGTATGTGATGAATAAAAACACGACAGATGCACTCAGCTTAAAGATCGGGGATGTGACATACACCTATACCAACCAGAGTTTTGATAACAGCACCCTGGTCTACATCCCGGATGCCATGTACAAGAATGAACTGGTGACAAAGGCAGAAGTCCCGGCGGATAAGACAGCAGTGATCAAGTTAGACGATAAAAACACCGTTGAGACAAAAGGAGGCGGAAATGCTTCTGATAAAGTGACCGTAGTGCGGAGAGATACAGATAAAAAAGCAGATGTGAAAATTCCAGCCGGTGCAAGTGCGACCGTATTCGGATATGAAGTGGGAGCAGCACCGACAAATGGCGTGACTGTCAGCCAGAGCAGCACGACTAACAGCGGTTATCCGTCGCGTGATTACGTGACACTCACGCCGGGCGAGAGTGTTGTGATTGATGGAGTTACTTATACAGCGGACGACAGCGTGAAGAAATTTTATCTTGGGACATTCAAGACGACGATCACAACCGGGAACAATGCCGAGATTTCCGGCGGGCAACCAAAAGATCCGGGATACTTACAGCAGTACACGGTAAAAATCACTCCTAAGACAAACTTTGACCTGGACAAGGACAATTTTACCGTCACAATGAAAAAAAGTGATACCGGGGTTACAGAGACATTGAAGTTTTCAGATGTATGTACTGTGGATGCGGATGGAAGCATCACAGTGACGATCCCGCAGGTGACAGGTGACATCACCATCAATGCCGCGGCAAAACGCCAGCTCACGACCTTAAATGTGGAAGGTCTCACTGCCGGCGGTGCAAAGGGCAGCTTCAAGGCAGTGGATGCATCCGGTAACACCTATAAGATGGAAGCCGACGGCAGCATCCAGGTAGACCGGAATGAGGAACTGACACTTACATTTACACCAAATGATTTTGAGGATAAATACTATTCAGACCTGACCGGGGAGAAGGGAGAGAGTTTTTCCATCCTGACAGCCCTGGAGGAGACGACAGATAACAATAAGGATCTGTTTACCACAGCAACATTCAACTGGACAGAAAAGAGTTATGAGATAAAATACACGCCGACCAAAGCGGATGTGACATTAAAAGCAACCTTTACACCATCCCATATCGTGCATTTCCATGTGACAGGAGGAACGGCAGAAGTGACGGACCAGAAACTGGTCACAAAGGAGACAGGGGCAGTACAGTTCCAGCATGTCATCGTGGCAGATGGCGAGACTGTGGATGTAAAACTGACCGACACGACAGCAAACGGTCTGGTTCCGATGGCTTACTGGAGTGATGTGTCAGAATCACCGGGGAATGCAGGAGCTGATGTGTCTACACAAATCCAGAATGTCGGTGGACAGACCTATACCTACACGACACAGAATGTAAAACAGCCGAAGGCATTGAACGTGACCTTTGGGGAGGGACAGACCGTGGAGGTGACGGTAAACAACGGAAAGCTGTTAAATGATGACGGCGCATGGAGCGAAAGTTCCGGTACATACACAAGGATCGTAAAGAACAACGGTTCACTGGTGGTTAAGATCAAGCCGAATGACGGCTACGGCTTAAAGAGCATCACAGTCAACGGCTATCCGATCGACATTGAACAAGCGGTGAAAGACAATCTAATCAAATACGACAGTGCGGCAGGCGTCTATACCCATACCACACATCGCATCTATCAGGCATGGAAAGTGGCAGTCGATCTGGAAAAACAGCACCAGTTTATCTTTGAAGACCAGAACGGTGCAGAGATCAGCAAAGGGGAGCACATCACCGTCATTGATGGCGGAACGATCGCTGAGACCGTCTTTGCAAAAATGCAGAAAGAGACAGACAAGTTAAAAGCGGACAATGAGAGCTTCTTTGTCTGGGTGGATAAGGCAAACACCGGAAAAGTTTATAATGAAACAACGGTCATCAGCAGCCAGACGGCAGATAAAGTGACGCTCATCCCGGTATACCGCACAAACGTGATCGAGGGGGCAGACGGAAGCAGCATCGCGGCAGATGATTTCGTCATCCATGTGAACGATGTCGGAAAACTGACAGCGATTGATGCAAAGAACCGTGCCGATGTGAAGGCATATGATGCAAACGGTAATGATATCACGGCAACCGTGACGGTAGACCAGGACAAATTAAATGAGCTGACTGCAAAAGGGAAGGGCATCTATGCAGCGGCACTGACCTTTCAGGCGGGCACAGGGGTTGCGACAAGCATCACGGTGGAAGTGACGGATGACAATCCGACCGTGATTGGAAAGACAGCCCATACACTCACCTTTATGGGAAGACCAAAAACAGAGTACAACGTGCAAGAGCGGGATACATCCGGAAACCTGGTCGGAAACGTACTGAGATTTACAACAGACGGGAATGGAAAAGGCATTGCATATGGTCTGAAAAAAGCAACCGAATATCAGATCAGCCACAGCAGTTTCGGTTCCACAGTCGGAAAGACTTCTCTTGTGGACGCAGCGGACATTGCAAGGCAGTTCGAAGACAAAGGCGCAGGCGATACGAAGAGCAACAACAGGACAGATGCTTCTGAGAAAGCGGAAAACTCCAACGTGAAAGTCATTGTCGGGGATGACGGAAACTACAAAGTCATCGTGAAAAAGGACATTGACCATACGGTCGAGATTCCGGACACCTGGGGCAATGTGACAATAGACTTAAATGGAAAGACCATCACAGGTGACAATGCAACCGATACCGACGAGGCAAAACCGGGACTGGAATTTGTGAAGGATGGAAGCATAAATGAACATCCGGGAACAAAGCTGGAGATCGTCAACGGTACCATCAAGGGTGGAGACGGTTCTGAGAAGCACCCGGATGGTGCAGCAGGAATCGGGACAGCAGAAGATCCTGAAAATCCTGCAAACGCAGGCGTTACTGTCGGCAAAGATGGAAACATCATCGGTGGTAACGGAGCAGATACAAGAGATGAGGCAGCCGGAAGTGCCAGCAAAGGCGGTGACGGCGGAGCCGGGATCGAGGGAGACATCACACCGACGGTAAATGGCGGAAGCGTTACCGGAGGCAATGGTGGCAAAGGATCAGACTCTGCGACAGGAAAACCGGGCGACGGCGGAAACGGCGGGGCAGGTATCACGACCGACAACAAAGTGACCATCATCGAAGGAACCGTATCCGGTGGAAACGGCGGAGCCGGAGGCAATGCGACCGGTGACAACAAAAACGATGGCGGAAACGGCGGAACCGGAGGAAGCGGTGTCGATGGCGGTGGAGACATCATCATAGGACCGGGCACAGACAAGCCGGATATCTCCGGTGGTAACGGAGGAAACGGTGGAAACTCCAATAACGGAAACGGCGGAACCGGAGGAAATGGCGGTAACGGAACCGAGACTGACGGAAAGACCGAGAACAACGGTGGCAACATCAGTGGAGGAAACGGCGGTAACGGCGGAAACTCCAACAACGGCACAGGCGGCAATGGAGGAAACGGTGGAACCGGAGAGAACGGCAACGGAGGAAACGGTAACAGCGGAAATACCAATGGTGGCAACAAAGGAAACAACGGCGGCAATAACAACGGCAACAATGGCAACAATGGCGGCAATAACGGTGGAAACAGCAATGGAAATACAAACGGAACCAATACCGAGGTCACAGATGGTAAGACCAATGCCACAGATATCGCTGCAGCGGATGGAAACAATGTGTCCAGTGGAAACAAAAACAACAAACACAACAAGAACAACAGAAACAACAACGGGTCAGATCCGGCAGATGGTGAGGATGTGACAGAAGGCACAGAGACCGGTGCAGACGCAGGTTCAGATGATACTACAGATGTCACTGACAGCACAGATACCGGAGCCGGTGCAGACGACAGCATCCCGGCAGACAGCAGCGATGCAGACGGACAGGTCGGATTTGCAGACTGCGGATTCCACTGGTATCCGATCATCCTGATCCTTGTGATCGCAGGATACACAGGCGTGCGTATCAAAAAGATCCGCGAGGAACTTGACGAAGAGTACTAAAAACCAATCCCGGGGATATGCCAATATCCCCGGACAACAAACAAAAATGATATATGTAATTTTCCCAAAATACTTACAAATGAAACATCCGGTCCTATAGAGGATATGGGACAGATCCAGGAATGATGTCCAAAAAGATCAGAACCGGAAATACGAAGAACAGGAGGACGAGAACTATGAATCCTGAAAGAAGAAAAGCACTGCAGAAGACGCAGAGGATATGTATCGTGGCTCAGGTAGTGATGTGTGCACTCTATATATCAGCAGGCATCTTACTGGCTGTGACAGGCAGACACTGCGCAGCAGACACACCAATCTATATAGCCGGTGCGGTCATTGTAGCCGGCTGTATGGCAGCTCTTGCAGTGTTTGAATCAAGACTTTCAAAAGAACTTACAGGATGACACGATGAGGGCAGCACAAAGCTGCCCTTATCGTGCTTTTAAAAAGGGATTACAAGGAAGTAAGAGATCATGAAAGACAGAAACTTTGTAAAGGAAATAGAAAAGTTAAAGACCGCCGTCTTAGGGTATGACCGTGAGGAAGTCGTGCTCTACATCAAAGAGCTGGTGGATTACTACGAGAAGAAAAATGAGGATGCCGTGAAGGAACTTTATCTGGAAAAGATGCGGCTTACGACAGAGAACTCAGGGCTGAGATCACAGGTCTCCACGCAGGAGAAAATCTATGCGGAACTTGCGGCGCGCATGGACCGTATCAACCAGTCAGTGGAGAAAAGGGAGGAGTCTGCAAGGGCGATCGTCAATAATGCAAACATCGAAAAAGAAAGAATCCTTTCGGATGCAGGATTAGAGCGCAGAAAGATATTAAAAGAGGCGGACGAGAAACAGAAAGAGATCCTTGCGGAAGCAGGAAGACAGATGGATGTCATCCTGGTAAAGACAAGGGAGAAAGTGGAGAAGGAACAGGCACTCTACTATCAGTACCGCAACCGTCTCCAAGTCCTAAAAAACGGTCTGGACAACATCTTTGCCGAATGTCCGCCGGAGAAAAACATCCCGAATCCACAGAAACAGCCGGAACAGCCAGTGATGCAGGAAAAACAGGCATCAGCAGAACAGCAGGAGCAGTCATCCGGCGACAGCGGACAGATACAGACAGGTGACATGGAAGAGATCCAGATAGAAGAGATCAATCTTCAGGAACAGCCATGAAAGAGGGAGAACAGTATGACCTTGACATGGTCCTCATGAAGATCCGTGAGAAAAAACGGAAAAGGAAGATACGCTCAGAACGCATCGCCATTCTGTTTGTGGTCTGGCTTTTGGTGTTCAAGGTGTTCGGGATCATGCGCGTGAGTGGAAACTCCATGCGCCCCGGCTGCCATTCGGGGGATATCGTGTTCTTCCTGCGGATCCTCCCGGACGGCGTGGACTACGGCGATGTGGTCATCTTAAAAGATATCTCCGGGGAATACCTGATCAAACGAATCGAGGGACTGCCGGGGGATGTCATTGAGGTGGACCGTGAGGGACACCTGACCAGAAACGGCGAAAAAGTGCAGGAGACGGATGTCGTCTACGGCATGTCGGAAGCAGAAGACAGTGTGGACTATCCGTACACTGTGCCGGAGGGAAGTTATTTCTTCCTCGGGGACAACCGCCCGGTGTCCATGGACAGCAGGGCGCTCGGTGCGGCAGACCGGTCAGAGATAAAAGGGAGAGTCACCGGGGTGGTGAGTTTTGGAAAATAAAACAAGAAAAACAGGGTAAGAGGTAAAAGACCATGAGCATTACAGGAGCTTATACGTGGGAAGAGATTTCCCGTCTTGGGACAGAAGCTTATTTCCAGCCCATCTATAACGTGGAAAGGCACAGGATCACCGGACTTGAGGCACTGTTCCGGGCAAAGGACGGACAGGGCGGGTTCCTTGACCCGGAGAGACTTGTGCAGGAAGCGGAGGAAGGCGGCTGGGTGCACAACATCGACCTGTGGATGATCCGGGAGTGCTGCCGGTGGTTCACGAGGTTCGCGGAATACGGCATCACGAGGATCAATGTGAACCTGTCACCGCAGACCTGCATGGAGGAGGATGTCTGGAAGGAGATCAGCAGATGCCTGGACCGGTACGGGCTCCAGCATGGAAAGATCTGGCTGGAGATGACCGAACTCGGAAAGACGGCGGATAACGGGAAGCTGTTAGAGACTGCACACGAGCTTCAGGATAAAAAATTCAACCTTGTCATGGATGATTTCGGCAAGGGCGAATCCAACTTCGTCCGCCTGATGGATTTTGAGTTCCAGAGCATCAAGCTGGACAAGGAACTGGTGTGGGGCATCGGGAGCAGGAAGATGGGGATGCCGATCGTGCAGACACTGCTCGTGTTCGCCCAAAGAAACCACATCTGGGTGACGGCAGAAGGGATCGAGACAAGGGAACAGGCATCACAGCTTGAAAAACTCGGCTGCAACTTCCTACAGGGCTATCTGATCAGCAGGCCGCTCCCGGCAGAGGAGTGTGTCGCATTCATCGCACGGTGGGAGAAGGCGGACATTCTCAGAGAGACAGGGCCAGGACAGGAAAAGAGTATACAAGAGGGAATTCTGGCAGACATCATCACAAGTGCAGGACTGCGCTGAAACAGAAAAGGAGACACATAGATATGGGAAAGACAAAATTTGGAACAAAGATTGTATTCGTTTTCGTGATACTGCTTGGTGCAGGGGCAGTGTTATATGCAAAAAACTGCATGGAACAGATCGCGGCATATGCGGTAAGCCTGACAGACAGTGAAACACAGGCACAGGCACAGAGCCAGCTTGCGGCAATGATCGCATCAGATGTTAAAAAAATGGCAGTCTTTATGGTGATCGGACTCATCATTACGATCGTTGTGGGTGCTGCAGGCATCATCGATTACATCCGAAGCCTTGACCTTGCGTGCAATTATTCGGATTCCCTTGCACAGGGCGATTTCACACAGGAAGTGGAACAGAAATATTTAGAGAGAAAAGACAGCATTGGAAACCTTGCGGCAGCTTTCTCTAAGATCCGTGATACATTTGCCGGACACCTCGGAAGTGTGAAGGACAATGCGGTCTCCCTGAGCGACCATGTCTCCTCCATCGAGAAAAACGTGGACGAGATCAACGGCGAGATGGAAGGGATCTCCGCGACCACACAGCAGCTTGCAGCGAGCATGGAGGAATCCGCGGCTTCCGCAACGGAGATGAACACCATGTCCGAGGAGATCAACAAGGCGATCAGAAACATCGCGGAGAGTGCACAGGAGGGTGCGGAGCGTGTCAATGACATCCATACCCGCGCCATCAATGCGAAGAAAGAGACCACGGAAAACCGTGCCAATGCACAGCGCGTGCACCGTGAGATCAAGGCAAGCCTCGACCAGGCACTGCTGGATGTGGAAGTGGTATCCCAGATCGAGGTGCTGGCACAGGCGATCATGGGGATCACCAACCAGACCAATCTGTTATCCTTAAATGCATCCATCGAGGCGGCACATGCCGGGGAGATGGGAAAAGGGTTTGCAGTCGTGGCAGATGAGATCCGGAAACTCGCAACAGAATCCGGTGAGACGGTGGCAACCATCCAGGAGGTCACGGACAGCGTGGTGAAAGCTGTAAACCAGCTCACAAAGGACAGCAAACGCCTGTTGGACTTTGTGGCGACTGACGTGAAATCCAGCTATGACAGCTTTGAAAGCCTTGCGGATGCCTACAACCAGGATTCCGAGTTTGTGGACGGTTTAGTATCGGATTTCAGTGCGACATCCGAGGAACTCCTAGCTTCCATGGATGGCATGATGAACGCGATCGAGGGCGTTGCAAATGCGGCAAACGAGGGCGCAAGCGGAACATCCGACATGGCAGACCGCATCCAGAACATTACCCTGCACTGTTCCGAGGTGGCAGAGACCACGGATAAGGCAGGCGCAGCGGCACAAAAGCTAAAGGCTGATACGGAGATCTTTAGAGTGTGAGAAAAAATATGCAAAACTTGCAGCACAGACAGACCACATCATCGAATCTATGGAGAAATGGGAGGACAAACATGAGAAATAAAAAGAGAATGCTTGCCGCAGGACTTATATCAATGGCATTCCTGTCAACTGTGACCGGATGCGGCAGTGCATCCCGGAAGGTGCAGGAACCCCAGGGCATACAGGGAACAGGTGGAACCGCACCAAACAGCAGCACAGCAGATAATACCGCGCAGGCAGGTGTATCACAGCACGCAACAGCAGGTTCTGCCACAATGGTAAACGGCGGCATCACAGAGCAGGAAGCGAAGAGCATCGCAACCGGGAATGCAGGGGTCACAGAAGATGGGATCCAGTACATTACGGTAAAACAGGACTGGGATGACGGAAAGGCCAGATATGAGGTGGAATTTACTGCAGCCGGAGTGGAGTATGATTATGAACTGGATGCATCCGACGGACGCATCCTTTCGGCAGATTCCGAAGTGATCGACAAGGGATACAGTGCATCACAGTATGGCACGGCAGATTCCCAGAACGCGGCCGGCACATCGCAGACAACACAGGGCGGCGTTTCCATCGAGACAGCAAAACAGACCGTCATGGACAAAATCCCTGGCATTGATGCCGGAAACATCTACATCCATCCGGACTATGACGACGGCATATCTCTTTATGAAGGGGAAGCCTACTATGCGGAGGTAAAGTATGAATTTGAAATCCTTAAATCCGTATTTCTCTTTGGTAGCAAGTGCCATTTCAACGATTTTCTCAGCTGTGAGTGCTTCTTCATGACGAAGGCGATACCATGCACAGTCAGAATCCGGCTCCGAATCATATGGAAGATCTGTTTTGTTTCTGTCGCCTACAAAGAAGAGATAGCCAAGCATACGAACCTTATCTCTTTGCTGACCGTCACCTAAAAGTTCACATACCGGAACCTGAAGCTGTTTGCCAAGAAGGTCAAGACACGGCGCTTCAATCGCTGTGATCACATGAACCCCTGTACGAAGATCGAATGTCTGATTTCCTCTGACATCTTCTTCTCCTTTGGAATCCAGATGCTTCTTCACTTTCAGAAGCGTGCTCTTATATTCCTCTACTCTTGTT
>OGIE01004774.1_pt1 | contig 12378 bp, 10 predicted proteins | sample 1571581 | NCBI WGS metagenome assembly OGIE01 (sample SAMEA2582021, study PRJEB24529) | metagenome | biome: Human gut stool | place: China | collected 2011
ATGATTCCTTTAACGCTGTATTTGTTCACGGAACTGCATCCGATGATACAATGTACTATGGCCGTGGTGCAGGCAAACGTCCGACTGCCAGTGCGGTAACCGGGGATTTATGTACAGTTGCAAGACATATCGTTGAAAAACATTCTAATCTTCATGTCTGCTCCTGCTACAAAGAACTTCCAGTGAAAAATATTCAGGATACTTATTCCCGTTTCTTCCTCCGTCTGCAGGTAGCTGACCGACCAGGTGTTCTTGCGAATATCACAAGCGTATTCGGAACAAGTCAGGTAAGTATCGCCCAGATTATTCAAAAGTCCCGCCAAAATGGCAATGCCGAACTGGTTATTATTACCGATGAAGTAAAAGAACTGTATTTTACCGATGCCTTGAACATTTTGAAAAGACTTTCCATAGTTAACAGTATTTCCAGTCTGATTCGTGTATATTAAGAAGATTTTACGTTCATTTCTCATAAATACCTTGAAATACCCGTTGACAAATCAATCGAAATTATTAAAATAGAATGGTAATACTAATTTTAACCCAAGGAAATAGGAGGACTTATTACTATGCGAAAAACCAAGATTATCTGTACCCTTGGACCATCAACGGATAAAGGTGATGTTTTAGAGAAGTTAATGCTCTCTGGTATGAACGTTGCCCGTCTTAATTTTTCTCATGATACTTACGAGAATCAGAAGAAAAGAATAGATAAAGTAAAAGCTTTACGCACAAAGCATAACCTTCCGGTTGCATGTCTGTTAGATACAAAAGGACCAGAAATTCGTCTTAAAACATTTAAAGACGAAAGAGTTACTCTTGAGATGGGACAGGACTTCTGTCTTACTACAAGAGATGTAGAAGGAACAAAGGATATTGTCAGTGTTACTCACAAAGATTTACACAAAGATATCCATGTTGGTTCCAGCATCTTAATTGATGACGGTCTTGTAGGATTAAAAGTAGTGGCTATCAAGGGGCAGGATATCCACTGTAAAGTAGAGAATGGCGGAACTATTTCTAACCGTAAAGGTGTTAACATCCCTGGTGTTGAACTCTCCATCCCATTCATGAGTGAAAAAGATAAAGAAGACCTTTTATTCGGTATCAAACAGGACGTTGACTTCGTTGCAGCTTCTTTCACAAGAACAGCAGACGATATCAAAGAAATGAAAGCGTTCTTAAAGGCAAACGGTGGCGAAGATATCCGTATCATCGCTAAAATCGAAAACTCTCAGGGTGTTGATAACATCGACTCTATCATCGAGGCCTGCGAAGGTATCATGGTTGCCCGTGGTGACATGGGTGTAGAAATCCCTGAAGAAGAAGTTCCAATCATCCAGAAGATGATTATCAAAAAAGTAATCGCAGCAGGTAAAGTAGTTATCACAGCTACACAGATGCTCGATTCCATGATGAAGAACCCTCGTCCTACTCGTGCCGAGGCTACTGACGTAGCTAACGCTATCTACGACGGAACAAGTGCTACTATGCTTTCTGGTGAGACAGCAGCAGGTGCTTATCCTGTAGAAGCTGTTAAGATGATGGCAAGAATCGCTGAACGTACAGAGAAGGAAATCAACTACCGCAAACGTTTCAATGATATGGCTAAATACACTGACCCAGGTATCACAGACGCTATCTGCCATGCTACCTGCAGCACAGCTTACGACCTCGACGCAAAGGCAATCATCACTGTAACTAAGAGTGGTTTCTCTGCAAGAATGATTTCCAAATACCGTCCAGGATGCGACATCATCGGATGCGCTATGGATGAGAAAGTATGCCGTCAGTTAAACCTTTCCTGGGGTGTTCGCCCAATCCTTCTTGGAGAAGAATGGGAAGTATTCGTACTCTTCGAACGTGCAATCAATGCATGTAAGAGAGATGGACTCCTTGAAAAAGGTGACGTTACTGTTATTACTTCTGGTGTACCAATCGGACGTTCTGGAACAACAAATATGTTAAAAGTTCAGGTTGTAGACGATTAAATACTAATTTGATGGGGAGACAGACGCCGCTCTAGCAAAAGATATTGAGCTAAAGCGGCGTCTGTCTCCCCGGCAATTAGTATTTAAATTTCTGAAGATTTACAGCTCCTCTATCATACAGGTATGATGTTTTTCTGAGTCATAATTGATTCCAACTAAGAGAATCTTTCCCTGATATCCGGACAAAGCTCCCTGGTAGCGTTTTTCTTTAATCTGCTTGAGCGCTGTTTCTGCGGATTGATTATACTTTAATTCTATAATCATCGCAGGACGGTTTCCTGCATTTGCTCTTGGAAGAAAGACAAAATCAGCGAAACCTTTTCCTGATGGCATCTCCCTAATTACATTGTAGTAAGCGGGTGCAGTAAAGTATGCCATTGTGAGGACACAGCTTAATGCATTCTCATCATTGTATTTCAATATGGATGTATATGTTTCATGTGCAAGTTCAATAATTTCAGCCACTCTTTCGGCATTACCATCAATTGTTTCATCTAATAGTTCATCACACTTAGAAATTGATTCTGCAATTTCTTTCCATGAACCTGTCTGCAATGCTAATTCAAATGCCGTTGCCACCTCATAATTTGGAATAAATGATTTCTTTCTATCTGCATCATATCCAAGATATCCCAAATGAATTAAAGCTGTTAATGCATCATCTTTTGACGTTATTATAGAAAAATCATTTTGGAATGTATTTGTATTTATGCGAACTTTACCACCAGTTAACATTTTCATAACATCATCTTTTAACCCAGCATAATTCATGGTGATAAAGGTATTTATTGTATCAAAAGCAGAGGTATTTCTCCACTAAGAATCTATTTTATGCCTTTCTAATGCCTGTGATACAGAATTAGGATTATACATATGCTCTCCATCAATCAGATACCCATTATACCATGCTTTCACTGTTTCAAAATCCATACTATAATCTTTACATAAATCTTTAACTTCTTTTTCAGTAAAACCATAGTATTCTGTAATTGGATAGGAATCTAACATCGTATATTCCTGAAAATTATTTAAAGCAGATTCATCTTTTATCTTCTTAATTGGTAATATTCCCGTGATATATCCAAGTGCTAAAAAGCTTTTCGATTCTTCTGACTTAAACAAAGAATGTAGAAATTGCAAATATTTGTGGACTAAAGCCTGATCGTGGCTATTTCGGATAACACAATCCCATTCATCAATGATAATAACAAATGGAATTCCTGTCAGCGAATAAATATCCTGTATCAGCAAATAAAAATCTCTCTTATAGTTTAATAAATCCCCATATATTTTTTGAAAGTCCTCACAAACACGTTCTTCTATCGATTCTATTAAATCTTCTTTATGATAATCCCAAACTGATGAAATATCCAAATGGATCACATTATATTTATTTCGATATTTTTCATAATCTGGATCTGATGCAATCTTAGTATTTTCAAATAATTTTGAGGAATCACTACCCAGACTATAGTAAGCATCGATCATTCCGGCAGCATGGGACTTACCAAAACGTCTGGCATGACTAACAGTGATACATTTTCCATTCGTTCCTAATTTTTTGTTTAAAAATTTTAAAAGTTCTGTTTTATCAATATAAATTTCACTATTCTTATCCTGTGTAAAACTTCCATTCCCCGGATTAAAAAATGTACCCATTTTCTCCCTCCTGTTCTTTATAAATACTTCTAGCAGAGCGGTGTCTGTGTCCCCATCAAATTAGTAGTTATCTTTTCTTTGTTTAATTTTTCTCCTATTACTATGAAGATTTCCTGTCCTTTTTTTATCGATTGTATAGTAATATTTTGATGTGTGGCATTAAGTTCGATCCACTGATCTGGTTTTGTCTGCATAAAGCCTTTTATTCGGAAGATATTCCCACATTCTTTGTCGTTAAATATTTGCTTTACTTTTTCTTCAAGTTTCTCTACCGGCACAGTTAAATTCATAAAATATAATGACTGAAATGCATCTTCTTCTGCAATGTCTTTTTTCTCATAATCTGCACCAACATAGCCTGCTGACTGAATTTTTTTAAAATCTGCATCAGAAAGTTTATTCCAGTCTTTGGCAAAGATTTCTTTTTCAAATCGGCGGTCGCAATGGACAGATTCCATTGCTTTATTAAGGTGTGCTTTTGTGCGTTCTATATCGGTCTCTGCTGCCTCCTGCGCTTTACTTAATAAAACAATGCCTGCATTGGCTACTTCCGATGCAAGGATGAATTCTGCGTCTTCTGAGAGATTCTCTTCAAGCATTGCATCTACGACCGTAATTACATTTCCTATTTCATACCATCTGTCAAGCGGAGATTCATGAAGGGCATCGAAAAATTCGTCCATATCAAAAATTCCGGACGGCTCGATCAACACTCTGTCATATCCGCACATTCCCATTGCAATAAGTTTTGTGCGAAATCTTCTTCTATGACAATCTTTATCGCATCCACCTGCTACCATTTCCAATGTACATTTTTCTCCTGCAATGTCCTGAAGTAACATCATATCGACATTTACTGCCCCAAAATCATTCTCTAATATACCGATATTTAATCCCTGATCTATAAGATACTTTGCATATTTTTTTATAAATGTGGTCTTACCCGAACCTAAGAACCCTGTAATTAAATCTATTTTTACCATTTTATTTTTCCTCCTGTTTTGGCAAGGATATTATAACAAAAAAATGATTTTGATTCTATGCCAAAATACATAGATCAAAATCATTTTTATAATTCAAGAATGCCCCTGCATTCTTGCTGTGAGATGCGCGTCATGCAATGCATGTTTTATTTTTGTCTTATCAAATGTTTTATAACCTTTTCTTTAAAAAATTGTATCATCGGTCCATTGCAACATGCATTGATTATCGTTCCGATTCCTACAATACTCCACACGCTGTTTTTACCTATAATGCAAAACAGTACCCCGATCATCACTACTGTAATATCTGAACTTACTCTTGCAATATGAAATGGAATTTTTCCTTTTGTTGCTTTTTCAATAATAACAGCCACCGCATCATATGGGGCAACTCCCATGTCTGCTGTCATATACAATGCTACTCCCATTGATGCCATGAATTGCCCAAGTATTAATGCAATAATACGAAGCGGCATTGTTATATGTATCTGTGCAACGTCGTTTACCAGGAAACAAATAAAGTCTGCAATATATCCTACAAATACCATATTGATGATTGTCCCTAACCCTATGCAATGCCGCACCGTAAAAAATACAATAATTAGTAATACGATATTTATAACAAGTTGCCAGTTACCAAATGACCATCCAATAAATCCACTAATTGCAAGATTCATTCCGCTAAATGGATCAACACCAAAGCCTGCAATTCGAAGGAAAGACACGCACAGACCGATCAATAAAATACCTGTTACCATCAACAGAATTCTTATTTTAGATTCTATCTGATTTTCTTTTTGCATAACATACTACCCTTTTTATTTTTCTTTTGCCTTTAAAATATAAATTCTTGATTCAAAATCTGTACATGGAGTTGCATCACCCGGAACTTCTCCTGCCGTTACATCTGTTGTAATCAGACCAAAATTCATCAGTTCATCTCCATAATTTTCTGTTTTATTTAAAATATTTTCGTAAAGCATATCTGGATCTAATCCTTGTAATTTTATTCTACTATATGCCTGATTCACTCCATTTAATGTACGATAATATCCAACAATTGCTGTCTTTTTATCTTCACTCACAACCATCCAAATCGTCTCATTTCCTTCAAATGGACTTTTGAGTCTGTAAAAATCACCAAACTGAAATAATTTTCTATATTTTTTCATAAAAATAATCTGTTCTTTTACTTCTGCGATTTCTTCTTCTTTCAGACTATTTAAATCAAGCTCATAGCCAAAAGTACCAAAATAAGCTACGTTTGCTCTGGTATGTAACGGGGTTTTTCGGAATACCTGATGATTCGGAATGACCGACACATGACTTCCCATACTGCTTATCGGATAACAAAGAGAGGTTCCGTATTGAATTTTCAAACGTTCAATTGCATCGGAATCATCACTTGTCCATCCCTGGGGTGCATAATACAACATTCCTGGGTCAAAACGTCCACCACCGCTTGAACATGATTCAAAAAGTACTTCTGGAAATTCTGATGTTAGTCTCTCATATAAGTCATATACGCCAAGAATATAACGATGGAATACTTCTCCCTGACGATCTGCCGGCAATGCCACACTGTAACATTCTGTAATACTACGGTTCATATCCCATTTAATATAAGAAACTTTTGCTTCAGATAAAATCTTTGCCATCATCTCATAAATATACTCTACTACTTCTTTGCGTGAAAAATCTAAAACATACTGATATCTGCCATGAGATGCATTTCTTCCCGGTGTATGCAAAATCCAATCTGGATGCGCACGATACAGGTCAGAATCTTTATTGGTCATTTCCGGTTCAAACCACAGTCCGAACTTAATTCCCATCGCTTCAATCCGCTCTGATAATCCTTTAATACCATTCGGAAGTCTTTCTGGATTTGCCACCCAATCACCTAAACCTGCATGGTCATCATTTCTTTGTCCAAACCATCCATCATCTAATACAAAAAGTTCTACGCCACATTCTTTTGCTTTAGAAGCAATTTGAACAAGACGATCTTCTGTAAAATTAAAATAAGTTGCTTCCCAATTATTATTTAAAATTGGTCTTGGACGGTCCCGCCAATAACCTCTGGCAAGTCTTTTTGCATACAAACGATGAAAAGTCTGACTCATCCTATTTAACCCTTGATCAGAATAGACCATAACCGCTTCCGGAGTTTGAAATTCTTCCCCTGGTTCTAATTTCCAGTCAAATCGATCTGGATTAATTCCTACAGTAATCCTTGTTACATCATGGGTATCTACTTCCGCCTGCATTCGGAAATTTCCACTGTAGATTAAACTAAATCCAATAACCTCTCCCGATGTTTCTCCTGCATTCGGACGTTTCAGTACCATAAATGGATTGTGTTCATGCGAAGAATTTCCTCGCATACTGTCTATTGCAGTAATGCCCTGTTCTAATATACGATTCTTTACACACATAATCCTTATCCGGAAGATCTAAATTAAGACTCATCATCGTCTGCAAATGTAATACTTTTTCTCCTTCATTACATATATGTGCGCTTCTGGCTATTGCACTTCCTTTAGAAAAAATAGTATATAATAATGTAAGTTTTGCTCCTGTCAGATTATCTTTTAATATAATTTTTAATGTTTCTGCTTCTTCCTCACTTTCTGTATAAGTTGCCGGAAGTCCTTTTAACGATGGTTTTCCCTTTAAAATCTCGTAACCTACATACTTAAATTCAGAAATATTACTTCCATTTTCCTGCATAATTTCAATTGCCGGATGTCGATAATCTGTTGTTCCATAGACAGGATATTCTTGTCTTATATGCTCTAAAGAAAAGCTGCGGTCTCCCTCAAAAATGTAAGAAGTCATCGGACGACCACATTTTTCTACAAGGTAGGAGAAATCTGGTTTGTCATGAATTCTTTTTCCATAATATAATTGTCCCATATGTCCGTTTTCTAAGACACACATAATATAGCTGATTTCTTCGTTATATAAATGAAATGTTTTTGTTTCTTTGTGAAAAATAATTTTTTCCATAAATGATTCTCCTGCCTCCCTTTTTATTCCATCACTATTTTTCTCTGTGCATGAATTTCATTTACTTTCTCTGTTACTTCTTCCATTGCGGCACCTTTTAACTTATAGCATTTCTTATAAATTAAGAAACTAACTACTGCAAGGATAACCGGAATGACAATCATAAGTACACGTATACCTAAAATAGTTCCTGCACTCTGTACTGCTGCTTTTGCATTATATCCTACAACCTGAAGTCCTACTCCGCTTAAGCCTCCAGCTGCTGCTGTTGCTGCTTTCATCAAAAATGTCTGTGCTGAACAGGTAACACTTTCATTTCGAACTCCAAATTTTACTTCTCCATAATCGATAACATCTGCCATACAGCATGTTGTAACTCCTAAGGAAAGTCCTGAACCAAAGAATAATAACGCACAACAAATTACAACAAGTACTGCACTTTTTGGTGCAATGAATCCTGCGATTCCAAGTAAAATAAATCCTGCAATTGGAAGCGCACACGCATATGCATATACTTTTTCACGACTAATCTTTGTTGAAATCTTAGGGAAACATACCAAGCCGGCCATTTCAGCAATAATGGCAAATCCAAAAATAGAATATAAATATTCATTTCCACATACACACTTGAAATAATAAACGGCGAAACTTTTTGCAATCTGTGTACAAAGGTTAAATGTAAGTAAAATTCCAATAAAAGCAAGTAACTGATCATTTTTAATAATGATACGGAAAGCCTGTTTTAAACTTGTTTTCTCTGCGTAAACTCCGATTGTTGATTCTTCTTTTACGTTAAATACAGTAATACCGATTGCTACGATAAAGATAACTGCAATAATTATCGCAAATAATGTATATCCTGTTTCTGCATAGAGATTTTTCTCCCCAGCTATTTTATTTAAATGATTAATGATATACAGTCCAAATGTTGCTACTGAAAATCCTGCAAGACTTGCAAAAAATCTTGGAATAACAGATACTTTCTCCCGCTCATGCGGATCATTTGTTAAGTTTGGAAGCCATGACCAATATGGTACATCCATGATTGTATATGTCATTCCATAAAGTATATACATTACCGATACATAAATATATAATGAAGTACCTGATAAATGAAAGCTATGGAACAATAGTACGAATGCAACAGAATTTAGTAATGTTCCAATAACAAGCCATATTCTGAACTTTCCAAACTTTGTATGTGTATTATCACAAATCATTCCCATTACAGGATCATTAATTGCATCCCATATTCTTGCCACCAGAAACAGTACTCCAACAAAAGCCGGTGCTAAATATAAGGTATCTGTAAAATATAACATTAAAAAAGAGCCAACCAGATTACAAATGGCATCTTTACCTATCGCACCGATACCAAAACAATATTTTTCTCTTGTAGACGCATATTTATACTGCGGATGTTTATTTGTACTTTTTTGATTACTCATCCTTTTCCTCCTCCAGAACAATCTATCTCTTAATTTAATTATTTTTCTGAGGAATTTTGCGCGCTTGTTCCTAACTGATTACAGTATAACCCGAAAAAATAACACCCGTTAGCACATTTTGTTTGTAAAACCATTCAAAATGTTGTCTATCGGGTGTTATTTATATCATTTTATATGTAATTTATTTCTATCTACGATTTATAACTATGATTAGCAACTACAAATATTTTGTCTTTTTGTCTCCATATTCCTCCAGTTCTTTTTGTACACGTAATAAACGTTCCTTTGTTGTCTTTCTGTTTTCTTTGCGATATTTACTTGGTGTACCTCCCGTTTCCTGTTTAAATGCTTTTTCAAAATTTAAAACACTTTTATATCCACAAGAATGTGCGATATATTCAATTGAAAAGTCCGTTAATGTCAGTTGTTCTTTCGCTCTTGAAATACGAAACTTCGTCAAAAAAGCTTTCGGAGAGATATTTAGACTTTTTTTAAAAACAGTATACAGATAACTTCGGTTCAAAGCCAGATAATCCGCTATATCATTTACCGTAATCCCCTGCGAATAATTATTCTTGATATAATCAATCGCCTCCTGAACATGCATACTTTCCGTTGTATCATCTTCAAACTGCCTCAATGTAATTTCTCTTGCAAGAACCGAAAAAAAATCGAACAATCTTCCCTGTAAATAATATAAATTCTCTGTTGTTGATTTTGTATGTTTCAACATGGAAAATACTATTTCTTTAAGTTCTTCTCCTCCTTCACACTGACAGACTAACTGTCTGCTGTTCAATCCAACATCCTGAATAAAACTCTTTGCTTCTGTTCCTCCAAATCCAACCCATAAATATGTCCATGGTTCCTCTTTATCCGCCTGATAAAATGTCAGGCTCTCTGGTTCAATTAAAAATATCTGTCCTTTGGAAATATGGTACTTCTTTTCTCCAACCTGATATATCCCCTTTCCTCCCATTACATAATGAATAATATAATTTGGCCTTGTTGCCGGTCCATAACTATGCAGCGGTTCACACTCCGCATACCCACAAAACAACAAATGAAACTCTTTAAACTTCGGTTCTAAAAGCTGTAATACATAAGCATCTTCCATACGATTTCTCCATCCCCAATTACTTCTCACTACTATAACACCAGTAGAAGTTATCCTGCGTTGCATGATGCGCATCTCGCAATAAGAATGACGAATCATTCTTTAATACTTATAATTTATGACAAAATATTCTTAATGTCAAAAGATTTTTAATCATAACTCTTCTATGATACTTTTCTATAATACTTCGTAAAACGTCTCATATTTTGTGAATATATTCCATTTATAATTCTGAACTTTTATAAGATTTTACTTAATTGCTATAAGATAAATATTGAAATTTCCGCGAACTCTATTGTATAATTATAAAGTTTAATGATGCTATGTACTTTTGAAGTCTTCACACCTTGCTTTTGTGAGAAGAGTCTGTAAGTACATTATGAAAAACAGGAGGTTTTACAACATGCTTCGTGATGATTTTGACTTACGCTTAACAAATGAATTAATAGAAACTTATCTTAAAATTGCCTATGGAATCAAACCTGGATGCTGGCTTGATGCTGAAAAAGGTCTTCTTCAGGAAAATACACTCTATCCTAAGTTAAAGCAAATGATCAACGATGGCAATATTAATGATGCAGAAGATATTCTCTATGAATATGCTAATCCAATTAATCCGGACATATTAAAAGTCGGTCTGTTCTTCTATTATGATCTAAACCGTATGGCTGATGCTGAACTTGAAGCGGCAGACTTTACTCGTGATGAAGTAAAAGAAGGCGTACAGGAATTACTTAAAATCTACGATCAGGAAAACTTTGGAACAATTTTTCGTTAGAAACCTGATTCTTTCAGGATTAATTTATGTTCTTCATGCTGCAAAATGCCGCAAACTTATAATTAATCCTGCATTTCTGACATGTGCTTTCTGTACCAGAGCGGTATAAGATTGCGCTGACATACGGGATTCTTACGTTCTTTAATCCCAATCGTCTGAAAGAATGTTTTCCACAGTGCAGTCATACTATCGGTATCCTTTGCTGCAGATTCCCTTGCCAGGAATTCTGACATTTCTTCTTCGGAAAGAGATGTCAGATAATATGGCTGATCTGCCGGATGTACCACTGCTGTTCTTCTGTTATCATCTATGATCATCCAGTCTTCAGAAGGTAATCTATCCACAAAATGTGGTGCAAGTAAGGTAATAACATCACATCTAGGAGAAATTATCCCCACAAGTATGTGATGATTCATCTCGGTAAACCGAATACATTCCCGAAATATATGTGCTTCATTACTTGCTTTTCGTTCTAACTCAAATATTTTCATTACGATCGGATTCTGTATCGAATCGAGAATCTGCCTGCCATAATGGAATCCCAATATTAAAAAACGATAAATACTATCAAGCTTCTCCTCTTCATCTGCTGCCATCGCTGCATGATATACCATCTGATATGCATGAAAGGAAATCTTTTGCTGAATCGTTCTTATCACACTCTCTGTTTTCTCTTTATCTGCCTCCACATGACGGTATTCACAAAAAAGTTCCATTGTTCCAAGCGGCTCTGTTCTTAACTTTATATTGTTATGTCCAAGATGGGATGCCCACGCTTCGTAAATACAGGTCATCATATCATCAAATCTATCTTTACATGTAAAAATTACCATATCATTTCTGCTTTCTTTAGGTGATGGGGAGTTCACGTCAAATTAAAATCATCAAATAAAGATAACTGTCTGTATGTTGTTGGATGCTCTATCTTCCAGTTATCTTTCTGATTCGTCCCAATAAGCTGGCGGGTAATAAAGTCCTCTTCTATCGGTGTATGATACTTCATCTTACCTCGGCAGGTTATAAAATAAACTGCCCGCTTTAATACCACTCCCATCTTCTTGATATCTTCAAAATCAAGTGCCGCCTGTCTTCTTGCCCTGACAATTCGCCCTGCGGACTTATTCCCTATTCCCGGAACACGAAGCAGCTGTTCATAGCTTGCCTGATTAATCTCTATAGGAAAATACTCTAAATGTCGCAATGCCCAGTCGCACTTCGGATCTATAAATGTATTAAAATTCGGCCGGTCCGAACTTAGGAGTTCATCCGCCTGAAATCCATAATACCGAAGCAGCCAGTCTGCCTGATATAAACGATGTTCCCGCAAAAGAGGTGGTGCGGTTCCGATTGCCGGAAGTTCCGGATCATCATTCAGCGGCACATAGGCAGA
>OGIE01004782.1_pt1 | contig 12337 bp, 12 predicted proteins | sample 1571581 | NCBI WGS metagenome assembly OGIE01 (sample SAMEA2582021, study PRJEB24529) | metagenome | biome: Human gut stool | place: China | collected 2011
AAGTCCGTGCTTGCACGAGACCTTGGCGACTGCCGCGATAACTTGAGAAACTCGCAAAGCGTGTTTCTCAAGTCGCAATACACAGTAGAACTGGTTGGAAAGGGTTTTTGAATGGAAGAATATTTGCAGATTGGCGTAATTACCACAACCCACGGCGTACGCGGTGAGGTAAAGGTATACCCGACGACAGATCCGGAGCGTTTTCTTTCTCTGGACCGCGTTTTTCTCGATACAGGAAAAGAAAAAAAAGAACTCCATGTAACTGGCGTGCGTTTTTTCAAACAGCTTGCCATTGTAAAATTCAAAGGAATTGACAACATCAACGATATCGAACGGTATAAAGGCTGCAGCCTCTATGTGACGAGAGAGGATGCCATTCCGCTGGAAGAGGACGAATACTATATCGCAGACCTGCAGGGAATGCAGATGTACACCGAGGACGGCGAACTGTTCGGCACGCTCCGCGATGTGATGGAGACCGGTGCGAACGACGTCTATATTGTAGATTCGAAAGAGCACGGAGAGGTTCTGATTCCGGCGATCCATGACTGCATTCTGGATGTGGACCTGGATGAGCAGAAGATGACGATTCACCTTCTTCCGGGCCTGATTGACTGATAAAGAGAGTAAAGAACGATGAAATATCATATTCTGACGCTGTTTCCGGAGATGATCGAGCAGGGGCTGCACACCAGCATCCTCGGAAGAGCCATCAACAACGGCTATATTTCCCTCGAGACGACGAATATCCGGGATTTTTCAGCAAATAAATTCAACCGCGTGGACGATTACCCGTACGGCGGCGGTGCGGGCATGGTCATGGAGGCGGAGCCGGTGTTCCGCGCCTACCAGTCGGTAGCCGAAAAGATCGGGAAAAAGCCGCGCACGGTCTATCTGACACCGCAGGGAAAAGTACTGAACCAGACGATGGTGGAAGAGCTGGCGCTTGAGGACGATCTTGTGCTGCTCTGCGGCCACTATGAGGGCATCGATGACCGCGTACTGCAGGAAGTGGTAACGGACTATATCTCGATCGGGGATTATGTTTTAACAGGCGGAGAACTCGGTGCAATGGTGCTGGTGGATGCGGTATCGCGGTTTGTGCCGGGTGTCTTAAGCAACGAGGAATCTTCGCAGTTTGAGTCGCTGCAGGACAATCTGCTTGAGTATCCGCATTACACAAGACCGGAGACATGGCACGAGAAAAAAGTTCCGGAGGTGCTTCTTTCCGGTGACCACAAAAAGATCGAAGCGTGGCGTCATGAGGCATCCTTGGTGCGGACAGCCGAGCGGCGGCCGGACCTTCTGGAAAATGCATTCCAGATTTCCTGCGCATGCAATGAAAAAGAGGAATCGTCTGCCTGGGCGCACGATCTTTTGGCAGGCATGACACGCTATGGTGTAAGCCTTGATCTCGGACGAAAGAAGATCCGGAAACAGAAAAATCTGTTTGATGACCATGATTTGCTGATTCTGCAGCTTCCGGGAACGCTTGAGGAGGGTATGAAAGCAAAGAGCGAGTATATCCGAAGCTTTGCCGGAAAAGAAACACCGCTGGTGTTTTTGTGCCCGGACGGATTCTCAGAAGAGGAAGAAAAACTCGAAGAGCAGCTGGAAAAAAACGGTTTCCGTCTGGTCGCACGGCTTACCGGCATACCGTCCGCGGACGGCCTGCAGCGGTTTTCTTTCGCGCTTCGCAGTCTGCTGTACAGCGGCGAATGGAAAGTGAAAAAAATACTTGCATCTGCGGATGCATTATAGTATAATATATCTTGTTGTGAGTAAAGAGATGGTCCGCTGTTGCAAAAAGGCATTAAGAACATCCAGGGTAAAAAAAGGAGATAAAGAAATGAACGACATTATTAAGAAAATCGAAGATGCACAGTTAAAAGCAGAAGCACCGGAGTTCCGCGTTGGTGATACCGTTAAAGTTTACGGTAAAATCAAAGAGGGTAACCGCGAGCGTATCCAGGTATTCGAAGGCGTTGTCCTGAAAAGACAGGGCGGCGGAAGCAAAGAGACCTTCACTGTTCGTAAGAGCTCTAACGGCGTAGGCGTTGAGAAAACATGGCCGGTACACTCTCCGAACGTTGAGAAAGTAGAAGTTATCAGACGTGGTAAAGTAAGACGTGCGAAACTGAACTACTTAAGAGACCGTGTTGGTAAAGCAGCGAAAGTAAAAGAGCTGGTAAAATAATAAGTCGTTAAAAGGATGGCCGGAGGAACATAAGCAATTGTGTTTCTCCGGTTTTGTCTTACGGAGAATTACACTATGGGTATGAATACCAGATATGTAAAGGAATATTTCTACAAGAAAAAGATCCGTTCCACGTTTGTATGGATTCTGGAAATTATTGCGGCGATTCTTCTTGCCGCGGCATTTTCCTGGTTTTTCTGCAGAAGTGTCGTGGTGCAGGAGGGTTCGATGGAGCCGACTCTCGTGCCGGGGGAGCGTGTGCTGATGGACTCCGCCTGGTACCGCTTAAGTTCTCCGAAACGCGGGGATATCATCGCGTTCCGGACGAGTGAGGACAAGAAGGCGAGCATCCACATCAAGCGTGTGATTGCGCTGCCGGGCGAGACGGTACAGATCAGGGACGGTCAGATCCTCATCAACGGGGAAGTCTATAATGAAAAAGATGAATTTCCGGCCATCACAAACGCGGGACTTGCCTCCGAGCCGATCACGGTCGGGAAGGGACAGTACTTTGTACTCGGCGACAACCGGAACAACAGCGAGGACAGCCGCCACAACGGCATGGGACTCGTGGATTCGGACCGCATTGTCGGAAAGCTCTGGTTTACGATTTCGCCGTGGAAGAAAATCGGTTTCGTGTAAACGCAGCATAGAAGGAGAAGAAACATGAATTATCAGTGGTACCCGGGTCATATGACGAAGGCCCGCAGACAGATGCAGGAAGACTTAAAGCTCATCGACCTGATGATTGAGCTGGTCGATGCGAGAGTTCCTGCAGCGAGCCGCAACCCGGATATAGATGAACTTGGAAAGAACAAAGCACGGCTGATTCTGCTGAACAAATCGGACCTTGCCGATGAGCGCGGAAACGATGCCTGGATGGAATATTTCAAGGGAAAGGGATATTCTGTTGTGAAGGTTAATTCCCGTTCCGGAGCCGGCATGAAAGCGATCAACAGCGCCGTACAGGAGGCCTGCAAAGAGAAAATCGAGCGCGACCGCAAACGCGGCATCCTGAACCGTCCGGTCCGCGCGATGGTTGTCGGTATTCCGAACGTCGGAAAATCGACATTTATCAATGCGTATGCGGGCAGAGCCTGTGCGAAAACCGGAAACAAACCGGGCGTCACGAAGGGAAAACAATGGATCCGTCTGAGCAAACAGCTGGAGCTTCTGGACACACCTGGTATCCTGTGGCCGAAGTTTGAGGACCAGCAGGTGGGACTGCATCTTGCGATGATCGGTTCCATCAACGATGAGATTCTGAACGTAGAGGAGCTGGCGCTGTCCGTCATCGATTATCTGACGGCAGAGTATCCGGGAACGCTGGAGAAACGCTTTGGCTTTGAAGGTGTGACGGATCGTGTGGAAATCCTGGGTGAGATTGCGCGTGTGCGCGGATGCCTGAAAAAGGGAAATGAGCTCGATTACGAAAAAGCAGCACGGCTTCTGATGGATGATTTCCGGAGCGGAAAGCTCGGCAGAATCACGCTGGAAAAACCGGAATAAATGGATTTATCAAAATAAAAAATGCGGAGAACAACGATGACAGAGAAAAAACAATCAATATCCGCCATACGGGAAATTTTTGCGGCAGCTTCGGAGACGGAGCTGCCCGCCCTTTATCTGGAATACGAAGAGGATTCCCGTGCCGGCGTACAAAATCTGATTCAAAAATACCAGAAACAGGAAGAGGCCTTGAAAAAAGAGCGCGAGCGCACGGAACAGATGAAGATCTACGAGCACAAATATGAGGATCTTGGCTGGATCTGCGGCATCGACGAGGTCGGAAGAGGCCCTCTGGCGGGCCCTGTGGTCGCAGGTGCGGTCATTCTGCCGCGCGACAGTAAAATCCTGTATCTGAACGATTCCAAGCAGCTGACGGCCAAAAAACGCGACGAGCTGTACGATGTGATCATGCGTGAGGCAGTGGCCGTCGGCATCGGCTATGCCTCCCCGGCGCGGATCGACGAGATCAATATTTTACAGGCAACGTACGAGGCGATGCGGGAGGCGATCAGCAAGCTTTCCGTGAAGCCGGATGTGCTCTTAAACGATGCGGTGAAAATCCCGCAGGTGGACATCCGCCAGGTGCCGATCATCAAGGGAGATGCCAAGAGTGTTTCGATTGCGGCGGCAAGTATTATTGCGAAGGTGACAAGGGACCGCCTGATGGAAGAGTACGACAAGGTGCTTCCGGGCTACGGTTTTGCATCGAACAAGGGCTACGGTTCGGCAGAGCATATCGCTGCTTTAAAAGAAATCGGCCCGTCACCGATCCACCGGCAGTCGTTTATCGGCCATTTCGTGTAAAGGCACCGCATCAAAAAAGGAGAGGGTATCGCATTTGAACCAGCGGGAAGTAGGAACGAGACAGGAGAGCCGTGCGGCAGAATATCTGGAAAGTCTTGGATATCACATCCTGGTGCGGAATTTCCGGTGCCGCTTCGGTGAGATCGACCTGATCGCAAAACAGGACGACACATACATTTTTATCGAAGTAAAATACCGCACCGGCCGGACAGCCGGAGACCCGACAAGCGCCGTGGATGGAAAGAAACAGAAGAAAATTTCAAAAACAGCAGATTACTACCGCATGCTCCACCAGATCCCGATGGATGTGCCCTGCCGTTTCGACGTCGTGGCAGAGACACCGGAGGAGATCCGCGTATATGCGAACGCGTTTTATTATCAGGGGAGCGGCTGGTAGGAAGGGAGTTTTTATGATACCAATTCAATGGAAACAAAACGATAAAAAAACGATGCATGTCAACGAGGCGGAAAACGGCGTGGTCTATCTGACCTGGCCGGCGATTGAGAAAATTGAGGGCATCCGCCATGCATTTTCTACACGGATCGGCGGGGTGAGTAAGAAACATCTTTCCAGCATGAATCTCAGCTTTTCGCGCGGCGACGATCCGGCGAATGTGCGGGAGAATTACAGAAGATTCTGTGAGGCGGCGGGGTTTGAAGTGGAAAACATTGTTACCTCCGATCAGGCACACACGACGAAGGTCCGTTATGTGACGAAAGCAGACTGCGGCAGCGGCGTGACAAGAGACCGCGATTTTCATGATATTGACGGTATGATCACTGATGAGCCGGGCGTCGTACTTGCGACATTCTATGCGGACTGCGTGCCGCTCTACTTTGTCGACCCGGTGCACCGTGCAATTGGACTTTCACATTCCGGCTGGCGTGGAACGGTCCACAAGATGGGACAGGCAACGCTCGATGCGATGCACGAACGGTTTGGAACAGAAGCAAAAGATGTGATCGCAGCCGTCGGCCCGTCGATCTGCCAGGACTGCTACGAGGTGAGCGGTGACGTGATCGAAGAGTTCCGGGCAGCATTCCCGGAAACACTGCATGAGAAACTGTTCTACGGAAAACCAGATGGAAAATACCAGTTAAATCTCTGGGAGGCGAATCATCAGATCCTTCTTGCAGCAGGAGTGCCGGAGAAGCAGATTCATCTGCCGAACCTCTGCACCTGCTGCAACCCGGATTTCCTGTATTCCCACCGTGCATCGAAGGGAAAAAGAGGAAACCTCGCGGCATTCCTTTCCCTGGTCTGAAAACAGAATAGAAAGCAGCAAAAAACGGACCTGGAAAAAACAGATCCGTTTTTTGCTGTATGCATCCGGCGGACACAAAATCGATTATCTGTGTTTTGCCAGCAGCTTATTGATTTTCTCTGTCGTAGACTGTACTTTTGCAACGGATACGTCGTGGTTAAGCGTATCGATGATGCTTGCCATATATTTGCTCATCTCAGCCGGCTCATACCAAGGACGGGAAACGAGTTCCGGTGTCCGGTAGGTCAGGTCGGTGGTGATGACCTTGCTGATATAGCCTTTTTCATAGTAAGCGTCGAATTTCTCAAGACCGTCGGTGAAGAGGCCGAATGTGGTGCAGACAAAGACATGTTCCGCGCCGCGTTCTTTGACCTGTTTTGCAACGTCGAGCATACTCTCACCGGAGGAGATCATATCGTCGATGATGACAACATCTTTTCCTGCTACGGAATCGCCGAGAAACTCATGTGCCACGATCGGGTTCTTTCCGTTTACGATGGTGGAGTAATCTCTTCTCTTATAGAACATACCCATATCGACGCCGAGCACGTTGGAGAAGTATACGGCACGCGCCATCGCTCCCTCGTCCGGGCTGATGATCATCAGATGATCGTTGTCGATCGTCAGATCCGGAACGGAACGAAGAAGGGCTTTTAAAAACTGGTAGGTTGGCATGAAGTTGTCAAAGCCGCCGAGCGGAATTGCGTTCATGACACGAGGATCGTGTGCGTCGAAGGTGATAAAGTTGGAAACACCCATGTTCATCAGCTCCTGCAGAGCAAGTGCGCAGTCGAGAGACTCACGTTTGGTGCGCTTATGCTGTCTTCCTTCATAAATGAAAGGCATGATTACGTTGATCCGATGTGCTTTTCCCGTTGCAGCAGCGATGATACGTTTCAGATCCTGATAATGGTCATCCGGTGACATGTGGCTCTCGTAGCCGGAAACCTTGTAGGTGATGCTGTAGTTGCAGACATCGACCAGAATGTAAAGATCGGCACCACGGACAGATTCGTTGATCTTTCCTTTTGCCTCACCAGAGCCGAAACGCGGGCACTCGCAGTCAATCAGGAAAGAATCCTCGGAATATCCGGAAAAGGGAACTCCGTTGCGGCGCTCGGAGAGCTCTTTACGGAACTGAACCAGATACGCATCGACTTTTTTTGCCATTTCCATGCTGCCCGGCAGAGCGGCGAGCTTTAACGGAGCAACCGGAATGGAATTTTCAAGTAAATCTAAATTAGCCATACAAACCTCCAGTAATCGACATTTTTTACAAACCATTTACTTCCTATTTATATCATCTTGGGAAAGGGTGCGTCAAGCAAAAAACGAAAGAATCCTTGCTTTTTGTGCAGGTTGTTGTTATTATAATGGATGAATGTCCGGAAGGTATGCAAAAAAAGCACGCTTTTTACTGGGCAAAGAGAAGTTATAAAGAAGTAAATGGAAAGGCCAAAACGTAAGATCTGTGAAAAACAAGACGAAACACATTATCAAGACAATAGAACCGGGCAGTATTGCCGAAGAACTGGAACTCGAACCGGGCGATGAACTGCTCCGCGTGAACGGGGAAATCATCGAGGACGTCTTCGATTACCACTTCCAGACCAACGACACGTATCTGGAACTCACGATCCGGAAAAAGGACGGCGAGGAATGGGACCTGGAAATCGAAAAAGAGTATGACGAGGAAATCGGCATCACATTCGAGAACGAGTTCATGGATCAGTACCGTTCCTGCAGCAACAACTGCATTTTCTGCTTCATCGACCAGATGCCGCCGGGAATGCGTCCCACCTTGTATTTTAAGGATGACGATTCGCGTCTGTCCTTCCTGCAGGGAAACTATATTACACTGACCAACATGAGCGACCACGATATCGACCGGATTATCCGCTACCATCTGGCACCGATCAATATTTCGTTCCAGACAACGAACCCGGAGCTCCGCTGCAAAATGCTGCACAACCGTTTTGCGGGCAATATCTTTCCGAAGGTCCAGCGCCTTTACGAGGCGGGAATCGAGATGAATGGACAGATTGTGCTCTGCAAGGGATACAACGACGGCGCAGAGCTGGAGCGCAGTATTTCGGATCTGTCAAAATATCTGCCGCATCTGAAAAGTGTTTCGGTTGTCCCGGTCGGACTTTCGAAGTACCGCGACGGACTGGCGCCTCTGGAACCGTTTACCAGGGAGGATGCAAAAGAAGTTCTTGCCACGATTCACAAATGGCAGAAAAAGCTGTATGAACAGGGGCAGGAAAAGAACCGTCTGGGTCTTCTGAGCAAGTATAACCTGAATCAGCTGGAGATTGCGGCAAAGCAGGCGCAGGATAATGTGGCACTGCTGGAGACAAGCATGGAGCAGCTTTACATCAAGCTGAATGACCTGATGGGGGAAAAGGCAGATGCCCGTTTTGAATATGTCTATGACGTTACCTATACGCCTTATAAGCTGAGTCTGCCGATGGAGCAGTATCTCAACGCGGCACTGAAAAAGGATCTGACCATTCAGCTGAAGGAGCTTGCGTTGGATTCTGCGAAGTTTACGAAAAACTATGTTGGTGAATCGAATACGCGTCTGGATTCCAATACACAGGAATATAATTATGACACCGCAAAGCGTAATTTGAAAACGGCAAAAACCGATAAGGAAATGGCAATTCGCAATGCGTATCTGCAGCTGCAGCAGATGGAAACACAGATTACCTCTGCACAGTCCTCTCTGACAAAGGCACAGGCAGATTATCGCGCGGCGCAGATTAATCTGCGGGCAGGCAATGTGACAAAAACAGCTGTAGAGCAGGCGGAAATGGGCGTTGTTTCCGCACAGAACAGCCTGAATCAGTTGATTTATAATTACGATATGCTGGTATTTACCTTTGAAAACCCCAGCCTTCTGGGCAACACTGCACAGGCGCAGTAAAATAGAAATAAAATTCAAAGAAGTCTTGAGCAAATATGCCCAAGGCTTCTTTTTTTGCATAGATTTCCTTTTCCTTCACAAACTAGGAAAAATGGTTGGGCGGTGAAAAGGGATGCAGATAAAGAAGGAGTTGCAGAAAAATAAACAGGTGATGCAGGAAGCCTTTCGCGACTGCGGTGATATCATTATGCGTGAGTTTCGCATCCGTGGCGGCGAGGGTACGCTTTTTCTTGCATATACGGATAATATTGTGAATGGGGATGCCATTCAGAATTTTATCATGACAAATGTGATGGCGCGCTGTGAAATGCAGGGAACGGAGGGACTGCTGCAAAGCCTGATGGAGGAGGTCATTGCCATCGGGGAGCTGACAAAAATCACCACAATGGAGGAGGTTTTTGATGCCGTTCTTCTGGGGGATACGGTGCTTCTGATGGATGGGGATGATTTCGCCTTGCAGGCTTCGACGAAGCATTTCCCCACGCGCGGCGTGAATCAGGCGGAAACCGAGGTGGTTGTGCAGGGGCCGAAGGATGCCTTTACGGAGCTGATGTCTGTAAATGTGGTGCTGACGAGAAGGCGAATTCGGGATACACGGCTGAAGGTGAAGCGGAAGAAGGTGGGCAGACGGAGCAAAACGGATGTGGCACTGCTGTATATGGAGGATTTGGTGCGTCCTGAGCTGCTGCAAAAGATAGAAACGCAGGTGGATCGTCTGGATTTAGACCATCTGCCGGACAGCGGTTATGCGGAGCAGCTGTTGGAGAAGCGGCAGTATTCACCCTTTCCGCAGCTACAGATGACGGAGCGCCCTGATAAGACCTCCTCCGCCCTTCTGGAGGGGCGCGTGGCACTTCTGCCCGATAATACGCCCTATGCCATCCTTCTGCCGGCAACACTGAATACCTTCTTTCAGGCGGCAGAGGATTATTATGACCGCTGGGAGATTATGAGCTTTATTCGGCTGATTCGCTTTGTGGCGGCGTTTCTGACGGTTACGCTTCCGGGGCTGTATATTGCGTTTGCGGTCTATCATCCGGAGCTTTTGCCAACCGCGCTTGCCCTCAAGGTTGCGGCAACGAGAGAAACCATTCCGCTTTCTGTCATTGGTGAGGTGCTGATTATGGAAATCGCCTTTGAGCTTCTGCGTGAGGGCGGAATTCGTCTGCCATCCCCCGTCAGCTCTACCATTGGCATTGTCGGCGGCATTATCATCGGTTCGGCGGCAGTGGATGCAGGGATTGTCAGTCCGACGGTTGTGATTGTTTCCGCGCTGACGGGCATCTGCTCCTTTGTGATTCCGAATGTTTCGATTGTTTCGGGTCTGCGCATCAGCAAATACGTTGTAATTTTCTTCGCGGCTGTGTTCGGGCTGTTCGGGGTCTGGGCGGCACTGCTGCTGCTTCTGGCGCATCTGGCAAGTCTCACCTCCTATGGCATCCCGTATCTGTATCCCTTCTGTTCCTCCTCCGTCAATGATGACATGGATTGGGAGGACAGCATTTTTCGTCTGCCGCTTTCCGAAATGAAGCGCAGGCCGATTTTTACACGTCCCGATGTACGGCGGCGGAAGGAGGAGGAATGATGTTTGCGGAGAATCGGAAAATTTCTATCAGACAGCTGCAAATGCTGTTATTACTGGATTGCTTTGGCACTGCTGTCCTTTTTCTTCCGGCGGAGTTGGCCGAGATAAGCGGCAGAGGGTGCTTTTTTGCGGCTTTGCTTGGCGGCTTGGGGGTGTCGGCTGCCTCCCTTCTGCTGACGGCAGTAGGAAGGCGCATGCCCAATGGTACGGTGGTCGATTGGTGCCGGAGCGTCTGCGGCAATGGTATCGGGACAATCCTTTTGCTTGGCTTGGCAGGAAAGCTTTTGCTTGACGGGATGCTTGAGCTGCGGATTTTCAGCGAAATCATCTGCCGTTTTATGCTCCCTGCAACGCCTGTCTGGGTGCTTTCCCTGGTGCTGCTTCTGGTCGCAGGTGCGCTTGCGGCGCAGGGAACGGAATGTCGGGGCAGAACGGCGGAAATCCTCTTTTTTCTGGTCGCGATTCCCTTGCTTCTGGTGCTTCTGGCGGTGGCGGCTTCTACGCGGTATGCGCGCGTTCTGCCGCTTGCCTTGCCTTCTCCTTCGGGCATCGGGGCAGGGCTTGCAGAGATGAGCATTGTATTTAGGGGGCTCGTTTTTCTTTATTTTATCTATCCGGATTTGAAAAAGCCTGTCGGCTTCGCAGTCTGGAAAGGCTGTCTTTTGATAACGGCAGTGGTGACGGTCATCGTGCTTCTCTGTCTGGCGAATTACGGCGAGGGGATGCTTGCCGCAAAGCTTTTGCCGACATTGCAGATGCTGGAGCGTGTCAGCTTTACGGGCGTTTTTCTGACCAGACAGGATTTGCTTCTGCTTTGGTTCTGGATGGCATCGGCGGTGCTGTTTCTTTCGGGGGTGGTGTTTTTCGGCTCCCTTCTGGGGACGCAGCTATGCAGACAGGCGGAAAAAAAGCGAAAGCTTTGGCTCTGGGTGGTGCTTGCGGCTTTGTTTGCGTTGTCATTTCTGCCCGAAAGCCTTATGGCGGCACAGCGTCTGCGGCTTGCCGTTTCGCCTTGGCTGAATCTGGCGTATCTGGTGGGACTGCCGGTTTTGTTGCTCTTGCTTGGCAGGAAGGGAGAGAAAAAGGATGTATAAAAAATTTGTTTTGCTGGCGTTGGCAGTCCCCTTTTTTCTGACCGGCTGCTGGGATAAAAAGGACCCGGAGGATAGGGCATTTATTATCACCCTTGGGGTAGATGCGGCGGAAAACGGCTGTCACTTCACCTTTGCGCCTGCGAATATCGAAACGGGCGAGGCAGAAATTTATGCCGCAGAGAGTGAAACCCTTTCGGGGGCGGTCGCGCAGGTGGATACCTACACCTCTCGTAAGACGGACTTGGGACAGCTGAAAACCGTTATCCTGGGGGAAGGTCTTTTGCGGGACAGCGCAAGGCTGGATGCCCTTCTGGGGGAGCTGGAGCGCAGTCAGGTGGTTTCGGAGAAGGTGATGCTTCTGGCGGCGGATTCCGCGGCGGCTTGCGTAGAAAAGGCCATGAAGGAGGACAGCAAGACAGGGCTGTTCCTCTGGGATTTTTATAAAAATACCGCCGAGGAGGTGGCGGTCACGAAGGGGATTGATTTGGATACCTTTCTGACGGAGCGCACGGAGCGGGGCGGCAGTGGCGTGCTTCCGCGGATTCGCGCAGAGGGGGAAAGGCTGCGGCTTGGCGGCGGCATGGCAGTGTCCGCAAGGGGTGCTTCTATTCTGAATGAGGAAGAGGAGCGCGGTTATCTTTTCCTGCTGGGAGATGCCGAGGGGGCGGTTCTGGAAGGAAGGTATAAAGCGGCGGTTTTGCCTTTGGCGGTTACAAAAACAAAGGCGGACTACGATTTTCAGGTGGCAGGGGACACCGTTCTCTGCACCGTGACGCTTTCCGTAGAGGGAACCCTGCAGGGTGGCAGGGGCGAATTGCTTTCCGCAGAGCAGAAAACGGAGTTGGAGAGTATTTTTTCCGCAAGCATAAAAGAGGAAGTCGAGCATACGATAAAAACAGCGTTGTCCGAAGGGGTGGATTTCCTCGGTATTCTGCCGAGGGCAGAGCGTGCCCT
>OGIE01004785.1_pt1 | contig 12329 bp, 9 predicted proteins | sample 1571581 | NCBI WGS metagenome assembly OGIE01 (sample SAMEA2582021, study PRJEB24529) | metagenome | biome: Human gut stool | place: China | collected 2011
ATTTTCACAAGTTCTATGCCTATATTTTGTACATATTATACAATTAAAGTAATTAATTTGAGTTAAATTAGCTGATTTAATTAACTAATTTTGTTTTCTTTGCATCCTTTGTCATTGAAACAGCTTAAATAATGGCTTATAATGTATTTAAGCTTAATTATTTTTTTCAAAAAGCATGTTTCTAGTGTGAAAAATAAATTTTTCACATGAAGTTTTGTTCCTGCACAAGCTGCTAAAGCAGCCGAAGTTTGAAGATCGCGGAAAGGCAAGGTTTTTGTATGAACATTTCCACCACTTTTCTCAATGCATTGAAGCACACTTCCTCCGGTGTGGAGGGACAACGTTCCCCGGAGATCCTCCTGGGACAGATCTACAAAGTATCCTTGGAAGAAAAAGGCTTTTTACTGCCTCTGGCCGGTGGAGAATTCCGCCTGTCAGATCCCTTTTATTATGAATGGAACCCATTTCCTTCTTATCTGCTGCTCTACACCTTAGAGGGCAGTGCTCTCCTTACCACCCGGGACAGTGAGGTGGTCCTGGATCACGAGCATCTGTTGTTCTTAGATTGCAGTCAGGGCTTCTCCCTCCGGCTGTTGCAGGGAAAGTGGCGTTTTCAAATGTTTTTCTTAAGTGGAGCGGAGCTTTCTTCTTATTATAGCATATTTCAGGCTGCTTTTACCTGTTGTTACCCGATTCCCATCGGCTCCTGCGTTTCACAGCGGATGCAGCAGCTGACCAAATTTTCATTCACCCCGACTCCTGCAGAGCAGATACAGCTTCACCGAGAACTGACCGACATGTTCGTAGAACTGATGCTGTCCGCCCTGTCCGTCTCCCGGGATGTGAAGCCCATTCCTGCTTATCTGCTGTCCATGAAAGCGGATTTTGAGGAAAACTATGCAGAAAATCACTCTTTGGAATACTTTGAGCAGGCTTTAGGCATCAGCCGCTACCGCCTGTGCCGGGAATTCTCCGCTGCTTTCCATATTTCTCCGCTCCAGTATCTTCAGGAGAAAAAAATAGAAGCAGCCATATCGCTGCTCCTATCTACGGATGATCCGATCCACGAGGTGGGGTCTATGGTAGGCATCGACAATACCAATCATTTCATCCACCTGTTCAAAAAGCACACTGGTGTCACACCCTTTGTCTACCGGCAGAACGCGCCGCAGTCTATACGTGAGACACGCTGTCCTTCAGTACCAGGCGGCCTTCCACCACGGTGACTCCCCCTTTGAAATTATCACTGGTGATCTTCTTGATCATATTATGAATAGCTCTTCTCGCCATCTCTCCCATATCTACTTCATAAGTAGTAATACGGATATCACTGAGTCCGGGATACAGGTAGTTATCAAAACCTACCACGGAAATATCCTCCGGCACACGGTATCCGTTCTCTCTCAGCTTCTTGATGAGTAAGCTGGCGGTCAGATCGCAGTTGCATACGAAAGCCGTGGGCATATCCTTGGGAATCTGCAGCATGTTCACGGTATCGATCTTGCCGGTCTCAATATGACGGTCATCCAGCACCCATTCTCTCTTTTGTTCCAGCCCCAGTTCCAGCAATGCTTTCTGGTAACCGAAATAACGATCCGTGATACTCTCGGTGGCAAGTAAAGTTCCCACATAAGCAATTTTGCGATGTCCCATCCGATACAGATAGTAGGTCAGCTCATAGGTTCCGTAGTAGCTGTTGGAGATCACAGAATCACTGGCTTCCCTTCCGTTATAATAATCCAGATAGATCACCGGGATCCCGGCTTCTGTATTCAGATGCTGCAGGTAAGTATCCATCATCTTACCGATAACGATAATGCCATCCACCTTGCGTTCCTGTACCAGTTTCGGCATTCTGCCGTTCTCTTCCTCTGACATTCCGATGACCTCCAGCATGGTAAAGCATTCCTTTGCCGTGGCTCTGGTAGCTACCACCTGGTACATCTGCCAGTAAAACGATTCATATTTATCAAGGAATCTCTCAGAGATCAGAATACCGATATTGTAGCTCTTCTGGTTCTGACTTTTTCTTGCCGCTGACGGCTGCTGATAACCCAGTTCCTCCGCAATACTGCGGATCTTCTCCCGGACTTCCTCGCTGACACCCTTTTGTCCGGACAATGCCTTGGACACAGTCACCGTGCTGACACCGACTCTTTCTGCGATATCTGCTAATTTTACTGCTTTTGCCATAATCTTGTACTCCTTATCGCTGTTTTTTACACATTTCCCGATAAATCGTCAATTATACTTCCATATTAGATTTCTAAAAATCGTTTGTCAAGGCATGTCACTGCCTTAATTTTACACCTCGGTCAGGTGGATCAGCCTGCTGCGGTAGTCTCCCCACAGAGGTGTCACCAGCAGTCCTGCCTGCATCAGCACGTCGCCGCCAAAGATTTCCCCGGTCTCCTCGATGCGATACTGTTTCTCCGGTGCCAGGCCTTTCAGACGTACTCTCCTGCTGTGGAAATTCGGTCGGGAAAGTACCTGTACATAGGTTACCAACGCTTCTTTCTGATCCTTGGATGTCACCTGATAGCAGTCATAATTACCGTTTTCCAAAAATGATGCAATCCGGGAATAATCCCCTCTGCGGATCAGATCGTTGTATTTGTGGTACATGGCGGTCTGTGCGGGAATCTGCTGTCTGTCCTCCTCCGGGATCTTCGTGATATCCAGTTCGTAGCCAAAGGTGCCTGCCAGCGCCACATGCCCTCTGGTCTCGAAGGGTGTGACTCTTCCCACCGTGTGGTTGGGGCAGTCCGACACATGGGCGCCCATGGTGGACAGCGGATACAATAACATTGTTCCTTCCTGGATCTTCAACCGCTCGATGGCATCCATATCATCGGAGCACCAGATCTGCGGACTGTAATACAACATACCTGGGTCGAATCTCGCTCCGCCACCGGAACAGTTCTCCAGAAGCAGATGAGGGAATTCCGCAAGCAGTCTCTCCTGCAGTTCATAGACTCCCAGCACATATCTGTGATACAGTTCACCCTGACGGTCTGCGGGCAGTTCCACGCTTCCCAGATCCGACAGTTGACGGTTCATATCCCATTTCACATATTCGATATTGGCGCTGTGCAGAACCGCCGCCACGCTTTCAAAGGCATGGTCTCTGACTTCCTTCCGGGACAGATCCAGTACATACTGATTCCGGCACAGGCTTCCTACACGGCCCGGAATGGAGATTACCCAGTCGGGATGCTCTCTGTACAGATCCGAATCCGGGGAGATCATCTCCGGCTCAAACCAGATACCAAACTTCATTCCCAGAGCATTGACCTGATCCACCAGAGGCTTCAGGCCACCCGGAAGCTTCTGTTCATTGACCTTCCAGTCACCCAGGCTGGTACTGTCATCATTGCGGTGTCCGAACCAGCCGTCATCCATGACCAGCATCTCAATGCCGAGCTTTGATGCCTGCTCTGCGATCTTCAGTAACTTTTCGGTGTTAAAATCAAAATAGGTAGCTTCCCAGTTGTTAATCAGGATCGGTCTCTTCTTATCACGGTATTCTCCGCGGATCAGATGATTGCGGTACATATCGTGGTAATGGCGGGTCATGCCTCCCAGACCTTCCGCAGAATAGGTCATAACGACTTCCGGAGCCGCAAAGCTCTCGCCCTGCTCCAGTTTCCAGACAAAGTTCTCCGGATGAATGCCCATAGTCATACGGATGGAATCGAACTGGGAAAGCTCCGCCTGCGCCAGGAAATTGCCGGAGTATACAAAGTGCATACCGTAGACTTCACCGGCATCCTGCGTAGCATCCGCAGAAAGCAGTGCTATAAAGGGATGCTCCTGATGGGAAGATTCTCCCCGCACGGAGCCAACACTCTGTTTGCCGTGCATCAGACTTCTTCTCTCCATCTGGCGCTCTCTCCCCCAGGATCCGTGCAGCGTAAGAATGTCATACTTTTCATCCGTGCAGTCCAGATCCAGGCAGGCAGACATAACTTTTGTCACATAAATAGGCTGCCCTGCCGTATTTTTCAGGATCACACTGCGGGTGATCACATCTTCCTCTTCAAATGTAGTATAGATCAGGTCTGCAGCCAGACCGATGACCGGATCCGCCAGATGTAGGATCAGGGTATCGCAGTCCTCATCCCCCGGAAATGTGGAAGGAAGTCCCGGCAGTGCCGGCTTCTCCTTTACGATCTCATGAGAGACATACTGTAACTGCACTCCTACATGTCCCTGTGCTGTCCGCACGGAAATGGCGCTTTCTCTGTAATCTCCCAGTCCGTTTCCCGGATATTCCATGGGGAAAGAATCCAGGAAGGAGACCCTCTCTCTGTTATTCTGTGACGGAACGAAGGGTGCTTCTCCCATACGCAGCAAATATACCGGTGCCGGTGTATTCTCGGTATACTGCAATTTCTGACCGTAATATACGTGTCCCACAAAATTCTCCTGATCTACAATTGCCAGAAGATAGCTGGTGTGTTCCGTGTCCAGCCAGAAGGTTCTGTCCTGTTCGATGTATCTGATTGCCATAATTTACCTCTTCCTTTATAAAAATTAATAACCAATAGCCGTTTTCACAATATCGGTTCTTCCGGGCATTTCCGAATAATAAATCGCCCAAGGGTTCTGTCACAAATATAAAAAAGCAAACGGTGCTTCCGGTTCTGTCTTCAAAAACTGCATCAGCATCAGTCCACAGCGCATGGACACCCGTTCTTCCCGCAGGATACGAAGTACTTCCTGTCTGTCTGCCAGGATCACCTGAATATCCTCGGTATTTTCCATCTGCTGTCCCACATTCTCTGTCACGGTTCCGAAAATCATGCTGCCGCTCTCGTCTGTCAGCCCCTGTGCCAGGAAAAATCCTCTTCGGAAAGCCGGTTCTCCGCCTTCGTAGACTTCCAGTTTCCAGCCGGTCTCCTCGATCATTTCCCGACAGGCGGCCTCCGAAGCGGTCTCCTCCGGCTCGATCAGTCCCGCCGGCAATTCATACAGATAATCATTCACGGGATACCGGTACTGACGCACCAGCACCAGTTTCTCTCCGTCCTCTGTCACTGCGTAGACCGCCATGCCCTCGGGGCGCATACTGTGGGTCTTGTGTTTGATATTGTTTTCATCATTTCGGGACGCAAAATAATAATGAAACGGTGTTCCGTCCCGTCCCAGGGCATCAATGTGATACAGGTTCAAAAACGGATTGTCCGTCTGTTTCTCGATTCCCCGATAGTGTTTTCTGTCATTTCCTTTTGCGTCCATGTTTTCCATGCCCTATTTATACTCCATGTCTTTCTGTTCCCATCGTGCTCTGTCATCCACGTTCCCACAGCGCATCATCTGCCGCAGGCGCAGGCAGCCGTGACGGAACTACTGTAGGATCTCCTCCAACAGTGCCACTGCCAGCTCCGGATTCTTCATGCCATCCGCCAGCCCCACGGCTGCGGTCTCCTGATACCATCCGGTCTTCCTTACCCATTCGTTGTTCTCAAGCCGGATCCCCGCCACAATCGTTTCTCCCGTCATGGTATTTAACACCATGATCTGCTGATCTTCATATCTGTCCAATAGTTCCTTAGGCAGATAATCCCTTAAATCCGCCAGATAATCCGTGCCACCCATGAGCTTCAAAAACTCTTCGTCAGAAAAAAACACATCCACCGACCGGGTCATGAACAATACCTGGATCGTGCTGAGATTCGTGGAATCCACGTCGGAATCCGAGTTCGGATCGATCCAGATCGTATAATTCAGGTTCACCACATCCCGTTTGGACATCACACCGTGTTCCCGCAGGAAATCCGTAAAATAATCCGGACCGGTGGCTTCGATGTGCTCTCCGTCCGTATTCACTGCCATGACTCCCATGACGAAGCTGGTCTTGGTGGCAAAATGTACGATCAGGAAAATAACAATAGCGATCCCCGCTGCCACACCTATGGTAACCCACAGATAATAGTCCATAAAATACTGCCATTTTTCAGAAGGAGACAGTTCTTTCCGTTGCTCTTTCTGCCGGATACGATCTTCCTTTTCCAAGTTGCTGTCTCCCTTCCGTTTCTCGAATCTTCCGTCTGATAATATCCTGCTTTTAGTTCTATATCAGTCTTTAGTATATCAAACTAATTTAACCTTGTACAGCAGACTTTTTAATATATTTTAGGTTCAATTTTGTTAAAAATAAACAGAAAAAGCCCTGCCATGCACTTAAATTAACATGGCAGAGCTTTGTGTTTTCTATTTGTTCGATCAGATAAGAAGTGTAAATGCTTTAGCGGTCCATCTCCGCAATACGTCCGGTGGACTTGTGCTCCTTGATAATCCCCTGGATCTCCTTTAAGTCGGTGCACAGCAGGTCACCGGGGATGGTGTTCTTAAGTGCGCTGATGGCATTGCCATATTCCAGTGCTCTCTGATACTCACCGGGATGTGCCAACAGTCCGTACAGGACACCGGAGATATAAGCGTCACCGCTTCCGATGCGGTCTACGACTTCGATATCGGTGTAAGGTGCTTCCTCATAATAGGTATCATCCTTGGCACTGTAGATAATGGAGCCGAAGGTATGACGCTTCGGGCTATGTACGATACGCTGTGTGGATGCCACGATGGAAATCGGATACTCCTCCGTGAAGCTCTTCATAATGCTCTTGGCATCGCCTTCCTTCAGGAAGGTCAGACGCGCCGTGTCCTCGGAGCAGAAGAAGATGTCCACATAAGGCAGAATGGATTCGATGCATTCCTTCGCCTCGGCGCCGGTCCACAAGTTCCCACGGAAGTTCACATCGAAGGAGATGATGGCCCCCTGTGCTTTAAAGCGCTTGATCATCTCAACAGCGGTAGCTCTCAGCTCCGGGCTGAGAGCCAGTGTGATGCCGCTGGTATGGAAGCAGCGGGTATCGCTGTAGATCTTGTCATCATAGTCATCAACGGTCAGCTTGTTGATGGAGGTATTCTTACGGTCATATACAATACGGGGCTTTCTGGGGTAAGCACCATTCTCATAGTAGTACACGCCCAATCTGGCATCCTTGTCATCATCGTATACCAGATAGTCATCGCTGACACCGCAGAGACGTACACGGTTCTTGATATATACACCCAGGTCATTGGCCGGAAGCTTGGAAATGATACCGCAGCGCAATCCCAGCATTGCCGCACCGGTAATGGCATTCAGTTCTGCGCCTCCTGCCTGCTTGCTGAAGCTGTCGCCTCTGGTAATACGCTCATTGTCGGGCGGTGATAATCTCAGCATGATCTCTCCCAGGGAGAGCAGGTCAAATTCCTTTTTCTCAGTCAGTTCCATAATATAAACTCCCATCTGCATATTTTGCCAAATGCTTTATCAGAATTTCACCGTTACTCCTTACAGTGCAGCGTTGAAACCCCTTACATTTTTTCTTTACATTTGTACTATATCACATATACACAGCCCCGGTAAAGACACTGGACATTAATTAAAAATTTAACGAATCCACATATTCAAAATAATCATCCTCGCTGGCAAATAAGATATATTCATTCTCCACATATCCCATATATCCGCTGGCAGTCACATATCCTTTCATAAAAAATACCTCCTTATCAGAATCCTTTCGTTCCCTGTTCTGATAAAAAGGTATCATTTTTAAAGTCCCATAAAACTCTCTTAATTATTCTGAACCGGCTCTGTTTCCAGCACCAATTCTTTCATTTCTTCCAATAATTCCTCGGTTCTGCCCATCAAAAGCTCCGCATCGGTCTCCACCAGTCCCGTCTTTTTATACTTATAGGTAAAAAACGGATTGCCGTAAGCGGTAAAGCTTAATTCATCCTTATGCTTTTTCAGGAAATCCGGAATCTTGCGGGGATCGATCTTCGCATCCGGCCGGAAGTTGAAGGTAATGCGTTCGTTCTTGCCCTTGATCTCCGTCATGTCCAGACCGTGGGCCGCCATACGGATCAGGGCGATCCGCAGCAGATTGTCCACTGCCTTGGGGATGTTGCCGAAGCGGTCTAACAGTTCATCCTTCATTTCATCCCGCTCTTTTATCGTCTCGATGCCGGCGATCCGTTTGTAAATATCCAACTTCTGTGTCTCGTTGACAATGTATTCCGCCGGAATGTAAGCATCCACATCCAGATCGATCACCGTAGCGAAATCCACTGCCGTATGAATGCCCTTCAGGTTCTGCACCGCTTCGTTCAGCATCTTGCAGTACAGGTCATATCCCACGGCCTCCATATGTCCGTGCTGACTTAATCCCAGCAGATTACCGGCGCCGCGGATCTCCAGATCACGCATGGCGATCTTGAAGCCGCTGCCCAGATCCGTAAATTCCTTGATGGCCGCCAGCCGCTTTTCCGCCACTTCTTTTAACATCTTATCCCGCTTGTACATCAGAAAAGCATAGGCATTCCGGTTGGAACGACCCACACGGCCTCTGAGCTGATACAGCTGGGACAATCCCAGATTGTCCGAATCGTGGATGATCATCGTGTTGACATTGGAAATATCCAGTCCGGTCTCTATGATGGTGGTGGACACCAGCACATCGATCTCTCCGTTAATGAAATCAAACATGATCCGCTCCAGTTCGTGTTCCTTCATCTGTCCATGGGCGTATGCAACGTTGGCTTCCGGCACAAGCTTTGCGATCTGTGCCGCGATATCCGCAATATTGTTCACCCGATTGTAGACATAGTAGACCTGTCCGCCCCGGGCCATTTCCCGGACAATGGCCTCTCTCACCAGTTCGTCATTGTATTCGCAGACAAAAGTCTGGATCGGCAGTCGGTCATTGGGAGCCTCCTCCAGCACGCTCATATCCCGGATACCGATCAGGCTCATATGCAGTGTCCGGGGAATGGGGGTTGCCGTCAGGGTCAGCACGTCCACGTTTTCTTTTAATTTCTTGATCTTCTCCTTATGGGCCACACCGAAACGCTGTTCCTCGTCAATGATCAGCAGACCCAGATCCTTGAACTTCACATCCGCAGATAATACTCTGTGGGTACCGATCACGATATCCACCATGCCCTTTTCCAGATCCTTCACCGTCTTTTTGATCTCCGATGGCGTACGGAAGCGGCTCATCAATGCGATGTTGATGGGAAAATCCTTCATTCTCTGCACAAAGGTGTTGTAATGCTGCTGTGCCAGAATGGTGGTGGGCACCAGATAGACCACCTGTTTTCCCTCCTGCACAGCCTTGAAAGCGGCCCGGATGGCGATCTCGGTCTTGCCGTAGCCCACATCTCCGCAGATCAGGCGGTCCATGATCCGATGGCTTTCCATATCCGCCTTGGTGTCCGCGATGGCATTCAGCTGATCCTCTGTCTCTTCAAAGGGGAACATTTCCTCGAACTCCCGCTGCCACACCGTATCTTTTCCAAAAGCATAGCCCTCGCTCTGCTGTCGGACAGCGTATAATTCCACCAGATCCTTCGCCACGGCGCTGACGGCACTGCGTACCTTCGTCTTGGTGTGTTCCCATTCCTTGCCGCCCAGTTTGTTCAGCTTCGGCTTCTTCGCTGCATCGGCGGAGGCGTACTTCTGGATCACATCCAGTCCGGTGGCCAGAATGTACAGATTGCCGCCGTCCCGGTATTCGATCTTGAGGTAATCCTTGACGACCTTGTCTACCTCTACCTTCTCGATGCCCTTATAGATGCCCAGTCCGTGGGTCTCATGTACCACATAATCCCCGATCTTCAGGTCGTTGAAATCATTGATCTTCTGCCCCTGATAGAGCTTTTTCTTCTTTTTCTTACGCTTCTCCGCTCCGAAAATATCACTCTCGGACAGCACCACGAATTTCAGCCAGGGATACTCAAAGCCCTTGTTCACATGCCCGTAATAGGTCAGGATCTCTCCCGGCTGTACTTCCCTCATGGGGTCTTCTGTGTATACTGCTGTCAGTCCGGCATCCTCGGTGTTCCGCAGATCCTCCGCCAGACGTCTGGCTCTGGTACGGGAACCGGACAACAGCAGCACCCGATAGCCGTTCTTTTTATATTTTTTCAGATCCTTGACCAGTGCTTCAAAGCTGTTGTTATAAGGGGCGATGTTGCGGGCAGCAATATCCACATGCATTTCTTTCTTGAAATATCCGTACTTGGTCTCCATGGTAGCCAGGGTCACCACGGCATTTTTCTCTAAAGTAGCCGCTACCTGTTCCCCACTGTAGAGAATGTTCATCTGTCCCGGCAGCACATAACCTTTTCTGGCACGTTGTTCCATGCTCTCCCGGAATTCCAGTTCGATGGCATCCGCCTGTTCCTTCACTCTCGCCGGTTCATCGATGTAGAAGACAAGAGAACGCCCCGCCATATCTGACAGCAGTTCCGGCATGGTTACCGTATTTTCATAAAAATAACGGATGTAGCCTTCCAGATTGATCTTACTCTGGAACTCCAGCAGCTGCTCTTTCAATTCGCTGACCTGTGTGGCGATCCTGTGGGCTTCCTCCGGCTGGTGGGCATCCCGGAAGATTTTTTCCTGTTTGTCTGCTTCTTTTTCAAGCTTACTGATGCCCTTGCGGATCTGCTCTTCCGACAGTACAAACTCTGTGGCCGGGTAGACAGTGATGCTTTCCAGCTTCTCAATGGAACGCTGGCTCAGGATGTCGAAGCTGCGGATGGACTCCACCTCATCTCCCCACAGTTCGATACGATAGGGGTTTTCCTCCGTCAGATCAAAGATATCCACAATGCCGCCACGGATGGAGAACTGCCCCGGGCTTTCCACCTGATAGGCTTTCTCATATCCCATAGCCACCAGTCTGGATGCCAGTTTGCTCTCGTCCAGACTGCCGCCCCGCTCGGTGCGGATGATGTCTTTCTCCTCCCACAATACCTGCGGTGTCATCAGTGCCGCATAGGTGGTAACAATGGTGACCGGCTTACCCTCCACGACTCTGCGCAGGGTCTTGATCCGCTTCTGCACCAGCTGATTGCCGTGGATATCCGCCTGGAAAAAGATCAGGTCCTTCGCCGGATACAGCATGACATTTCTGTCATAAAAGCGGTATTCCTCGTAGATCTCTTTGGCCTTTAAGTCACTATAAGTAACGATGACCTTGTATTTCAGGCCATCGCTGAGTCCGTAGATCATATGAAGTTTCTGGGAGTCCACACAGCCGGACAGAGCTACGGTTCCTTTTCCCTGTCTGGTCACTTTCCGGATCTCATCATATTCCGCCAGTTCTTTCAGTGGCGCAATCAGTGCCTGCATCGCTTTTTCCTCTTACTATACAACCGTTACGCTTTCTTACTGTTAAAATGGTTCATGGCTGCATCCGCATTCTCAGTGATGATCATACGGATAGCTTCTGCTGCGGTCTTCGCCGCTTCGTCCATGATGCTTCGTTCCTCCGCCGGAAAATGTCCCAGCACGTAGTCTGCCAGATCGAAATTCTTCGGCTTCTCTCCCACGCCCATACGCACGCGGATAAAAGTATCATGCCCTAACATTTTGATGATATTCTTGAGGCCGTTATGGCCACCGGCGCTGCCTTTTTTGCGGATACGGATCTGTCCCACATCCAGACTGATATCGTCGGAGATCACGATCAGTTCCGCGGTGTCATCCACCTTGTAATAATCCACGATCTCCCGGATGCTCTCACCGCTCAGATTCATGAAAGTCTGGGGCTTCGCCAGGATCACCTTCTGTCCGGCCACATAGCCCTTGCCGATCAGCGCCTTATGCTTACTCTCCATGACGGCGATATTTTCTTCCTCTGATAATCTGTCTATGACATCAAACCCGATATTATGTCTGGTATTTTCATATTCTTTGCCTGGATTTCCCAACCCTGCGATAATATACATAGCTTTCTCCTTACTTCCTTGCAATCAATGCACTATCCTATATTTTCGCATTTTTATGTGGAAAATGCAACTATTGGTTATTTTGCACAAATTTTATTTTCGGGAAAACAGCCAATTTCCGCATGGCATATTTCGTTACTTATTTTCCGAATCTAAAGTATCTATTCCCGGCATTGTATTTTATAATAATAGTGGAGTGTTACCAAAACGGTAAGCGGTTCACCTTTCGCCAAAATGATGACATTTTGAGAGCTTCCAGTATTATTGGAGGTGATACAGATGGGAAATCTATTGAAAGGTACATAAGATGCTGGAAACAATGGTAGGCATTGTCGGTATTGTTGTTACGATCATCAGTATCATCGTAACGCTTATCAGTATCGTACAGACTGCACGGAAACATAAACATCAAAAAAGCAACCGCCCTCGCCAGGAATAGGTTGCTTTCTTGATCTGTAACTAAAAACCAGGTGAACCGTTGCTGTACGGTAACACTCTTTTCTTTTATTATTATCTTAACACTCTCTTTTGATTTC
>OGIE01004791.1_pt1 | contig 12313 bp, 9 predicted proteins | sample 1571581 | NCBI WGS metagenome assembly OGIE01 (sample SAMEA2582021, study PRJEB24529) | metagenome | biome: Human gut stool | place: China | collected 2011
TTCTGCAACAGAGGCAGATGGCAGCACAGACGGTGACAGCAACGCAGCAGGCGGAGATTTCTCCGGACAGATCAGCGTGATCTCCCGTGAGGATGGTTCCGGTACCAGAGGTGCATTCATCGAGCTGTTCGGTGTAGAAGAGAAAAACGATGCAGGTGAGAAAGTAGACAACACCACCGTTGATGCACAGATCACCAACAATACTTCCGTTATGATGAGCACGGTGGCAGGTAACCAGTACGCAATCGGTTATATCTCCCTTGGATCCTTAAATGATGAAGTCAAAGCACTGAAAATCGACGGAGCAGAGGCAAGCGCAGAGAACGTAGAAAACGGTTCCTATAAAGTAAGCCGTCCGTTCAACATTGTAACAAAAGACGGTCTTTCCGTAGATGCGCAGGATTTCATGGACTACATCTTAAGCACCGACGGACAGCAGGTTGTTTCAGATGACGGATATATTGCAATCAAAGATACCAAAGCCTACGAAGGAAGCTGCAGCGGTGAAAAGGTTGTGGTAGCAGGATCTTCCTCTGTAACACCACTGATGGAAAAATTAAAAGAGGCTTATACAAAAGTAAATTCAAACGCTAACATCGAAGTACAGCAGAGCGATTCCACAACAGGTATCACTTCCGCAAGCGACGGTCTCTGCGACATCGGTATGGCATCCCGTGACTTAAAGGATGAGGAGAAATCCTTAGGGCTTACCGCAACCGTAATCGCAACCGACGGTATTGCTGTCATCGTAAACAAAGAGAACCCGACCGATGGGCTGACCAGTGATCAGGTAAAGAGCATCTATGTTGGCGACACAACCGACTGGGCAGATGTAAAATAAAGAATGTATAAAGCAATGGAAAAAGAAGTAAGGGCGAACAATGGAAAATCGCTCTTACTTCCGTATCCGAAAATGTTCAGAAAAAGAAGCTGTCTTTCGGAACGTGCTTGAAAAAGCAGTTCGTAAGAAAAAAACGAAAGTCTTTTTCAAACACGCTCCGCGAAACAATGAAAGGATTTATCTTATGAAACTAAGAGAAACGATCATGAAACTTGTATTCCTGATTGCGGCGTGCTGCTCCGTACTGGCTGTTGCACTGATCTGCATTTTCCTGTTCATGAATGGCGTTCCTGCCATTTTTAAAATCGGACCGCTGAAATTTTTGACCGGTACCGTGTGGAAACCGGGAAACAATATTTTCGGTATCCTGCCGATGATTGTCGGCAGTATCTGCGTGACCGGCCTTGCAATCCTGATGGGTGTGCCGGTTGCCATTCTTACTTCGGTGTTTCTTTCCCGTTACTGTCCGAAAAAGTTTTACGGCATCTGCAAATCAGGTATTAACCTGATGGCCGGTATTCCGTCTATCGTATATGGATTTTTCGGACTGGTTGTGATCGTCCCGTTGATGGCACAGCTGACCGGCAAAAACGGAAACACAATGCTGACGGCATCTATTCTTCTGGCCGTTATGATTCTTCCGACCGTGGTCGGTGTAACAGAATCCGCCATTACAAGCGTTCCGGAATCCTACTATGAAGCAAGCCTTGGCCTTGGTGCAACGCATTCCCAGAGCGTTTTCTTTGCAGTTGTCCCGGCGGCAAAATCCGGAATCCTGGCCGGCATCGTTCTTGGCATCGGACGTGCCATCGGAGAGACAATGGCAGTGATTATGATTGCCGGAAACCAGCCTCGTATGCCAAAAGGAATCACAGAAGGCCTTCGTACCATGACAGCCAATATTGTACTGGAGATGGGATATGCATCCGGACTTCACCGGGAAGCGCTGATTGCAACGGGTGTTGTGCTGTTTGTCTTTATCCTGCTGATCAATTTATCGGTGTCTATGCTGAACCGGAGGGTACATTATGGTGATTAAAGGAAATGGAGCTGTAAATACAATGGAAGCTGTAAAAATAAATACAAAAGAAAAAGAAAGAACAAAGGTTACGTATCACAAAAGTGTTTTTTCTTCGGTACTGACCGGAATTACCTGTGGAGCGGCCATTCTTGCACTTGCTATTCTGGTTTTTCTGGTTGGATTTATTCTGATCCACGGTGTGAAAAACCTGACACTGGAGCAGTTTGCATGGACCTATAATACAGAGAATGTTACGATGCTTCCGGCGATCATCAACACTGTTACGATGACAGTACTTTCCCTGCTGCTTGCTGCGCCCCTCGGCATTTTCTCGGCGATTTATCTGGTTGAATATGCCAATAAACGCGGAAAACTGGTTGGCCTGATCCGGATTACGGCAGAGACCCTTTCCGGTATTCCGTCGATCGTTTACGGTTTGTTCGGTATGCTGTTTTTTACGAAAACCCTGAAAATGGGATACTCGATGATGTCCGGTGCCTGTACACTTGCCATCATGATTCTTCCGCTGATTATGCGAACAGCAGAAGAAGCCTTAAAATCAGTTCCGGATTCCTATCGGGAAGCAAGCTTTGGACTGGGAGCCGGAAAGCTTCGTACGATTTTTAAAATTGTTCTTCCATCTGCCGTACCCGGCATTCTTTCCGGTGTCATTCTTGCGACAGGCCGTGTCGTAGGAGAGACGGCAGCACTTCTTTTCACAGCAGGAACGATTGCAAAGGTGGCAGGCCTTATGGATTCCGGCCGTACCCTTGCCGTTCATATGTATGCACTTTCCAGTGAAGGCCTTTATATGAATCAGATGTATGCAACCGGCGTCATCCTGATGCTGATTGTCCTTCTGATCAACGGCTGTTCCGGAATGATTGCGAAGAAAATTGCAAAGAAATAAAAGAGAGACGAGGAAAAAACATGAGCAAAATAGATGTATCCAATATGGATCTTTATTACGGAGACTTTCATGCATTGAAAAATATCAACCTGAGCATTGATGCCAATGAGGTGACGGCTTTTATCGGACCTTCCGGCTGTGGTAAATCGACCCTGTTAAAATCCATCAACAGAATGAACGATCTCGTTCCGGGTTGCCGGATCACCGGTGAAATGCTGTTGGACGGAGAAAACATCTACGGCGGAAAAATGGATGTCAACGGACTCCGAAAACGGGTCGGCATGGTATTCCAGAAACCAAATCCGTTCCCGATGAGCATTTACGACAACATTGCCTATGGCCCCAGAACCCATGGTGTCCGTTCCAAAGCGAAGCTGGATGATATTGTGGAGCAGTCTCTTCGACAGGCAGCAATCTGGGATGAGGTGAAAGACCGTTTGAAGAAAAGCGCACTTGGCATGTCCGGCGGGCAACAGCAGCGTCTTTGCATTGCGCGTGCTCTTGCCGTACAGCCGGAGGTTCTTCTGATGGACGAACCAACCTCAGCACTGGATCCGATTTCTACTTCCAAAATCGAAGATCTTGCGGTAGAATTGAAAAAAGATTATACTATTGTCATGGTAACCCACAATATGCAGCAGGCAGCCAGAATTTCCGACAAAACCGCATTTTTCCTGTTAGGAGAGGTAGTAGAATACGGAGAGACCGAACAGATCTTCTCCATGCCGAAGGATAAACGGACAGAGGATTACATTACAGGGAGGTTTGGCTGATATGAGGGAAAGATTTGAGCAGCAGATGGAAATTCTGCACACGGAGCTGATTGAGCTTGGCGCACTCTGCGAGCAGGCAATCGGACGGACATATGAGGTTCTGCTGGAGGGAAACCAGAGAGCGGCAGAAGAGATTATCAAAAAAGACCAGGTTGTCGATGCGAAAGAACGGGAGATCGAGGATCTCTGCTTCCGCATCATTTTACAGCAGCAGCCGGTAGCACGTGATCTGCGTCAGGTATCTGCGGCATTAAAAATGATTACCGATATGGAGCGGATCGGAGACCAGGCAGCGGATATTGCGGATATCGTAAAAGTAACGAGTCTTGGTGTGCCGGATGCAAGCATCCGTCTGAAGGATATGGCGAAAGCAACAGCTTCTATGGTAACAAAATGCATCGATGCATACGTTAAGCAGGATCTGAAGCTTGCACGGGAGGTTATCGATTTCGATGATATCGTGGATGATCTTTTTGATGAGGTCAAGGATGAAATTCTGCAGGGTATGCGAAAGGGAATTACCACAGATGTCCAGTCTCTGGACTATCTGATGATTGCAAAATATTATGAAAGAATCGGTGACCATGCAACAAACATTGCGGAATGGGTTGTGTACTCCATTAACGGTCACCATAAAGGGGAATAACAGATGATCTACTGCGTGGAAGATGAAAGAAATATACGGGAACTGATCGTATACACACTGGAATCGAGCGGTTTTACCGCAAGAGGCCTGGAAAGCGGAAAAGAGCTGAATGCAGCTATTGCAGAACAGCTTCCGGATCTGATTCTCCTGGATATCATGCTTCCGGGAGAGGATGGTCTTGAAATTCTTTCACGCCTCAAGGCATCGGAAGTAACAAAAGAAATTCCGGTCATTATGGTAACGGCAAAGGGCGCTGAATATGATAAGGTCATGGGTCTGGACTGCGGAGCAGATGACTATATTACAAAACCGTTTGGTATGATGGAATTTATCGCAAGGGTACGTGCCGTGCTGCGTCGCGCCGGAAAAGAAGAGAAGGAAAACGATGTGCTGGAGACCGGGGATCTGCAGATTCAGGTAAAGCAGCACCAGGTTCTGGCCAAGGGGGAGAAGGTTACCCTGACCTTAAAAGAGTTTGAACTGCTGAAATTTTTAATGGAAAATAAAGGAATTGTCCTTACGAGAGACCGTCTGCTCGGCCATGTCTGGGGCTATGATTTTGACGGAGAAACCCGTACGGTAGACGTTCATGTGCGTACACTCCGCCAGAAGCTGGGCGAATGCGGCGAGCTGATCGAGACGGTCCGCGGCGTGGGATACCGGATAGGAGGCTGAGAAAGTAAGATGCGTAAAAAAGTCTTTCAACATGCGGGAGCGTTGATTATCGCTGCGATTATCCTGACTTTTTTCACCATGAGCTGGGCAATGTACAACAATACGGCGGAGCAGCTTCGTGTTTCGGTGAGAAATGAATGTGAGTATTACAGGTATTTTCTGGACAAGATGGGTGATGACAGTCTGGATAAACCGGCCGGAAAGATTACAGCAAGTCGGGTCACCCTGATTGACACGGACGGAACCGTTCTGTTTGATTCGGTCGAGGATGCGAAGATGATGGGAAATCATTCCGGGCGGCCGGAGGTGATTGAGGCAGAAAAGACAGGGGAAAGCAATATTTCCCGTTATTCCGAAACGCTGCGGAGCAAAACATATTATACGGCACTGCGCCTGGACAATGGAAAAATCATCCGTGTTTCCCTGACAACGGACAGTGTGTTCGGTGTGATGCTGCGGAATATATGGCTTGTGGCTGTGCTGATTGCGGCAGTTCTTGTCGTGGAGCTGCTGATGGTCAGCCATATGACAAAGGCGCTTGTAAAGCCGATCAATGAGATTGATCTGAATCATCCGCTGGACAACAAAGCATATGAGGAATTGAGTCCGCTGCTTGGAAGAATTCATCAGCAGCAGAAGCAGATCCAGCAGCAGATGGAGGAGCTCCGCCATAATCAGGAGGAGTATCTTGCCATCACGGAATATATGAAGGATGGTCTGATCGTGACAAACCAGTCGGTCGTACTTTCCATCAACCGTTCGGCACAGAATCTGTTTGATGTGACGGCAGAGGAATGCATCAACCACAATATCGTGACAGTCAGCCGCAACGAGCAGCTGAAGGAGGCACTGGATCATGCGCTGGAGGGCAGTTCCGAGGAACGGATGCTGGAGATAAATGGAAGAGTCTATCAGCTTCTTGCAAATCCGGTGCGTGTGGACCGTGTTGTATCCGGTGCGGTCATCCTGGTGCTGGATGTGACGGAAAAACAGAAAGCCGAGGTGATGCGCCGTGAGTTTTCAGCCAATGTGTCACATGAGCTGAAAACACCGCTGATGTCGATTTCCGGATATGCGGAGATCATCGAAAATAACATGGTAAAACCGGAGGATATTCCCAAATTTGCGGGCAGAATCCACAGTGAGGCGAGCCGGTTAAGCTCTCTTGTCGAGGATATTATCAAGCTGTCCAGACTGGACGAAAACGACCAGTCAATCCCGATGGAGGAAGTGGATCTGATGCAGACCTGCCGTGATGTCGAGGGACATCTTTCCATACGGGCAAAGGAGCAGCAGGTGAAGATGACACTGAGAGGAGAGAGCTGCAGGATCAAAGGTGCACAGCAGGTTCTCTATGAGATGATCTACAATCTCTGCGACAATGCGATCAAGTACAACCGCAGGGACGGTGAGGTCGAAGTGACGGTTTCACGCGGAAGAAACGGACGGGCAGTGGTATCTGTGGCAGATACCGGAATTGGAATTGCAAAGGAAGATCAGGAGCGGATCTTTGAACGGTTCTATCGTGTGGATAAGAGTCATTCCCGCGAAACGGGAGGTACGGGACTTGGACTTTCCATTGTGAAGCATGGAGCGATTCTTCATGATGCGAAGATTAAAATTGAGAGTACACTTGGAACCGGAACAAAGATTATTCTGGAGTTTTAAGTGAAAAACAGATACCGCAAAAGACAGCATGCGGGGACAGAACCTATATGGGAGGCTTGAAAAATTCATGATTTTTAAGTGCCCAAAGCGGTTCCGTCCCCGCATGCTGTCTTTTTATGTATGGCTTGTATCGTTACAAAAATGCAAATTCGTTGTTTTGAATAAACAGAGTATTCAATATTTGGTAAATATGATAAGGGGGTTGGGGGTTGTTTTTTGATGCAGAGTATGGTATTGTAAATATAACGAGTTCCGGAAACGTTACCGACACCGTTTCCGGAAATACAGACGAGATACCGACAGCCCTGTTTTTACGAAACAAAATGAGCTGGCTATAGGGGTTGCATAAGTTACAATTTGCTGCGTATCCGTGAACAGGAATTATGTATTTGTGGGGTCGGATGGATAGAAAAAACGACAAGGAGAAAGGGTTTAAAAATGAGAGCAAGTGGTATTTTACTTCCGGTAGCTTCGCTGCCGTCCCGATATGGTATCGGATGTTTTTCGAAAGAAGCATATGAATTTGTGGATCGCCTGGAGGAGGCCGGCCAGAGCTACTGGCAGATTCTTCCACTTGGACCGACGGGATATGGAGATTCGCCGTACCAGTCGTTCTCTACTTTTGCAGGAAATCCATATTTTATTGATCTGGAAACCCTGGTAAAAGAGGGACTTCTGACAGAAGAAGAGTGTGATGCGTGCGATTTCGGCGACAATGCAGAGTATATTGATTACGAAAAGATTTATCTGTCCCGTTTCAAAGTACTCAGAAAAGCATTTGAAAGATTTGTGGCAGATGACGTATATGATGCATTTGTATCGGAAAATGGTTACTGGCTGGAGGATTATGCGCTGTATATGGCGATTAAGGATGCACTCGGCGGAATCAGCTGGAGTGAGTGGCCGGCAGAATTAAAGGACAGAGAAGAAGCAGCACTGAATCAGAAACGGGAAGAACTTGCCGAGGAGGTTGCATTTTACAAATTCCAGCAGTTTATGTTCCTGAAACAGTGGAAAGCACTGAAGGCATACGCAAATGAAAAGGGTATCCGTATCATCGGTGATATTCCGATTTATGTGGCATTTGACAGTGCCGATACCTGGGCAAATCCGGTTCTGTTCCAGTTTGATGAGGACAACCAGCCAAAAGCCGTTGCCGGATGCCCGCCGGATGCGTTCTCCGCAACCGGACAGCTCTGGGGCAACCCGTTATACAAATGGGACTATCATAAGAGCACAGGTTATGCATGGTGGCTGTTGCGTCTGGCTCACGTGTTTAAACTGTACGATACTGTCCGCATCGACCATTTCCGCGGATTTGATGAATATTATTCCATCCCGTTCGGTGATCAGACGGCAGAGCGCGGCCACTGGGAAAAAGGACCGGGCATGGATCTGTTCAACACCGTCAAAGAAAAGCTCGGCGATGTGGATGTCATCGCAGAAGACCTGGGATATCTTACCGAGAGCGTGATCGAAATGGTGAAAGAATCCGGCTATCCGGGTATGAAGGTGCTGCAGTTTGCTTTTGACTCCCGTGAGGAGAGTGATTATCTGCCGCACAATTACGAGAGAAACTGTGTTGTCTACACCGGAACGCACGACAATGATACCATTCTTGGATGGTATTATGTCATGAGTGAGGAAGACCGCGAATTCTCCAAAGAGTATATGGGAAATGCAAAGAGTACCGACGAGGAACTCCCGTGGGATTTCATTCGCATGTCAATGGAGAGCGTGGCAAATCTGGCTGTCACTCCGATGCAGGAATTTTTAGGTCTTGGAACGGAGGCGAGAATTAACTATCCGTCTACACTTGGAAATAACTGGAAATGGCGCCTGCTTCCGGGACAGTTTACACAGGAAATGGCAAAGAGAATTCACCGGCTGACACAGATTACAGCACGTATTGCAAAATAAAAATACGCGCCGGAGAGAAAGCAAAACAGGCCGGGAAAACAAGCCGGAAGAGATTCCGGCAGAACAGGTACAGAGTTTAAAGGAGAGGCCTGCAGAATATGGAACAGGTAACAATCAGGGACATTGCCCGCAAATGTAAGGTAGGCGTGAGTACCGTATCGAGAGCGATGAACAATCATCCGGACATCAATCCGGAAACAAAAGCGATGATCTTAAAGGTGATTGCCGAATCGAATTACGTACCGAACAACAGTGCCAGAAACCTGAAGCGGTCGAATGCCAAAGCGATTGCCATTCTGGTAAAAGGCATGGACAACATGTTCTTCAACAACATGATCAGTGTGATTGAAGAGATTGTGCGAAAAAAGAAATACGCCTGCATTATTGAGCGAGTAGAGGAAAAGGCAAATGAGGTAGACTCCGCGATCGAGATCGTCAAAGAAAAACGGCTGCGCGGCATCATTTTCCTCGGCGGAAACTTTACGCATCCGCATGAGAAAATGGCGCAGATCCCGGTTCCGTACGTGATCAGTACAATCGGGGCGGTTTCAGACGGAGGAAAACCGTGCGCGAGCGTATCGGTCGATGACTACAGGGAAAGCTATAAGATGGTAGATTATCTCTGTGGTCTCGGGCACCGGCGCATTGCCATCATTACCGCCTGCGAGGACGACATCAGTATCGGACGCCTCCGTCTGAATGCGTACCGCCAGGCTTTACTGGATCATGGGATACCTTATGACCCTGATCTGGTATTTCATATGACGAAGGACGACACGTATTCTTTCGCCACAGGGTACAAGATAACAAAAGAAATTCTGGAAAAAAAGACGGAGTTTTCCGCGCTATATGCCACCGCGGATACGCTGGCAATCGGTGCGTGCCGTGCCTTAAAAGAGGCCGGGCTTACCGTGCCGGATGATATTTCCGTTGCAGGATTTGACGGAATTGATGCGGGAGAGTATTATATACCCAGTATCACAACGATCCGCCAGCCGGTGGAGCAGCTTGCTGCAGAGACGGCAAAGATGCTGTTTTCCTTAATTTCAGGAAAAGAAGAACCCTGCAGCAAAGTATACGATGGGGAACTCGTCGTAAGGGAATCCACAAAGTCGCGGATCGCGCAGCAGTAAAACCCTTGCAGTTTCGCTGCCGCAAAAAAGTGATTCAGAAGTGAACCGTCCCATTCAGGGAAAAGCTTTGAATGGAACTGTGAAAGCTGCCGATCGCAGAAAATCTGGAACGGCAGCGCAACCAAATTACACTGTGGGAATCTTCCACAGCAACACGAGGAGAAAAAAGAATGGAAGAAAGAATTCAGGCAATCTTAAAAGAGCGTTTTGGAAGAGATCTGGACAACTGCACAAAGAGCGAAATCTTTGAAGCCCTGATGGTCATCACAAAACAGGAGATGGCAGGTCGCAAAAGAAACACCGGAAATAAGAAGCTGTATTATATTTCAGCAGAGTTTCTGATCGGAAAACTGCTGTCCAACAACCTGATCAACCTTGGTATGTACGAGGAAGTAGAAAAAGCACTCGCTACTCACGGAAGAGAACTGACGGAGATCGAGGAGATGGAGATGGAGCCGTCCCTTGGAAACGGAGGCCTTGGCCGTCTGGCAGCATGCTTCCTTGATTCCATCGCAACACTTGGATTGCCGGGAGACGGTATCGGCCTTAATTATCACTTCGGTCTGTTCCGCCAGCTTCTGGTCGACCACAAACAGAAAGAAGTGAAAAATCCATGGATCACAAATGAGAGCTGGCTCGTCAGACAGCCGGTATCCTTTGCAGTTCCGTATAAAAACTTCACGATGCATTCTACGCTGTATGATATCGACGTACCGGGTTACAACAATGGCTGTAACCGTCTGCATCTGTTCGATGTAGACACGGTAGATGAGAGCATCGTTCCATCAGACAGCATCAACTTTGACAAGCATCAGATCCAGAAAAACCTGACACTGTTCCTCTACCCGGATGACAGCGACCGTGCCGGACAGCTGCTTCGTATCTACCAGCAGTATTTCATGGTCAGCAACGGTGCACAGTTCATCCTGATGGAGTGCGAGCAGAAGGGCTACGATCTGCATAAGCTGTATGATCACGTTGTGATCCAGATCAACGATACCCATCCGTCCATGGTCATTCCGGAGCTGATCCGTCTGCTGCAGGAGAGAGGCTTTACCATGCAGGAAGCCATCGATGTTGTAAGCAAGACCTGTGCTTACACCAACCACACCATCCTGGCAGAGGCACTGGAAAAATGGCCGATCGATTACCTCGAGGAGGTTGTTCCGCACCTGATGCCGATTATCCACGAGCTGGACGCACAGGCAAAGAAGAAATACAAAGATGAGAAAGTAGCGATCATCGACAAGGATCAGCGCGTCCACATGGCACACATGGATATCCACTACGGATTTTCTGTTAACGGCGTTGCAGCACTGCACACCGAGATCCTGAAAAACTCCGAGCTGAAACCGTTCTACGATATTTATCCGGAGAAATTCAACAACAAGACAAACGGAATCACTTTCCGCCGCTGGCTGCTGCACTGCAACCGTGAACTGGCACAGTATATCGAGAGCCTGATCGGACCGGGATTCAAAAAAGATGCCGACGAGCTGGAAAAACTGCTCAAATACAAAGACAACAAGAAGGTTCTTGCAAAACTTGAGGAGATCAAACACAACCGCAAACTGGATCTCAAACAGTTCCTGTATGAGACACAGAATATCGCGCTGGATGAAAATTCCATCATCGATGTACAGGTAAAACGTCTTCATGAGTACAAACGCCAGCAGATGAACGCCCTGTACGCTATTTACAAATACATGGATATCAAGAGCGGCAACAAGCCGAAAACCCCGATCACCATGGTATTCGGTGCAAAGGCTGCACCGGCTTATATCATCGCAAAAGATATCATCCATCTGATCCTGTGCCTGCAGGAGCTGATTGATAACGATCCTGAGGTAAGCCCGTACTTCAAAGTGATTATGCTTGAGAACTACAACGTATCAAAAGCTGCAAAGGTGATCCCGGCAGCAGATATCTCCGAGCAGATCTCCCTGGCATCCAAAGAGGCTTCCGGAACCGGAAACATGAAATTCATGCTGAACGGGGCTGTGACAATGGGAACAGAAGATGGAGCCAACGTAGAAATCCATCAGTTTGTAGGGGATGAAAATATCTACATCTTCGGAGAATCCAGTGAACAGGTTATCGAGCATTACCGCAAGATGGATTATAATGCAGTTGATTACTATATCAATGATGAAGAGATCCGCAGACTGGTAGACTTTATCATCAGCCCGGAACTTCTCCGTATCGGAGATAAATACCTGCTTCTTGAACTGCATGCAGAACTGATCCGTAAAGACTGGTTCATGACACTTCTTGATGTGAAAGATTATATCCAGAAGAAAGAACAGGCTTACGCAGATTATGAAGACCGCATGGCATGGGCAAAGAAGATGGTTGTGAATATCGCAAAAGCAGGATATTTCTCATCTGACAGAACCATTGCTGAATACAACAGAGATATCTGGCATCTGTAAAATGTATATGTAAAAAACAGAAGTCTGTCCTGAAAAAACAGAGACAGACTTCTGTTTTTTGTGCAAAAGTGTATTTTTATACGGTTTCTGCGGGAACTTCCTGTATTTCCCTTATTGCGGGAAAAGAGAAGGATATGCTATGATAAGGAGAAATATTGCTGTCTGTTTTCCGGATATGGAAAAGTTTTTGGGAAGATCCGGGAAGCAATAGAAGCAGATGAGAGGTGAATATATGGAAAAAAGAAGAAAAAGTGCAGCACTCTTGCCGGTCGGTGTATTTCTGATATTTTATCT
>OGIE01004793.1_pt1 | contig 12311 bp, 9 predicted proteins | sample 1571581 | NCBI WGS metagenome assembly OGIE01 (sample SAMEA2582021, study PRJEB24529) | metagenome | biome: Human gut stool | place: China | collected 2011
CGTGCAGAGATGCAGTTGGCGCAACCCACGTCGGTATCCCAGAATGCGGCGCAGCGCTCACCCGTGCGGTGCAGAACGCCGTCCGCATCGAGATCGAGCACGGTCTGGAGGGTGACGGACGGTTTATTCCTGTGTCTATCAAGACCAGAAAGGGCGAGGACGAGCCGACGCTTGCCGCCAAGTCTGCGGTAGCTGATCTGGCGAAATTCGGCAGACTGGCACGCTATACGCAGAAAAAGCTGCTTGAAATGGGACAGGCTCTGCGAAACGGCAGCATTGAAGCCGATCCGCGCAAGACCGACCGCAGCTACTGCGAATGGTGCGATTTCCGGGCAGCCTGCCGGTTCGACGAGACCGCCGGAGATAAGGTACGCTGGCTGAAAAACATCAAGGACAAGGAATTCTGGGAGCAGTTAGGAGGGAACGACAATGCCGAAGTGGACACCTGATCAGCAGACCGCGATCGACGATCGCGGCGGCGCATTGCTGGTTTCGGCGGCAGCCGGCTCGGGCAAGACAGCCGTGCTGACCGAGCGTGTGCTCCGGCGGCTGACGGACGAGAACGATCCGGTCGATATCGACCGCCTGCTGCTGGTTACCTTTACCAACGCAGCGGCAGCCGAAATGCGCGAGCGAATCGGTGCGGCCCTCGGTGCGGCCGTAGCCGCAAACCCGCGGGATACCCGTCTGCGGCGGCAGCTGTTCCTCGTGCACCGCGCGAAAATCACGACTGTGCATGCGCTGTGCCTGTCGCTCGCGCGCGAGCAGGCGGCGGTGCTCGGCATCGCGCCCGACTTTCGCCTGATGGACGAAAACGAGGGCAAGCTGCTTCGCGCCGAGGTGCTCGAAGAAGTGCTCGACACGGCCTACGAGCAGGCGGACGAGAAGTTTTTCGCGCTCTGTGACCTGCTGACGGCGGGGCGCGACGACCAAAAGCTGGGCGAGGTCATTCTCGGCACCTACGAGAAGATTCAGGCGCATCCTGATCCGCGGGCGTTCCTCGAGGATGTGCGCGCCGGATTGTACACGCGCGGCATGGACACGCCGCACGGCTGTGTTCTGCGTGAGCAGGCAAGATCGGCGGCACAGCACGGTGCGGCATTTCTGCACATGGCTGTGGATGAATTGACCGGCATTGACGAGCTGGCGGACAACTATCTGCCCGCGCTGACGAGCGACTTAAATCAGGCCGAGCGTCTGCTCGATGTGCTGTATAACGGCAGCTGGGACGACTGCGTGAAGGCTGCTCGGTCGATTTCGTTTGACCGACTCAAGGCCGCGAGAAAATTTGAGGACAAGGCGTTCCTCGAGCAGATCAAGGCCATGCGCGAGGAGTGGAAGAGCGTTGCCAAGAATATTCGGGAGAAATGGCTGACCGTCACCGCAGAAGAGGCGGAGTACGACCGCGGCCTGACAGCACCCGCGCTGTTCGCGCTCATCGACATGGTAAACGCCTTCGACGATGCCTTTACGGCAGCGAAACGTGCAAGAAATGCTGCGGATTTCAACGATTTGGAGCACTTTGCCGTGCGTCTGCTGTATACAGACGGCAAGCCGTCCGCACTGGCGAAAACCATGTCCGAGCAGTTCACCGAAATTGCGGTGGACGAGTATCAGGACACCAACGCCGTGCAGGATGCCATCTTCCGCGCACTCTCCAGAGACGAGACCAACCTGTTCATGGTCGGTGACGTCAAGCAGAGCATTTACGGCTTTCGACTGGCGGATCCGTCCATTTTCCTTGAGAAATACCGCAGCTTCGGTGAGGCAGCGGACGCCGCCGACGGACAGCCGCGCCGCGTTGTCCTCGGGCAGAATTTCCGTTCGCGAGCGGCTGTGCTGGACGCGTGCAACTACCTGTTTGCCGCCGTCATGGGCGAGACCGTGGGCGATCTCGTGTACACGGACAAGGAGGCGCTGCACCTCGGTGCGGACTACTATCCGGAGGCCGGAAACGAGCGGTATAAGACCGAAGTCCTGCTCGTGGATGCGGACGGACTCGGCGAGGACGATGATGCGCCGGACAAGACCGAACTCGAAGCGCGGCTTGCCGCGAAGCGCATTCGTGCGCTGCTCGATGAAGGCTTTCCGGTGACGGATAAGCAGACCGGAAAGCTGCGCCCGGTCACGCCGGGGGATATCGTAATCCTGCTGCGCTCGCCGAAAAACAAGGCGCCGACCTACATTGCGGAGCTGGAGCGCATCGGCGTAACAGCCAGCGCCGAACAGCGCGGCGGCCTGCTCGAGACCGCCGAGGTCGGCACGATGGTGTCGCTGCTCAGCGTCATTGACAATCCGAGGCAGGACGTTGACCTTATCGGTGTGATGCGCTCGCCGCTGTTCGGCTTCACCGAGCAGGAACTGGCAGATATTCGCCTTGTGGATCGCAAGATCAGCTATTATGACGCGCTTTTGCAGTCGAGAACGGATTTCCCGAAGGTGGAAACCTTTCTGCAGCGGCTGGACTTTCTGCGCACTTTTGCGTGCGATCAGCCGGTGTACCGCCTGCTGTGGGAGATTTACGATCAGACCGGTGCACTCGGCCTGTACGGCGCGCTGCCGAACGGCGCACAGCGCCAGAGCAACCTGCTGACATTCTTCGAGCGGGCGCGCTCGTTTGAGAGACAGGGCTTCCGCGGCCTGTTTGACTTTGTGCGCCTGCTGCGCGGCATGCTCGAGCAGGGCGAGGATTTCCAGACGGTCGGTGCCGAGGCCACCGGCGGTGCGGTCCGCATTCTGTCCATCCACAAGTCCAAAGGACTGGAATTTCCGGTCGTTATCGTGGCAGACTGCGCCAAGCAGTTCAACGACAGCGACCTCAAGGAGCCGGTGCTCGTGCACCAGAACCTCGGCTTTGGCAGTAAGTGCCGCGACCGTGACCGCGGTGTGCAGTACGACACCGCCGAGCGCATTGCGGTCTCGGTGCAGATGCGCCGCGAGATGATATCCGAAGAGCTGCGCGTATTATATGTAGCGATGACGCGCGCCAAGGAAAAACTGATTCTGACGGCAGCCACCGGCAGCCTGCGGAATTCGCTGAAAAAATGGTCGCTGCTGGCATCGCTCGATGAGCTGCCGCAGTACGCCATGGGCGCGGTGCGCACGCCGCTTGCGTGGATTCTGACACCGCTGCTGCGGCATCCGTGCGCGCGTGCGTTCCGCGAGGAGTATGCGCCTGAGGTGCCCGAGCACGGCACGGACAATGACGCATTCACACTCAAGGTGTATTATCCGAGCGACCTGCAGCCGCAGGAAACTGAAATCCTGCGTTTCGAGGACAGGGAGACCGGCGACTGCACCGTGCAGCCGCACTTCGACTACCCGCATGCTTACCTCGCGGATCTGCCGAGCAAGCTGACCGCCACCGGTGTCGGCCGCGGCTACCGCGCAGACGAGGCCGCCGAGCAGACACCGCCTCCGCGAAAGGAGGTGCAGCTGCGCGCGCCGCTGTTCGAGCAGGGAGAAAAGAAGCTGACGCCTGCCGAGGTCGGTACAGCACACCACCTGTTCATGCAGTTCTGCGACTTTGACGCCGCCTGTGCGCCGAACGGCGTGGAAAACGAGCTGAATCGTTTGGCGGAAAAGAAGATTTTGTCCACAGAACAGGCGTATGCTGTGGATAAACGCAAGATCGAACGGTTTTTCGCCTCCGACCTGTACAAAACCTTTATGGCGGAAAACAAGGTGCGGCGTGAGTTCAAGTTCTCCGTGCTTGTTCCGGTGCAAGCGTATTTTCCGGTCGCGGCGGATGCACCCGAGGAAAACGTGCTCCTGCAGGGCGTTATCGACTGCCTGATCGAAACCGGGGACGGCTTTGTTATCCTTGATTTCAAGACCGACCGCATCAAGAAGGGTGGTGCGGTCGAGAGAGCCGAGCAGTACCGTCCGCAGCTGGCCGCCTACGCGCGTGCTGTGCATGAGATTTACGGCAGACCGGTCCGTGCCTGCGTGCTGTACTTTTTCCACACCGGCGATACCGAATGGGTGTCGCTCGACGAGACCTGACGGCATTCGACCGCACAGCAGTTAAGAGTGTGTTAAGATTCATTTGCACGCATTGACATTGCGGCCGCACGATGGTAAATTGAGTACAACAAAAGCGAAGGGGCACCGGAAAAATACCGGACGGCTCCGCAGAACCTCAATATGCCACCATCATTCATTCCTCATTTCCAAATGAAAAATCCGCAGACGGGAACGTCTGCGGATTTTTCTATCTGTCAGAGGCTGGTTTCGTGACAGCCGTTTGCACGGATTGCATAACACGCATGCGGCAAAAATCGTGAAAAACCGTCATATGCCCGCTTTACTTTACAGGGCAAAAAGGATATAATAAACTTAACTATCAAAAACGACCTATTTGGAGAAAAGGAGAACGACGAAATGGCGTATTATTTCAGTGAACCTTCGCATACCTTTAACGAATATCTGCTGGTACCGGGGTATTCCTCTGCGGAGTGCATGCCGGCGAACGTAAGCCTGCGCACACCAATCGTTAAGTACAAAAAGGGCGAGGAATCCGCGCTGTATGCCAACATTCCGATGGTTTCCGCAATCATGCAGGCGGTATCGGATGATCGTATGGCGATCGCACTGGCGCAGGAGGGCGGTATCTCCTTTATCTTCGGTTCGCAGTCGATCGAGAGCGAGGCTGCCATGGTTTCCCGCGTAAAGAGCTACAAGGCGGGCTTCATCGTATCCGACTCCAACGTAAAGCCGGACACCACCCTTGAGGAGGTTCTCAAGCTGAAGGAGCGCACCGGTCACTCCACCATGGCAGTTACCGATGACGGCACCGCTAACGGCAAGCTGCTCGGCATTGTCACCAGCCGCGACTACCGCGTTTCCCGCATGGAGCGCAGCGTTAAGGTTGAGGAGTTCATGACTCCGTTTGACAAGCTGATCACCGCTCCGGCAGATACCAGCCTCAAGATCGCAAACGACATCATCTGGGACAACAAGCTGAACTCTCTGCCGCTGGTAGACGACAAGCAGCATCTGGTTTATATGGTATTCCGCAAGGACTACGACAGCCACAAGGCAAACTCTCTTGAGCTGCTCGATGAGCACAAGCGTTATGTAGTCGGCGCAGGCATCAACACCCGTGACTACGCAGAACGTGTTCCGGCACTGGTTGAGGCCGGCGCAGATGTTCTCTGCATCGACTCCTCCGAGGGTTTCTCCGAGTGGCAGAGCCGCACTCTGTCCTGGGTACGCGCAAAGTACGGCGACAGTGTAAAGGTCGGCGCGGGCAACGTTGTTGACCGCGAGGGTTTCCGTTTCCTCGCTGAGGCCGGCGCGGACTTCATCAAGGTCGGTATTGGCGGCGGCTCCATCTGCATCACCCGTGAGCAGAAGGGCATCGGCCGCGGTCAGGCTACCGCTCTGATCGAGGTTGCAGCCGCTCGTGACGAGTATTTCGAGGAGACCGGCATCTACATTCCGATCTGCTCGGACGGCGGTATCGTTCACGATTATCACTGCACGCTGGCGCTGGCTATGGGCGCTGACTTCCTCATGCTCGGCCGCTACTTCTCTCGTTTTGACGAGTCCCCGACGAACAAGGTCAACATCAATGGCAGCTACATGAAGGAATACTGCGGCGAGGGCTCTGCTCGTGCCCGCAACTGGCAGCGCTACGACATGGGCGGCGACAAGAAGCTGTCCTTCGAGGAAGGCGTTGACTCCTACGTTCCGTACGCAGGCTCGCTGAAGGACAACCTCGGTCTGACCCTGAGCAAGGTCCGTTCCACCATGTGCAACTGCGGCTCTCTGTCCATTCCGGAGTTCCAGAAGAAGGCAAAGATCACGCTGGTATCCGCAACCTCGATCGTCGAGGGCGGCGCACACGATGTTGTGCTCAAGGAAACCGCATCTACGAGCAAATAAGCATAGTTTACTCACAAATTGCCCCACAGGTTATCTCTGCGGGGCAATTCTTATCGGAAATGAGATTGCATGAAGGGGGAGGGGCGCTATGCCTCAGAATAATAAGCCGGGACGCCGTCTGCTGCGGCGGCTGTACGGTTCGTGGTACCGCGTGCGGCGCAATATCAGCGCGTTTGCGCGGTGGTGCCTGTTTGCAGTCATTATCGGCGTGGTGGTGGGCGCAGTCGGCGCGGCGTTTGAGCACGCCCTCGAATGGGCGACCGAAACCCGTCAGGAATACAGCTGGACGCTGTATTTTCTGCCGCTGGTCGGTCTGTTTATCGCGCTCTGGTACAGTAAAATGGATATGCCGCTTGAACGCGGCACCAACTTCATCCTGACCTCGGTGCGGCAGGATCATCCGGTGCGGCTGCGGCTTGCTCCGAGCATCTTTATCACCTCGGTGCTGACCCACCTGTGCGGCGGCTCTGCCGGACGAGAAGGTGCGGCGTTGCAGCTCGGCGGTGCGATTTCGGGCAATATCGGACATCTGATGCACCTGGACGACAAGGATTCCCGCACCATTACCATGTGCGGTATGGCGGCGTGCTTTTCGGCACTGTTCGGCACACCGCTTGCGGCGAGCGTGTTCGCAATGGAGGTTATCAGCGTGGGCGTGATGTACTACGCGGCGCTGTTTCCGTCCATCCTTGCGAGCGTGATCGCGCATCAGGTAGCGCTGCAGCTTGGCGGCGGCACGACCGCGTTTACGCTCTCCGGTGTGCCGGAAAATACGGATGTGCTGCTCATTGTAAAGCTGGTGGCGTTCGGCGTGGTCTGCGCCGGACTGAGTGCGCTCGTGTGCATCATCTTCCATAAAATCGGCCATCTGTTCAAGCATTTTCTGCCGAACCAGTACGCCTGCATTGCGGTTGGCGGCGCGGTCGTGGTGCTCATCAGCCTGCTGCTCGGCACGCGCGACTACAACGGTGCAGGCATGCAGGTCATTGAACACGCGATTGCCGGTCACGCGGCATACGAGGCGTTTTTCCTCAAGCTGGTGCTGACGGCGATTACCATCGGTGTCGGCTATAAAGGCGGTGAGATCGTGCCCGTGCTGTTCATCGGCGCGACCTTCGGCGCCGCCTACGGCGGATTTTTCGGTCTGGCGCCGTCCTTTGCGGCCGGTCTCGGTATGACGGCCGTGTTCTGCGGCGTGACAAATTCGCCGCTTACATCCATCCTGCTGGCGTATGAGCTGTTCGGCGGTCAGAGCCTTGCGCTGTTTGCACTGGTCATCGCCATCGCGTACATGCTCTCCGGCTACTACGGCCTGTACAGTGAGCAGAAGATCATCTATTCCAAGCTCCAGCCGAGATATATCGACCGAAAAACCAAATAACCAACCATCCGTAGGGCGCGACGACTCGGCGCGCCGTGTAAATCATGTGCAGTTGCTGAAAAAGCGGCGTGCCGAGGTCGTCACGCCCTACGATATACGTTCTCGAAAGGAACAAAACCAATGCAGAATTTCAAAGGTGCAATTTTCGACATGGACGGCACGCTTTTGGACTCCATGCCGGTCTGGAAACGACTGACACAGCGCTACCTTGCGCAGTTCGACGTTCACATCACAGACGCGGACTACGCGGTATGCGAGGGCTTTTCCCAGCCGCAGGTCGCGGAGTATTTTCTGAAACGCTATCCGAACCTGCCGCTGACCCAGCAGCAGATGCTCGACGGCATGGACGAGATGATTACCTCGCGCTACGAGACGATTGCCCGGCCGAAGGACGGCGTGATCGATTTTCTCGAAGGTCTGCGCGCACGCGGCATCAAAATGGCCATCGCTACGCTGACGGCACGCCGCCACGCGGAGAAGGCGCTCATCGACCGCGACATGATGAAATATTTCGAGTTCATGCTCACCATCGAGGACGTAGGCGTGCCCAAGTACGAGCCGGACATCTATCTCGAAGCCGCAAAGCGTCTCAGTCTGACAGCAGGCGAGTGCATGGTGTTTGAGGATGCGCCGTATGCGGGCGTAACGGCGAAAAAAGCCGGTTTTGCGCTCTGCGGTATGGCAGAGCCCGCCTACGCGGAGGGCGAAGACACGCTCCGGCAGGTGAGCGATGTGTTCGTCGAGCATTCCTTTGCCGAACTTGCGGATAAACTGTAAAAAACACTTGCAATATAACGCATCATATCCTATTATATATAGGAAAGAGAGTATGGAGCTGCGTTAGAAATCCTAACGCGGCTTCCTTTTACGTTGGGAGGCTGAAATTTTTGGAACAACAGAATAAAATGGGAACCGCCCAAATGGGTCCGCTGATCTTTTCGATGGCACTGCCGGCGATGATCTCCATGATCATCAACGCGCTGTACAATATCGTGGACAGTATCTTCGTGGCCAAGTATTCGCAGGATGCGCTGGCGGCGGTTTCGCTCGTATATCCGCTGCAGATGCTGGTCGTGGCGATCGGTGTCGGCACAGGCGTGGGCGTAAACTCACTCATTGCGCGCCGTCTGGGTGAAAAGCGCCAGAAGCACGCGGACTCGGCGGCAGAGCACGGTGTTGCGCTGGCGGTTGTTGGCGGCATCGCATTCTTCATCCTCGGCTGGGGATTTTCGGGTGTATTCGTCGGCGCATTCGGTGCGAGCGAGGCGGTTTCGGCTTACGCTATCCAGTATTCGCACCTTGCGGTCGGCATGAGTATTTTTGTTATGATCTCGATGATGTGCGAGAAGATCCAGCAGTCCGGCGGCAACATGATCATCCCGATGTGTCAGGGTCTGACCGGTGCGATCATCAACATCATCCTTGACCCGCTGATGATCTTCGGTATCGGTCCGTTCCCGGAGATGGGCATCCGCGGTGCGGCGCTCGCGACCGTTATCGGCCAGATATTCGGTATGGCGCTCGGTCTTTGGGGTGTGTTCCGTCAACAGAAGGTGCTGAATGTCAACATGCGCGAGTTCAAGTGGCGCGGACAGACGATCAAGGACATTTACCGTGTCGGCCTGCCGGGTATTGTCATGCAGAGTGTCGTTTCCGTTATGACGGCGGGCATGAACGGCATTTTGATTGCCTTCTCGCAGACGGCGGTCAACGTACTCGGTGTGTATTTCAAGCTGCAGACCTTCGTCTTTATGCCGGTATTCGGACTCAATCAGGGTGCGCTGCCGGTTATGGGCTACAACTACGGCGCACGCAACCGCAAGCGTCTGATGGGGGCGTACAAGATCACGCTGACAGCGGCAGTCGTCATTATGGCGCTTGGTCTGGTGCTGTTCCAGCTGCTGCCCGAGCAGATGCTCATGCTGTTTGTGGACAAGTCCGATGCAGCGGCAGCACAGGAGATGATTGAGGTCGGCGTTCCGGCGCTCAAGACCATCAGCCTGTCCTTCCTCGGTGCAGCGTTCGGTATCATTAATTCCACAATGTTTCAGGCAACCGCACGCGGCATGAACAGCCTGATCGTGTCTGTCTGCCGTCAGCTGGTCGTTATCCTTCCGGCGGCATGGCTGCTGGGTCAGCAGTTTGGCCTGAATGCGGTATGGTATGCATTCCCGATTGCAGAAATCGCAGCATTCTTTATCTCGTATATTCTGCTCTGGCGCGAATACCGCTCGGAACTGCGGTTCCTTGATGTAGAAAAGGAGGCAAAGGCATGAAACGAATTGCCAGCTTTGAAGTAAACCATGATAAACTGAAGCCGGGTATGTATACCTCGCGTATCGACGGTGACATCACCACCTATGATATCAGAATGGTGTACCCGAATGCGGGTACTTACATCCAGCCTGCGGCGGGTCACACGTTTGAACACCTGTTTGCAACGTATGCGCGCAACTCGAAGTTTGCCGATCAGATCATCTACTGCGGTCCGATGGGCTGTCAGACCGGCTTCTACTTCCTGGTGCGCGATATGAAGCCGTCGGACGCGATTGCGCTCGTGCAGGAGAGCATGGCGTTTATCGCCGCTTACGAGGGCGAGATTCCGGGCGCGAGCCGCATTGAGTGCGGCAATTATCTGCTGCATGATCTGGCGGGCGCAAAGCAGCTTGCTGCGTCCATGATTCCCGTGCTCGAGGGCTGGAAAGAAGAAAATCTGATTTATGAAAAATAATGCTTGCATTTTCGGAAAACATGTGGTAAGATAATTTTACGACTGTTGGAGATATGTAAACATATCCGTGGAAAGAGGTGAAACAACATGAAACAGGGCATCCATCCCGACTACAAGCAGACCACGATCCGCTGTGCCTGCGGCAATGTCATTGAGACCGGCTCCACCAAGGAGAACATCGTCGTTGACGTTTGCTCCAAGTGCCACCCCTTCTTCACGGGCAAGCAGAAGCTGGTAGACACCGGCGGACGTGTTGATCGCTTCAAGAAGCGTTTCAATCTGGACTAATTTCCAGGCTGGTTTATTTTTTGAACACGACAATGGAAAAGGGACGGTATTTTGTTTACCGTCCTTTTTTGTCTACGTGGAGGTAGATGACATGATGGAATATCGTACCATTGCCGCACCGGTGTCGGCCTCATTTGTGGAGAAAAAATCGGAGTTCATCGCACAGCTTTTTCCGGCACGCACCCAGGAAGAGGCTGTGGAAGCAATTGAAGAAGTGCGCAAGCAGCATCGCCGTGCAAGACATAATGTCTATGCTTACCTGCTGCGTGACGGAAATGCCTCACGCTATTCTGATGACGGTGAGCCGCAGGGAACTGCCGGAATGCCGATCCTGGATGTGCTGCAAAAAAACGGGCTGACGGATGTCTGTTGTGTTGTGACAAGATATTTTGGCGGTGTTCTGCTCGGCGCAAACGGACTGGTTCGGGCGTATTCTCACAGCACAGCACTTGCGATCGAGGCGGCGCAGATCAAGATCATGATGCCGTGTTATCCGGTTTCGATTCAGACAGATTATGCACTGTACGGAAAGATTGCATATCACCTTCCCCAGGAAGATATTTTACAGCTGGATACGATATTTGAAGATCAGGTAGAACTGAAACTGCTGGTGCGTGACACGCTGTGGGACAAGCTGAAACAGGAATTGATTGATCTGACCAGCGGACAGGTGGAGATTGTTTCCGGCGGATTGCAGTATGCAGACTTTTCGAAAGCAAAAAGGCTGTAAGCTGCCTTTTCGAAAGAAAACGAAAAAAGAGGAGTTTTGCACACTCCTGCGTATATATAAATAGAAAGCTGTTTTGAACAGCTTTTCGCAGAATCATATAGCCGCCTTTCCTACGGAGGTGATATCTATGAGTATACGAGAACAATTAGAACAACAGGAATTGCAGTATCTTTCTCCGAATGCCTGCACGAACATCGGACACGCACACCGGATGCGTCCGGAAGAACCTTGTCCGTATCGCACAGCGTTTCAGCGGGATCGGGATCGGATTCTGCACTGCAACTCATTTCGCCGACTGAAAAGAAAAACACAGGTGTTCCTATCCCCTGCCGGCGATCATTATCGTACACGTCTTACGCATACGCTGGAGGTTGCACAGGTCGCACGTACCATTTCCCGTGCGCTGCGTCTAAATGAAGATCTGACAGAGGCAATTGCGCTGGGGCATGATCTGGGACACTCCCCTTTTGGACACAGCGGAGAGTCGATTCTCAACCGGATCTGTCCCCATGGATATCGTCATTATGAGCAGAGCCTTCGGGTAGTTGACTTGATTGAAAAACATGGAAAAGGGCTGAACTTGACAGATGAAGTGCGGAACGGCATTCTCTGTCATACCAATCGTGTGGCGGATACAAAAGAGGGCAATGTAGTTCGTGTGGCTGACCGCATTGCGTATATCAATCATGATATCGAGGATGCGATTCGAGCTGGGATCTTGCAGAAAGAAGAACTGCCGCAGGATGTGGTGGAGATTCTGGGAGATACCAAAACAAAGCGGATTACAAAGCTGGTTGGTGCAGTAGTGGAACATGGTTCTGATACGATTGGAATGGCACCGGAAATACAGGCGGCGCACGACAAACTGCACGCCTTTATGTTTGAAAAGGTGTATTATAATCCGATTGCCAAGCAGGAGGAAAACAAGGCGAAATTGCTGTTGGAAACGCTGTATACGTATTTTATTTCCCATGTTTCCCTTTTGCCGGCGGAATATCTCTCTATTGCAGAAAAAGAAGATGCACACCGTGCTGTGTGTGATTACATTTCCGGTATGAGTGACGGCTATGCAGTGGACTTGTACCAGGAGCTATTTATCCCGAAGGGCTGGAAATAAGGCGGTGATACAGATATGACATACAGTGACGATTTTCTGGAACAGCTGCGGGAAGCCTGTCCCATGGAGACGATTGCAGGGAATTATGTCAATTTGATTCGCCGTGGGCGGCATTATGTGTGCAACTGTCCATTTCATTCTGAAAAATCGCACACATAATGCCGCCCACGGCGAA
>OGIE01004795.1_pt1 | contig 12298 bp, 16 predicted proteins | sample 1571581 | NCBI WGS metagenome assembly OGIE01 (sample SAMEA2582021, study PRJEB24529) | metagenome | biome: Human gut stool | place: China | collected 2011
AAAGTAGCAACACCTTTTTAGCACTCTCCTTCCCCGAGTGCTAAAAGGCGCCACGAGTAAGCCCCGAGCATTCCGCCCGGGGTTGTTAGTCCTTGTTCTGTAAAAACTCAGTAATCTTTAACTCGATACCGCAGTCTCTCGCATTCTCAAACACACTCATAATCTCCGATAATACGCAATTAATAATAATTAGCATGTTTACTATAGGAGTGTTCAAGAACACTTGTACCGCAGTACCTAAGCATAATAATAAATACCACATGAGCTTACTTGCAATTCCTTTTCTATTAATACTAGAGTTATACTCTTTTAGGTAAAACGCTTTGATTATCCCGCTAAGAGTATCGACGATAATAACAATAGTAGCAATAATAAATAACGTTTTAATTTCTGTGATAGTCTGTAATGCTTCAATAATAACTTGCTCCATGTTTTACCTCCTCATAAGATTTCGTTAACTTCATCTCTTACTAAATCGTAAATAGCTGCTTCACGTTTTTTATGCCCGTTTCCGAAAGCACCTAGTTTTACTTCGTCAGCAACTTTTTTAAGAGCAGTTAATAAGTCGCCAGTTCTTCTTATTTTTTCGCCATTTACAAGGTCTCTCACATCAATGTAGATACCTCTTGAACGATTTTCATGTCCATTACCATATGAGCCATTAATAACATAATGAGCAATAGTATTAATAGCAGCCTCTAAATTAGCGCTAGGTTTTACTTGTTCTGGTTCCGGTTCGTACTCTACACATTTTAACTTACCATGTTTTTTCCATGATCTTGCTGATAATTTAGTCTTTTGTACTTTATTATTCCATTTAGGGGTTGATTCAATTACATATCCGTTACCGATATAAATTCCGATATGCCCATCTAACCATACAACCTCTCCCGGAGTAATTGCACTTGCTGACATATTTGTAGATACGCTTGTACAGTCTTTTGAGATAATTGTATTAGCGTTGTGGTCGCTTAAACCATTGCTTTTGTATTTTCCACCAGGATAACCCCACATGATAGCTTTAATGAGCCCGGAGCAATCACAATGATATACTCCGTTAGTTTTATTGTTGAAGAACGCACCCCAAACATATTTGTTAGGTAGATCCATTAGTTCTTCCGCTCTTTTGATAAATTCAGTCGATTTCATTTTCTTATCCTCCTGTAGTTGATATTTCTATCAATTCTGTAACAGTTTTGTCAGTGTTAATTCTTGTTGTGTATCCAAAACCATAAGATAATAATAAAACTTTAGCAGTATTTCTCAATCTTTGAACATTTACACATTCATTTGTTTTCATAAAAGATTGTACTCTATTTCCATTTTCGATATCTATTCCACTTCTAAAAGTACCATTTACCTGGTTATCGCAATATCCGTCGGCACAATATTCTAATTGTATAGCGTCTATAGTATTTTTCGCCGCAGTTCCCGATATTACATTATCTTTAATTGAAAAGTTAGAAATATGTAATAAATGGATTGCATATCCGCTTGACATAAGAAGTGTATTGCTATTAATTAATAACGATTTTATTGCTTTATCATTAAAATTCATAGTGATACCATTTGTACCTTTAATAGAGTTGCCTGTAACAATCAAATTATCACAGTCATTTTCTTTGTTTGTGATATTTATACCATATACACAATCTTTAATTTGATTGTTTTGAATGTTTCCGGTTTCAATATTACCTATAATAATTGCAACATTCACATCATTAATTAAGTTGTCATTAATAATAGGAGTATTAGGTCCATTTATAAGTTGTGCTCCATATTGTGAAACGTCACTCATATAAGAACTCCAATCCCACCCAGGCTCTGTTAGACCGTATTTTTGCATAGGGTTTACCCTTAAATTAATGTTTCCGTCAATGATGTTATTTACTAACATTGTTTGCGCGAAACAACGTCCTTCAAACCCTGTAATATAAAAATCGTACATAACGTTATTAGTACATATGATATTTCCTATTTTATCAGCGGCATTGTTTTCAATGATTATACCTCTTCCAGATAAAGTTTTAAAGAAACAGCTATCTACAATAACTCCATTATTATGTTTATTAGGATTTATGGCCGCATACCAACGATCTATCTCTATTCCATTATCCCCCAACTCAAATATACAATCTTTAACTAGTGAGTTAGTGCATAACGATAACCATAACATTCCGTTTCCCTCTTGATGATTATAACCTCCACATTTGAAGAAATGACAATCTTTAATAGTTATATTTCCGCATCCTCCTAATGCAACTGCATTTCCAAAACCATCAAATCTTCCAGGCGTTCCAGTAGAACCGCCACTTCCATATCCAGTGTTTTCAAATTTAATATTACATAGAGTTATATTGTTCTTTTCATATGCCGTAAACATTGTTAAGCCATTCATACTAGTTCCTACATTAGTATAAATTTTATACTTAAATCTGTTTGATTGTATTTGCGTATTGTTAGGTAGAGAAATAGTTTTATCCATTTCAATATCTTTGTCAATATAAAGTATATAATTATTTTCTGCGCAATAGTTTATTGCTTGTTGCAAACTATCTGTAATATTTTCATTTTCTTTATATAGTGAAGAAAATAAAATCAAGTCTTTAGGTAAATGACTATTAATGAAACCTCTTGATTGTAAATCAGCGATTTCATAAGTATCGTTCGTTCGAATATAATTTATTTCTTTCATTTTATTCCTCCTAGCTTGTAGTTGTGGTTAAAGTTATACTTAAAGTTTTTGTACTATCTGTATAGTTTGTTTGTAGTGTAGCACTTTTTAGTTTTCCATTCGCAACACTTAGAGCATTTGTCGCCGTACTCTTAGCAGTATTAGCAGTTTGTATCGCCGTTTGAGCATCTTTTCTCGCTTGTTGGTCGAATACCTCATATTCGTCTTCCGTTACTCCTGGAAATGCAATAATTGATGTTTGTTTTTTAGCCATTATTATTCTACCTCCTTAAATATAAATTTTAATGTTTTAGCGTTAACATCATATTCAGTTTTCAAAAAAATTTTTCCTTCAGCTAGTGCTTTATTAATTTCTTCAAGCACTATGGCGTCAATTCTTTCTAGAATAGTATTTAAAGTATCTTCTACTATACCATATTTTTCTAAAAGTTCTTTAAATTCTTTTATTAAAAACCCTAAATCAGTATCATACGTTCTCGTATGCGGGAAATCTGTAACATAACTCATAATATACCTCCTTATTTTCTCTTACATTAATAATCTTAGCATAAATTGAGCGCGAAAGTCAAACGTAATGATATCATAGATATTATGCTTTGACCTTAAATTAATTTCGCTCTCTAACATCTGTTGTGACGTTGTTACGCCGATATTTCCGTATAAATGATTTTTAGTCGTGTAAGTATCGACGGTATTGTCCGTATCGTCAATCGAAACATTTTGACTCGAGTTATCATCGATATTTTCTAGATCTGAATTAGAAAACCCGTTAGAGTCATACGCGCTCACTTTATTAGTGGTTTCAGTATTAGCAGAATTTTCGCTATCCATGCTTCTTTTATATGTACGGTCATTCTGTCTGTTTTCGTCCTTTTCCTCGTACCTGTCGAAGTTGTGTAAAGGATTGTATTCGTCGCTTAAAGCTGTGTACATTCTGAAATAATCTGAATACTTCTTAGCAAAGAATGCGTCTATCATTTTTTTAAATAAAATCGGCTGAGGATAGATAGGCTCTAAGTCCCAACATTCTTTAAGAATATTGTTTACCAGAATTTCTTTATCTATTCCAGTAGGCAATTGGATATCCGCGAATAAGTCCGGATATCCCATAGCACTATTGAAGTTGATTATATTTAGCAAGTTCATTTTTAAACCCCCTTAATATCTCTTGATTGTATTCTACTTTTAGTCCAGCCACTTCGTAAGCATTCTCAAATACCATTCTAGCATTATCGAAACATCGGTTAATATTGTTTAAAGTTAAAGAGATCATACAGTTTGTCTCTCCGTTGTTTCCGTCCGCCTCGTCGGTTATCAGCCTCTCTTTTTTAGTGATATTGACGTTAGCTACTCCGATACGTGTTAGAAATTCGCAAATAATGCTACGTTTAAAATTGTATAGATCTTGCGCGATAAACTGATTTTTAGCATTATTAAACCACGTTTGCGCTACTGGTACTTCTGAATTATCCATTGCCATAAATAGCGCAGGACTTCCTTCCGTAATTTTATCATAGGCGGCTTGCATTGATTTTAGCGTTTCTTTGTCCCCAGTAAATACAAAAGGAATTCTAGAGTTAATCAAGTTTACGTTAATGCTAGCGTCAATTTGTGCTAGCATTAATGCGTATTTTTGCACGACTGGCTCAAAGTTTAGATATGCGTTATTGACACATAGGCAATATAACAATACGCAATCGTCGTTGATAGTTCCGTTTATCTGTCCTAGAACCGGATTAGAAACGACAACGTGCGTAGGCTTTTCGTGCATATTAATTCCAGAATATCCGCAACGAAAAAACTGTATACCTACGCTTGTATTAATAATTGTTCCATGTCCTTCCTGGAATAAAACATCTCTTAAATAATCCAAGTCCCACGTAGCGGGTATTCCTTTAAAATTATATATGGAATAAATAAGCGAATACAAATAGTTCCTATTTTCCATATACGCGAGATTGTTCATTGACTCAACCTCTTTAGGGTTTACCCTACAGAAATTACGTATTAAATCTGAAAACCCTATTTTTTTACTCATAATAAAACCCTCCATTCAGCATTGAATTAATAGCCGATTTATATTGTTCGGGAGCGTCTGTATTTACACTTGCGTTAATACACTCTATATATCCCGATAATGCACTGATTCTTTTAACATCTTTTAACGGTCTGCCTTGTACGCTAGCCATGCTAGAAGGCCCAATGTTCGTATCATGGGATAATACATATAGCTTAACTTGTTTTTCTATGTCATAGCTATTTGAACCTCCGTTACTTCCAACGCTTCCATAATTACGCTCCATAGTTGATAGAATACTTGCAAAAGCTCCGCCTAAAGCTCCGATAGCTCCTCCTGCAGCTCCACCGATACCGATAGAAGAAGAAACGCTGCCTACAAGACTTGAAAGACTAGGACTCGTACTCGTTCCAACTTGAATAGGTACAGCTACATTACAGTCACATTTCATTCTACCGGCAATGAGGTAGCTTAAGCCGCCGCTATAAGGGTCGAACGCGATATCTATTGCAATACTATTTTTTCCGATAAAATCGTCAGCGTTTAGATTTACCGCTCCATATCCTGGTAGATATAAAATTAAAGATGTATATTGAGATCTATTTCTAAAATCGTTGAAATTCCACGGAATAGATATAGAAACAGAGTCCGCAGTGTTATGATCTGTCGCATGTCCTCTAACTCCCGTGTTATAGCCTCCGCCTAAAAGAATATTCATGCTTCCGCCTAGTTCCGGAGTAAACGGTAGATAATGAGCTTCAATAATAGTATCACTGGCACTATTTATTTTCTTAGATAAATATTCTTTAGCTTGTACCAGTAAACTTTCATATAATTCATCATCCATTAATTTAGAACATAGAATATTAAATTCTCCGGCCGTTTTAACGACCAAATGATTATTGCTTGAAGTCCCTACAAAAGAAACAAAGTAGCAACCGTCTGTGTTTAATATACCAGCGCTTACGCTGTTAATAATAATATTGTCGTCAGTAGATAATCGGGTATCTGGCAATCCAGTATTGAATTGACTTGTAGAATACATCACGAAAGCGGTCGTGTTTCCTATATCTTCTTTCCATGTTGCCATGATATCGATAGAACACTCGATACGATAGACTCCAGTTCTTTCGATAAATGAGTCAGTAATATAATAATATCTATTATTCCATTTACAATAGTTATAATTTGAAGGGTCTGTATTTAAACGAAAAGAGGGAGTATATATAGAAGTGCTCTCTTTTAACACACATTCTACTTCCCTCCCTCCTGTTGGTCTTTTAGTTGAGTTCTCTCTCTTAGAGAACGAATACAATGTAATTTGCATTACGCTAGAATGAACGTTACAAAGTTTTCTGATAGATCGTTAAAATACATGTCCTTCATATGCCAGTAGTAATTAATATATCCCCCAGCAGCATTAAGTGGTGTATTAGCCGCCCATTCATCAGCCTTATAAGTACCTAAAGCCTCATAATCGAATAGGGTAGCAATAACTCCGCTTACAGTCGTTTCTGCGCTGTCTGACGCTCTTTTTAAGTTGACGTCTAAAGGCGTCTCGATAGATTGCCAGAACGGAATTGTCTCATATCCTTGCAATTTTAAATAATTGTCATGGAATGCTTGATACAATGATACGGTTTCTAAAGCTCTCTCAAAGTCGCTCGCTACATATAGGTTTTGCATTGAATAAGGAGTATGACGTTCTTTTTTACCGTCGTTGAATACTCCTTTAGTCATACGCACCATTCTATCCGAAATAATTTTAATACGACGAATAGCGTAACGCAAGAATGCGTCTGACTCTAACGCAGTGTCTGCTGTCAATGTTTCTCCGTATTTATCATTGAATTCTGTCACTAGCTTAATTTCTCTTTTAGCGTTTGCATTGACTTCGGCAATATAGTTGTTGACTGTGTTCATGTTCAAACGCTCTAAAGCTAAGTTAATAGCGTTTTGCACTTCTCCGAACTGAGCTGTAATGAATGCTCCCATTTTGTTCATAGAAGTGAAGGCTTCTTTTAGATCTTGACGTTTTACAGAGATATGAATTTGATAAGGCGTTTCAGTAGTGAATAATGACTGTCTCACTTTCAATTTATTCACTTTATACATGTCTACAGAGTCTCCGTTGTTGATATCATAGCTTTCGTCTTTTTCAACTTGAGGCATACCGATATCGATTTTCTGTACAATAGCTCCCCATTCAAAATCATTACGTAACATGCGCATTAATGAAGGTTCATATCTACGGTGCGAAATGATTTGCATTCCAATCATTCTAAATAATGCACCAGTCCAGTTTTCAGTGTTATCCGAGCTTGATAATACCGTATTTCCTAAAGCAATAACTCCGGTGTCGTCAATGACTGTTAAAGCTGTAGTGCCCATAGCTTGCTCTGTCGCAGAGTTGACTAATGCACTAATGTCTGTAATATCCATTATTTATCCTCCTTTGTTTTATAAAATTTGTCGATCGAATTAAAAAAATTGTCGATTTTTTGGTTCTGGTCTCCTTTTGGAGGTTCCAGCATTTTAATCAGTTTAGCATTTTGCTCCATGATTTGCTTGTTTTGTTCTTCTAAAGTCTTAATTCTTTCGTCCAAGTCCTTAGGTTCCTCCGGTTCCTTAGGTTCTGTCGGTTCCTTTGGCTCAATTGGTACTTTTGGTTCTTTTGGTTCTTTTGGCTCAATTGGTTCTTTTGGTTCTTTTGGTTCTTTTGGTTCCATAATATTTCTCTCCTTTATATTAATATAAAGGCGGTTTAGAAGTTTCGACCTTCGACGCGCTCCCTTCTGAGGAGTGATTTTTCAGCGTCCCGCCTATAAACAATATAACATAGTTAAAAATAAATTTAAACAAATATGTTTGATACATCTACTTTAACGTTATAATCATGATAACGCATAGCTCCGCTCTCTACCTGTAGACCGATAGAAAACCCGAAATTTTTCTTGAATTTCTTAAGGGTTCTTTGAGAATATTTCTTATCTGTCTTCGCTTTTTGATAGCTAGCTAAAATATGTCTGTCTCCTTTGTGTCTATAAAAATAGATATCATTGAAACAGCACATAATCGTATACTCTCTGAAATTGACCTTTTCTTTTATATCCCCGAAATAACTATCTATAAACTTATTGAACATAGCCATATCTGCGTATGAAGTCCCGTTAATAAGTTTCCCTATAGCTCCTTTTTGTCTTTTAGCGGTAATCTCGTTATCGTCTGGCAGCAATGCAATATATATTCCTCTATCGTTGTCGATATAGTATTGTTCCTGGTTAATGCACATCTGATATATAATATGCGTCACTCTTAAAACTCTCAATAGACCGTCGTCTATTGTATTTGCGTTCGATAGCAATACAGCCTTAAGTGGTTCTTTTCCTCTTAGGTCTCTGTCGTTGTTGGCTGTATCGTATAGATCTAGAAATAATGAACCTTCTTTTTTCTTAATCGTGTTGACTGGCTTTAGGTTTATAAACTCGTCATAGAGTAAATAATCTATATCTTCAAAATATGCACCACGAACGCTCCCTGAAGTTGAAACAGAACCAGCTATTCCTAAATCATTAATGATCTCGTCGTTTTCATTAAACTCAACTATGTTAGTGTCTTTTCCTTTTTTATATATGCGAATATCTCTATGAAGGTCACTACTGATAGAACGGTAAGGGTTCTTCTTGGTCGTTAAGCACTCGTCTAGGTCTGCGTCTGTACGTCTAATATATAAATGGTTTATATTCTCGTCTATGAGTCCTCTTAACATTGAATACGTCTTACCTAAACGTCTCCCACCAATAATGATATATAAATTAAAAGGAGTACTTTTAACAGTACTCCATACATCAAAATATCCGTTGGGGAACGTATTAATAGGATATTTAGAACTGAACATCTTCTTCGCTTAACATGTCCTTGAAATCGTCAAATGAAGTAGTGTTACCTTCGAATTTTTCACCTTGTTTAATGATAGTCGCTCCTAAGAGATAGGCACTAACGAATTTTTTTCTACCGAAAGGCACCTCTTTAAATCTAACTTTAAATAACGCGTCGGCTCCTGGATAGATAGCATATTCTTTAGTATCTGCGTTAATTTGTTTTCCTGTTGTGTCATAGATAGGAATTTCATAACCTGTTTTAGCATTAAAACATTCTTCATGATCTCCCTTGTAATAGTCTGGTACATCTGAAAAAGTTAAATTTCCTTCTAGATCTAAAATTTCATTTTCAATTTTTTCGATTGTTTCTGGACTGACAGCAATTTTGACAGTAAACTTTCCGTCTTCTTCGAATGTAGTCGCTGCGTCTCCTCTAAGTAATAATACAACTGCTTCTTTTTGTTTTGTTTCTTTTTTCATTTTCTTTTCTCCTTTGTTATTAAATTTTACAATCTAACTATAACACATATTAATCATCTTGACAAGCATTAATTATAGATAACATGGTATCCGTTATTCCTAGAGTGTAGGTAGTATCTACCAGAGATACATAACTACCGACTTCTACGTTATGCCCTTTTATGTTATAGTGTCTAATATTTTGGTCTACATAATGAGCGCTTACGCGTCCGGAATTGTAGAACACTTTTCCGTTTCTGAATTCTTCTAAGCCTCCCATTGCTTTTAGTTCAGCCGGTGCGTTCTCTTTATTCAGTCCGGAAACAGTAACTCCTAAGCGTAATTCTTTTTCTTTTGTTTTCTTGTCAACGTACCATTGTTCGAAAGCGTACTTCTTAGCTCCTAGTGTTTTAAATCTTACATATCCTGGTTCTTTATCCCATACACCTAGATAAATTTCTTTTCCTTTATGTTTCACGTGAAACTTCATATCATTTTCTAGCGCCATGACTTCTTTGTTGATAGCTGCAAACACTTCGTCATGATCTCCTATAAACTTAACGGAGTCTGTATCTACATATACTACATCTATTCCCACCAGATCTATGGCTCTTTGTAGCCTGGCTCTTGCATACGCGGTTATCCATACCCCCCATTGATATAATAGAAAAGAATTCCAGCTTGTATTAAATTTCTCTAAGTCCTTCTCTCTTTCCTCTGGTGTCTTAGCTAGCTCGTATATATGGAAGCTGTCCGGGTTATACTGATAGACTTCACGTATAATGGCTGTTACACACATTCCGAAAAATGCGTTCAATTTATTTTTAGATTTAGTATAGAAATATTCTTGTCCTTCAACGTTCTTTAAAGTTGTTTTCTTTTCGAAATACTCCATAATCAATTTGCGCATAGACTTAGGGAGCTTCTGTTTTCTTGAAAAGCGGAAACCGTCAATATATAGATCGTCGTATTCATACATGTGGTCTATTATATCAAAATCAACATTTGTTAATGTCATTTCGGCATGACTCGCTGTAAGAACTCGACCGTTATAACATAACGCGTCTTTACTTATTCCGAAGCATTTAGAGTGAGATATATACGGAATTGGCTCGCGGTTATTCTTTAAACGTAAATTAGTAAATGAATAACGAGCTAAAGTACAATACTTTTTATTATACTTTAATAAGGTTTCGTAATCGTCTATAGTCGCTTTCATGAACTTTCCGCAAGGGAACTCATACGTCATCATAACATATGGATATGACGAACTGATATCGTAACTATGAACATCTTCTAGTATAACGTTCGTATGAAAACGAGAAGAAGCTGTATTGCCTCCACGGAACCCGTCCGCTAGCATTTCGTATGTTTCTAAATCTAATATCGACTTTTTAAAAAGGTTTCTGTCGGATTTATTACGCATAGCTTTTCGACATTCTCGACGCAGAAACCCAGTAGAAGTCATGGCTATTGTGTTTAAATCATCTTCAAGTAACATATGCTCAATATCTTTATGAAGACAATAAACGTCATTATAGCAATAACCATTTTCCCTATTAGTCAGCTTATCACCTGGGAAACGCAGCTTTTTATAATCAAGGTCTCCTTTACCTTTTATAAAATAGCTGTTTGGTGTATTCTCAGTGAATTTTTCCAGTGACATATTAGAGAGCTTGTATGAGTCTCTGAACTCAATATCTCCGGAAACAGCTTTTAAAACTGTATGCTCGTCGAGACTGAAAACGTCCGTAAATTTAAAATAGTTTTTCATAAACTGGAACTCGTATGCTAGGTTGTGTATATACACAATAACTTTACTATCCCATTTTGAGCGGTATTCTTCCAGTAAATCTACGAACTCAGTAAACTTTGAGCCGAAAATGACATTTTCTCCATCACAAAGCTGAAATCGATACATAAAAGAAATATAATCGTCCTGTTCTTTGCGATAGTATGTGGACGTTTCAATATCGAATGTTAGGAAACTTCGGTTTTTATAATATGTTGGTATGATATCGTTAGTAAATTCACTGTAATCATATGCTAAAGCGATATCATATCCGGATATCGTTTTACATTCGCAAACGTGCATATGTTACCTTCTTTTACGTCTTACTGTTCGTTTCTTCGATATTTTATTGTATGATCTATGAATTTTCTCTATATCTATATTTTCTTTATTTTTGTATCTACGATATCCATACATAAACTCTTTTTCCGTAACGTTTCCCTCCTGGGTAAATGTTTGCCAGTCTTCGATAAGTTGGTCGGAGTCAATATATTTTTTCATGTGATTAAGAAACTCTCCCCCGCCTTTTTCTATAAATCTTTTGAAATCGTCCTTGTCGGAGATCGTTATTCCTCTTTCCTCTAGCTTTTCAGCTGCCATGCTGATACGTCTATTTGCTATTTCTTCTTGTCCAGTTTTGGTACTGGTTCTTGATACTAATTTAGCGTTAATCTCTGTCCCTAACTCATACAGTTCTTGAAGTGACATTTTATTTAATTTATCTATGCTTGTTGTATACCTCGGCTTGTCTTTCCCTGTGTCTAATTTAGCTAGATCATACGCTGTATCTTTTGCGAGTCCTTGTTTTTCTAGCCTATAGAAACGCTGGTTAATCTGTATTGCCATGCGTCGCACTTCCTGGGCTAAAGGTTCGACGTAGCGAGCTTGCTTTAATTCCTTTAGCTGTTTAAGGTTGTTTTTATATATATCTCTAGCCATGCTATTCCTCCTCTATTCTAAAATAATAATTAAATTGTTCATCATATAAAGTTATAGCGTATTCCATGCAAAATACTTTAAAGCACGGAGCGTCTCCGCTGGTCTTGGATATGTAGCCAGTTAGTTCATCACCGCTAGAACATACCTTTACGCGTTCTCCTCTTATTATAACATAAAAATCATTAATACATATACATTCGAAATTATCTCTATAAAACATATTTGCCCTCCTTTATTCCATAATAGCGCTATTAGAAAAAATATGCAATAAAAACTTGTAATAATGTTCGAGAATGTGCTATAATGGAATTACAAAAGGAGGAACGTTAATATGGAAAAGAAATTAAGAACAATTGATTACGAACTAGAACAAACAGAAAAAAGATTGGAAGATCTATTAGCGGGAATTAAGCAGCTAAGAAAAGAAGTGCACGATATGTTGCCGAAGGAATTTAAAAGTGGTACAAGTGTTCTTGAACACTCCTATAGTAAACATGCTAATTATTATTAATTGC
>OGIE01004797.1_pt1 | contig 12282 bp, 10 predicted proteins | sample 1571581 | NCBI WGS metagenome assembly OGIE01 (sample SAMEA2582021, study PRJEB24529) | metagenome | biome: Human gut stool | place: China | collected 2011
GTTCGCGCCAGCTTCTGGGTTATTTTGGCGAAAAAACGAAAATGAAGGACGACTGGTTACGATGACAAAGGTTGTAAACCGCATGGCACTTGCGTGCGGAGCAGGAGTATTGATTCTCTGCGGACTGTTTCCTAAGCTTGCAGCATTGATCTCTATTATGCCGCAGAGTGTTCTCGGTGGAGCAGCAGTTATGATGTTTTCCTCTATCGTAGTCAGCGGTATCCAGCTGATCACAAAGGAAAAACTGACCGGAAGAAATATTACGATCGTATCTGTCGCACTGGGACTTGGTTATGGACTTGGAGCAAACAGTGACATTTTAAGAATGCTGCCGGATACCATGCAGTTGATCTTCGGTGGTTCCGGAATCGTTCCGGCTGCAATTGTTGCACTGGTCTTAAATATTGTGCTTCCTAAGGATGAGGCTTAAGAAGATAGGTAAATAGAAGAAAAAGTGTATGGATAAATAGGATTTCCTTTGTGAGCTCTGCGAACAGGAACATCCTATTTGTCCGTGCACTTTTTCTTTATAGAAGTATCAGAAATAAACTTGTGGAAGCCTTTAAAAATAGTGTATAATAGAAAGACAGAGCTTTAAACAAAGGAATTAAGATACATGATTTTAAAGAAGAAAATTCCAAATGATTTTTATAAATTATTCCGCACAAAAAACAGGGAAGCATATATGCAGTTTGTCACAGCCATTTACGAGGAAAACAATGAAGTATATGCTTCTCTCGGTCTTACGCAGGAAGAGTGTGCGCTTATTATTGAGAATACGATCGAGAAATCAAAGATCGTGTGGCAGGAAGAGGACGATATGGAGGAAGGAGAAACGCCGGATGCATTATTTCCAAGCGATTCTCCTTCCGGCATGTTAAACCACCTGATCCGGTGGGGATGGCTGAAAAGTGATTTTGATGAGAAACTGAATACCTGTGTGATCTCTTTCCCGGAATACAGCCAGTTGTATGTCGAGTTGTTTAAAAAGCTGCAGAGTGATGATGACAGCCGGGAAAGAGAGAGCATGCTTTCCATTTACAGTGCGTTGTTTACTTATCATTCTGACAATGAAAAAAACAATGATATTTTAAAAAGCGCACTGCGCACATCCAAAAGTCTGGGGCAGCTGCTGTCCAACATGCAGGATGGAATGCGTTCTTATTTTGATGAGCTGTCCTCCCAGAAACATTTTATCGGGATTCAGCAGGTGCTTGTGGAGGAGATCAACAACAGTGACAGCAAAAAATATGCAATCCTCACGACGACGGACAGTTTTTACCGGTACAAGGAGGCAGTGAAAGAACTTATCAGTGAAATTTTAAACGAAAATGATGAGAAAAAAGCGGTGCTTCTGAAAGAAAAAAATTCTCTCGAAACAGGCACACTATTACAGAAGAGAAATGAGTACAGATTGCAGTATTGTGAGGATACGAGCAGGATCGTGATGCAGTTGGAGCGGGAATTTGACATGATCGAGCGCAAATACAATAAACTCATTGAGCAGAAAACCGTTTTTGCAAAGCGTGCGCTGGCCCGCATCCATTACATTTTGCAGGAGGGCGTCAGTGAGGAAGATAACATCATCAAACTGATCAATCTGTTAGACCGCAGTGAGAAAAAAGATGAGATTTTGGTGGAAATGAGAGAGCGTATCCGTTTTTCTTCGCAGTTTAAAAATATTACAGATAACAGTTTTGCTGGAAGAAGAGACCGCGGGGACGGAGCATTTGCACCGGTGATGCTGGACGAAGAAATAGACGCAAGGGAACAGCACATGACGGATTTTGTTCCAAAGCCGTTGTATACAAGAAACGAGTTACAGAGTTTCCGAAGAAAAAATACCGTGGATGGAGTCTTTGTGGCAACAGAAGAGACCGTACAGTCTGTGGAGGATCTGGAAAAACTTCTTTTCCTCTGGCAGGAAGAGACGGAGGAACGTCTGGCGGAAGATACGGTATCGGTGGACGGCGAGATACGGAGTGAGGACGGACTAACTTATTCGAGACTTGTGATCGGGCAGAATAAATAAAATTGCGTTACTATACATGAAAGAAGGCATTGGAAAAAAGATGTTACAATATATGGAGACTGTCTCACAGGGCGAGGCAGAAAATATCAGAAAAACGATACAGGATTTATTCCGGCAGACATGCATTTTACAGGTGAAATGTGACCCGGCAACTCTGGTACAGCACGACAATCCGAGGTATCAGGTGTGTCTGCGCCACAGAGAGTTTATCGCGGACTATCTGTCTGTGCTGGACTGCGAGCTTGTGCATGATCCGCAGGAACATATTTTCCGGATCACGGGGGATGGCGTTATGACAGAGCGTATGAGCCTTATGACAACGAAGCTGGTCATTCTTTTAAAAATGATTTATCGTGACAAAATCATGGGGGAAGGTCTGCATGCAACTACTACAAATCTGGCAGAGATCCGTGAGTATGGAAAAAATACAAACCTTATTACAAGACGTCTCACAGGACAGGAGTGGAACGATGCACTTGTTCTGATGAAAACGCATCAGATGATCGAACTGCCGGGTGCCGTTGCCAATCTGGAAGATTTTACCCCGATTTATATTTACAGTACCGTAAACGTGTTCTGCTCTGCGATGGATATCAACGAGCTGGTGCGCACCTATCAGGACGAGGTGGAAGAACTTCTGACAGAAGAGGAAAAAGAGAATTAGATCATTGACAAAAGGAGCAGTACATTTGAGCCAGGCAAAGAAAATTTTCACCCGCATGTGTCTGAACAACTGGGGTGGAATTAATCATAAAGTATTAGAATTTAATGAATATGTGAATTTATTCAGTGGAAAAAGCGGATCTGGAAAATCGACCGTTATGGATGCAATCCAGGTTATTTTATATGGAAGCTTCAGTCCGAGTTTTTTGAACAAGGCGGCGGATGATGCCAAAAACCGCAGAAGTGTCTTAAGCTACCTCCGTGGTGAGCAGAAAGATGGTTCTGCAAACCGTGGAAACTGCGATTTCTGCTCGGTCATTGCGTTGGAGATCAAGGACACGGGAACGCACATCACTACGTGTGTGGGCATTGCGTTTGAAGTGAGAAGAAATGATTCTGAGATCAAAAAGTTTTCCTATTTCAGCCATTCCGGAAAGATGCCGGAACCGGGGTATATCACGGAGGAGGGCTTCTGTTATTCCAATCAGGATATCAAAAAGCTGGTAAATGAGAGAGCCGTATCGAAGGATAACCGTGGAAAAGGGGATGTCAACCGTATTTACGCTTCCAAGGAAGCTTATCTTGGAACGTTATATGATGTCATTTTAGGTTACATTGATCCAAACCGTTTTATCACGATGGAAAAGAGTGCAATCGCACTGAAAATGACAAACGGAACAGGACAGTTTATCCGTGATTATATGTTTCCAAAGAGCACGTCAGACACGATCGGAACGATCAGTGAGCAGTTAGATGCCTACCGCCAGATCAAGGAAAAAATTGAGGATATGCGGAAACGTATCGAACTTTTGACAGACGTAAAAGAGACCGGGCAGGAGCTGGTGACGCTCCAGACCGATATGATCCGCACAGAGAGTTTTATCCGCTGCATTGATATTGAGGATCTCCGGGCGAAAATAGAGGCAGCCGAGGAGGACAAAAAAAGAATTGAAGAAGAGCAGGCACAGCTGCAGCAACAGGCAGACACGCTCGCCGAAGAGCGCGGAGAGGTCGAACAGGAGCTGATACGTGTAAGTGCAGATTTAAAAGCCAGCGATCTTGGAAACAAACAGCAGCAGTTAGAGGAATTAGAGGAAAGAAGCCGTATGCTGATCGATAACAGCAGACAGTGGCGCAAAATCGTTCAGGGATTGAAACAGTGGGAAGAGGATGAAGTTATCACCGATTATATCAGCAATCCGGTTCTAAATCTCATTGAAACAATCGAAAACGGAAATGTGACAGAGGAAAACTGTCAGGACCTGCATTTGAAAATAGAGTCTGCAAAGCAGGATATTGAAAACGAATTTGAAGATTACAGTGAGCAGAAGCGCGAGACAGGAAAAGAACTGAAAGAAAAGCAGAAGCTTGTGGATGATATGAAAAACAACCGGAAATCCTACAGCGAGAATCTCCGTTCTGCAAGAAGTTCCCTGGAGCGGAAATTAAGCGACCGTTACGGAAGAACGATAAAAGTCCAGATTCTGGCGGATCTTTTTGATGTGGCAGACGAAGAGTGGAAAAATGCGGTCGAGGGTCGTATGGGAAGGCTGAAGTTTTCCCTGATTACAGAGCCAAAGTTTGCGCATGATGCGGCGGCGGTCTTTCGTGAGATGAAACAGTTTGAGGAAGTGGATCTCATTAATTCCAAAGCGATCGCAGACAGCGAGCCGCGTGCCATGGAGAACTCTCTTTATGAGGCGGTTGAGACGAAGGAAGCCTATGTGGATGTGTGCCTGAAACGATACCTCGGTCATATTAGCAAGTGCCATTCCGTGGAAGAGTTAGAGCAGGTGAAGGACGGCGTGACACCGGATTGCTATTCGTACAGTAATTTTATTTTCCGTCATCTGCGGAAAAAGGATTATACTACAAATGCCTGCATCGGAGAGAAAGTGTCAAAAGCACGTCTGGCAGAGTACGAGGCCGATGTGGAGCGGCTTGAAAAACAGTATCAGGAACTGCATTACATGACCGAACGTTTAAAGGCGGCAAGGGATTTTGAAAGCCTGAAAGAAGAATCTAAATATTATGTAAACCTTTCCGGCGCGGAAAAAGAGCTTGGAAAAGTCAACAAGAAAAAGACTGCGCTTGAGGAGACAATCCGCACTTTAAAAGAGGGGCAGTATAAGGAATTACAGCAAAAAGAGCAGAGCCTGAAACAGCAGATGCGTGAGCTTCAGGCTTCAATCGGCGAAAATCAGGGACAGATGAGTGAGAAAATACGCCGACACGAAAATCTTTCCGGCGCAAATGACCAGCGTCGTCTGCAGTTAGAGGAGATGCTGCAGGGATACGTGCCAAATGAGGAGATCGAGCAGGAAGTGCAGGAGCAGTTGAGGAAGCGCTCCGGCCAGTCCTTAAAGAATCAGAAAAACGCAGAACTTGCAGCCCTTTCGGCAGGAGAGCAGGAGAAAGCCGAGACACTGCGCACCGCCAGAAACCGTTACATTTTTGCTTATCCGTCCAGCCAGTTTAACGGTTCAGAAAAGTCTAATGAAGCCTATGAGAAGCTTCTGGAAGAATATCAGACGGACTACGAGCCGGCGTATGAAGCGGAATTTGAGAAACAGTGTGATTTTATCTATAAGAGTCTGCGGGAGAATGTGATCGCAACGATTCATGGAGATATCAAGGCGGCAAAACGTCATGCATACGAGATCAACCGTTTGCTGCGTGAGACGAACTTCTCCGACAGTACCTATCAGATCAAGATCGAGCCGGCAAAGAATGAGAATGGACAGTTCTTTGAGATGTTAATGGCAGAGGAATTAGACAGTAAAAATCTGGATAATGCCGGTTTTGATGGTCAGTTGAGCTTTGGGGAGGACACGTTCTATCAGAAATATGAGCAGAAGATCAAACTCCTCACTGATAAATTCATGCCGCCGAGGGACGAGGATGAGCAGGTGCGTGCGAAGAAGCGTCAGGAGATGGAGCAATACGCAGATTACCGCAATTATCTCTCCTTCAGCATGTTTGAACAGGTGACAGACGAGCAGGGGAATGTCATTCGTGAAAATTTTGTCGATGATATGGCAGGAAGAGATTCCGGTGGAGAGGGGCAGAACCCGAAATATGTGGCACTTCTGGCAGGTTTTGCAATGCTGTACATGCAGCAGAGCAACCGGGATTCCAAAATCAAGCTGGTACTTTTGGACGAGGCATTTTCCAAGATGGATCAGGAGCGGAGTGCCGTCTGTCTGAAATATGCAAGAAAAATGGATCTTCAGCTCATTGTCTGCGTGCCGGATGAACGTCTGCAGTCGCTGATCCGCAATGTGGACTGCGTCTACGGATTCAGGCGTCATCAGAACCAGATCTCCATGATGCATATTGATAAGGGAGATTACTTAAAACTGATGGAAGGTGAGCATGGACAGGGAGAGCTGGAAACTGTAAAATAGAGTTTAGAACCATAGTCAGGGAGGAGACAACATGCAGACAGGAAAAGGAATTTTAATACCATCTATATTAAAAGTTGGAAATGGTACTTTGAAAAAAATCGGACAGTATCTTAAGGCAGAGAATCTGGAACAGGTCGTAATTTTTTTCGGAAACGGACTGATCGACCTGTTCGGCATGGATGTCATGAATTCGCTGAAACAGGAAGGAATCACGGTATTGGAGTACAGCGAGTTGGATACGGTCGATATCGATGATATTATCACGCTGGCATTTGCAATGCCGAATAAGACACAGACCGTGATCTCAATCGGAGGAGGAAAAGTGATCGATGCCGGAAAATACGCAGCTTTTCTGCGCAATATCCCATTCATTAGTGTTCCGACTTCAAGTTCCAGTGATGGATTTTCCAGCGCAAGCGCATCTCTTCTGGTGCATGGAAAAAGAACTTCCGTTCCGGCAAAGCTGGCATATGGAATTATTGTGGATACGCAGGTCATAAGGACTGCACCGGATAAGTTTATCTATTCCGGTATTGGTGATATGATCTCAAAGATCACAGCACTCTATGACTGGATTTTTGAGGAGAAAAGCGGATATTCAGAAGTGAATGATTTTGCGGTGATGATCGCGAAAAAGGCGGTGAACAGTTTTGTGCGGACACCGTATGAGACGATAAAAGATGAACTGTTTTTGAAAGAACTTGTGGATTCTCTGGCAATGAGCGGAATTGCAAACGAAATTGCAGGAAGCAGTGCGCCGACAAGCGGCAGCGAGCATCTGATCTCGCATGCATTGGACAAAATATTAGAAGTTCCGCAGCTTCATGGTATCCAGGTTGGCATTGCAACTTATATCATGAGCAAAGTGCAGGATCACCGCTATGTGCGGGTGGAGACCGTGCTCCGTGAGACAGGATTCTTTGACTATGCGGCGACACTTGGCATGAAGCGTGAAGATTTTATAAAAGCGATCGAGATGGCTCCGTCGATCAAACCATTCCGTCATACTTATCTTCATGAGGAAACATACCGGGAGCTTGCAAAGAAGATTGTTTTGGAGGATGAGGTGCTGCAGAAGGTTTTGGTGTAAATAGCATGCTAGAAAGGAAAAACAAATGAAAAAGAAAAAATTCTACATGGTTACATTGGTCATATGGATCATTTTATTAATCTGTATGCTTTTTATGGATTTTCACATCATACCGGATACGGAACCTAATTCCATAATGTATGCCGTGATCATCATTGGAATGATAAATTCTATTGTCCAAATATTGCGTAAAGAATAAAAAGGAAAAGAGGAAACTACAATGAATTTTAACTATCATGAGCAGGAATATGAAGAATTTCCAAACTTTAAAGGCGGAGAGAAATCGCTTTACGCCAAAATGTTCCACGATGAGAAGAACCGCATTATCTACGGAAAACTGATACCGGGAGCATCCATCGGCGTACACACGCATGAGACTAACAGTGAGATCATCTATATCACAAAGGGAACAGGCAGAGTTCTTATGGATGGAGAATATGAGAAACTGGAAGCGGGTATGTGTCATTATTGTCCGAAGGGACATACCCACAGCCTCATGAATGACAGTGATGCAGAACTTGAATTTTTTGCAGTTGTCCCGGAGCAGAACTAGCTTTCATGATTGATTGCAAAGGAAGAAAAGGAAGATAGCTTATGACACTTCAACAGTTAAAATATGCATTGACGATCGCCGACTGCGGTTCCATGAATGAGGCGGCAAAACAGCTTTTTATCTCACAGCCAAGTCTGTCAGAGACGATGAAGGAGCTTGAGACAGAGATAGGATTGGATATTTTTCTGCGTTCAAACCGTGGAATCGTCATCACGCCGGAGGGTGAAGAATTTTTGGGATATGCCAGACAGGTGACAGAGCAGTTCGGGCTGTTACAGTCCAAGTATATCGATAAAAAAGTAAAAGAGAAATTCAGCGTTTCCACACAGCATTATACGTTTGCGGTGAAAGCGTTTGTGGAGACGGTCAAACAGATCGGTATGGAACAGTACGAATTTGCAGTGCATGAGACAACGACCATCAGTGTGATCGAGAATGTAAAAAACTTCAAGAGTGAGATTGGTGTACTCTATGAGAATGATTTCAATGAGAAAGTCTTAAATAAAATGTTTAAGGAAAATGGGCTGGAATTTGTGGAGCTGTTTTCCTGCGATACATTTGTATATCTGTGGTCCGGACATCCGCTGGCAAAACAGGATGTGATCACAATGGAAGAACTGGATGAGTATCCGTGTCTTTCCTTTGACCAGGGAAAAAATAATTCCCTGTATCTGGCGGAAGAGATGAAGAGCACCTATGAGTATAGGCGGCTGATCAAGGCAAATGACAGGGCAACGCTCTTAAATCTGATGATCGGACTGAATGCCTACACGCTCTGCTCCGGTATTATCTGTGAAGATTTAAACGGCGACGATTATAAAGCAGTTCCGTTAAGGGAAACTGAGAAAATGAGAATCGGATATATCAAACGAAAAGGCGCAAAAGTCAGTCATATCGGGGAATTATACATTGAAGAATTGAAAAAGTATAAGGAAAAAGTAATGTAGCTATAGGTACAACCTATAACAGATTCAAGGTTTCGCGTATTAACACATTTTAAAAACTCTTGCTATAATGGTCAATGTGAAAGGGAGATACAAAGCACATGGATCAGAACAGCAGGAGTTTTGTATTTTCAAAAAGCAGAAGAAGCAGAAAGGAGAACCGGGAATGAGAACAGCTATTTTTCCAGAAAACGGCAGAAGAATGATGTCAGAAATGATGTGCATGTGCAGATGTATGTGTATGTCTTGTATGAGCTGCGGAAAAGAAAAATGTGCGCCAGATGTTTCGGTTTGAATTTTGCTTTTATAGATAGAGCATAATAGACAGGAATCATCTTCGCGATGGAGCCTGTTATTTTTTTGCGTAACAGTCGTAAATAAAAATCAATAGGTTTTTGTTTTTGAAAAGAAAGGATTCGATATGTCTGAAATAGAAGTAAAACATTTGTCCAAGACATTTGAACAAAAGGGTGTTCATGTGGATGCCTTAAAGGATATTAACCTCACGATCGGGGCGGGCGATATTTACGGGATCATCGGAATGTCCGGTGCAGGAAAAAGTACTTTGGTACGATGCCTGAACTTTTTGGAAAGACCGACCGACGGTCAGGTGCTGATCGAAGGAAAAGATCTTGGAACTTTAAATGAGAAAGAATTGAGAAAACAGAGAAGCGACATTGCGATGATCTTCCAGCATTTCAATCTTTTGATGCAGAAGAATGTGATCGACAATATCTGTTTCCCATTACAGATTCAGGGTGTTAAGAAAAAAGAGGCGAGAGCCAAAGCCAGAGAACTGTTAAAGACAGTCGGACTGGAGGAAAAAGAGAAGGCTTATCCGGCACAGCTCTCCGGTGGACAGAAGCAGCGTGTTGCCATCGCAAGAGCACTTGCATCCAACCCGAAAATACTTCTCTGTGACGAGGCGACCAGTGCACTTGATCCACAGACGACTGCTTCTATTTTGGAACTTTTGAAAAGCATCAATGAGCAGTTTCAGATCACGATCGTGATCATCACACACCAGATGTCCGTGATCCGTGAAATCTGTAACCGGGTAGCGATCATTGAACATGGAGAACTGGTGGAAAATGGTCTGGTAGAAGATATTTTCAGCCATCCAAAGTCGAAGGCAGCCAGAGAACTGATCTTAAGAGATGTTCCTGAAAACAGTGGAAAAGCAGAGGGCGCAGTTGCAGCCCAGATGGAGAGGATCCAGGGAGATAAGAAGCTGCGTATTGTATTTACAGAAAATTCCGCATTTGAGCCGGTGATCGCTAATATGATCTTACAGTTTGGAAAACCGGTCAATATTTTAAGGGCAGATACAAAAAATGTCGGCGGTGTAGCCAAAGGCGAAATGATCTTAGGTCTGCCGGATGACAGACATCTTCAGATCGATATGGAACAGTATCTGACAGAACATGGACTTGAGATTGAGGAGGTGACAGGCGATGTGGAGTAGTGAAGTGACAAATATGATTATTACCGGTATCTGGGAAACTCTTTATATGACATTAGTATCCACATTGGTTGGTTATGTGATCGGACTTCCGATGGGAATTATCCTTACGGTATCAGACAAAGACGGGATTAAACCAAATGCAGTATTATATAAGATTTTAGATGTGATCGCAAATATCGTGCGGAGTGTACCTTTTATCATTTTGCTTGTATTGCTGATCCCATTTACAAGATTAGTCGTAGGAAAGAGTTATGGTTCCACGGCAACAATCGTTCCACTTGTGATCGCAGCAGCACCATATATTGCCAGAATGGTTGAATCTTCTTTAAAAGAAGTAGATGCCGGTGTGATCGAGGCAGCAAGATCTATGGGAGCATCCAATTTTACAATTATTACAAAAGTAATGTTAGTGGAGGCAAGAACATCCCTTTTAGTGGGAGCAACTATTACATTGGGAACAATCTTAGGTTATTCCGCAATGTCAGGAGCAGTTGGCGGCGGCGGTCTGGGCGCTATCGCGATCCGTTATGGATATACCAGATGGCAGACCGATATTATGATCGTCACAGTTATATTGTTGATTATCTTATTCCAGATCTTCCAGACAGTTGGAATGAAACTGGCAGATAAGTTTGATCATAGAAAATAAAGAGGAGATATAAAAACAAGGAGGATTATTATGAAGAAAAGAGTATTATCAAGTATTTTAGCAGGAGTTTTAGCAGTCAGCGTATTTGCCGGATGCGGAAGCAAAACAGAAGACAACAGTCAGGCAGCAGCAGATAACAGCACAACACCTGCAACAGAAGCAGCCGCAGAAGAGTCTGCAGAAGCAGCAGGCGGCACAGTAGAATCAAAAGGAACAATTAAAGTAGCAGCATCTGCAACTCCACATGCAGAGATCTTAGCAGCAGCAAAACCTATTTTAGCTGAGCAGGGATGGGACTTAGAGGTTACAGAGTTTGATGATTATGTATTACCAAACGAAGTTGTAGAGAGTGGCGAGATGGATGCAAACTACTTCCAGCACGTACCATATCTTGACAGTTTCAACGAGGAGAAGGGAACTCACTTAGTTGAAGTTGGAAAAATCCACTACGAGCCATTCGGAATTTATCCGGGAACAAAGAGCAGCTTAGATGATATCGCAGATGGTGATGTGATCGCAGTTCCAAACGATACCACAAACGAAGCACGTGCACTTTTATTATTACAGGATAACGGAATCATCACATTAAAAGACGGTGCAGGTTTAGAGGCAACGGTAAATGATATCGCTGAAAATCCTTACAATGTTGAAATTCAGGAGCTTGCAGCAGAATCCGTAGCAAGAGTTGCAGATGAAGTAGCATACGTTGTATTAAATGGTAACTATGCATTACAGGCTGGTTTCTCTGTAGCAAAAGACGCACTTGCATATGAGAAATCTGATTCTGAAGCAGCGAAAACCTATGTAAACGTGATCGCAGTCAAAGAAGGCAACGAAAACAGCGATAAGATCAAAGCTCTGGTTGACGTACTGAAATCCGATGAGATCAAAGACTTCATCAACGAGAAATATGACGGTGCAGTAATTCCTTTCGATGACAGTACAGACACTGAAGAAGCTGCTGCAGAAGAAACAGACAGCAAGGATACAGATAGCAAGGATGAAGCAAAAGAGGATGCTGCAGAAGAGAATGCAGAAGCAACTGAAGCAGCAGAAGATGCTGAATAATAACAGATAATAATGATAAATAACAGGAGATTCCTTTTTCAGGTAAAACTGGAGAGGGAATCTTTTTTGTGCAAAAACATATAGGATTTCCATAAGTTTTCTGATACAATCTATAGTAATTCTATAAAAAACGACAGACAATCCGATTTATCGGGGAACTGATATAAAATCATCATAGTGATGCGAAAAAATGTGACCAATTTTTGATTGTCGGCGGTCGGTTATACCAAAGTAGGAGAGATTGTATGAAAGAGAACAAGATATGGAACGATTATTTGCCAGAAGACATGCAAGAACACTGGACTGTATATGAATGTCTGAAGGAAAGTGAAGATTCATCCACTTTCCTGGTGAAAGAGACAGCTACCGGAATCCTGTGCGTGCTTAAATGGGGGCGTAACAGGCAGGCGG
>OGIE01004798.1_pt1 | contig 12280 bp, 8 predicted proteins | sample 1571581 | NCBI WGS metagenome assembly OGIE01 (sample SAMEA2582021, study PRJEB24529) | metagenome | biome: Human gut stool | place: China | collected 2011
TATTTTTTGTTCCAAGCTTTGCATAACGGAAAGTATGGTCACTCAAATAGTATTTGTTGTTGCTCGATAAATACTTTTTCCCCTTAATATCATATCTCCTAACCTTGTAGAACGCGAATGTATTGCACAGGTATTGCATATAATTACCAACTGTCGTATGGTGTATCTTCTCCTGCATGCTTCCGAGAGTATTGGTAATGTTACGCGCAGAAGAAAGATTAGACACATTATCCATAAGAAAATCCACAATTCTATCCATCAGCTGCGTATTTCTTATCTTGTATTTTTTGCGTATATCACGCACTATCAGTGTATCAAACACATCAGCTATATAATCGTACTTTGCTTCCTGATCTTTATAAAGATAGGAACCTTATAAAATTTTTTCTTTAATTGATTCATATAATTCTTCACTGCTCTCTTCTCAAATGTTCAAGTCCAAACTGCTCTACTAGTGCTTCGATCTGTGGGCGAATGTATTCCTCGCACCAACGCAACTGTCCATCATGATTCTCTTCCCGTCAAAATAAATTTCAGAAAATCTGCTTTTCCTCTTCCCCTGTATTCAAAATACAATGGCTTCACTCCTTCTGCCATAAATGATACACCTTTGCTCTCTTTCCATTTGTCAGAAGCCTCTAGCGGAATTTCTGCGACGATTTTTCCCGGTTCTGTCATCACACAAAATATACCGGAAGCTCCCCGCGTCACAACCTTTACATTTGTTTTTCCACTAAAAGCAAAGTATTTATATCCGACCAGTGTTTTATTTTCCAGATCCTTGACAAAGCGCGTATTCCCCTCATGATTGACGTTAGGTGAATATTTTCCTTTTTGCACATTACTTAAATGTGGCATTTTTCCGTTGGTCAAGTTACAGCAAATTGCTGCCGGATATTTTCCTTCTGTCACAAGCGGTTCTCCGTTTAAACCACAACTTGTCATCTCCACCTGTTTAATGGTACCATCCGGCAAGATTTTTATTTCTTCTGCACATCCCTGTCTGGAAAAAGCGGTATTATGTGTCAGTCGATGATAAAAAATATAATATTTTCCATTGATGTACTCAATGCTTCCGTGATTGGTTCCCGTAGCAGCAAGGCGATCCTTCGCACTTCTGCCATGATAACCAATATCACCATTCGATACAATGACACCCCGGTATTTATATCCATGATCCGGATATTTACTGGTTGCATAGCATAGTTCATGGTTGACATGAGAAGAATAGATAAAATAATACAAATCTCCAAATTTACGTAAGGAAGCTGCTTCAAAAAAGCTATGTTTCCGCAGTTCACTGCCCTTTTTCGCATTGTTGAGTGCAGGCAGAATTCTTACCGGCTCACTTTTTACTGTAAGCATGTCACCACACAATTCCACAAAATTTGCTCCTAAAATGCTCTGCGGTTCTTCCTGCCTGATTTCTTCCACTGTTTTGTTAAAAACCTTGCTCATGATGCCCGGCATGATTTTCCTCATCACTGGTGCATGCGTATCCATTCCAAGTCCCCATCCATATGTAAGGTAAATATGCCCGTTATCATTTATAACCGCTGGGTCAAAGGGAATAAACCGTTGCATAGGTCTTCCGTCCGGATAGCAGACATCTCCATAATATTCATATTTACCGGCGGGTGTATCACACACTGCCACAGAAATCGGTCCATCAAATCCATGGTCTCCCCGACCTGATAAATCATAGTACAGATAATAGCGTCCGTCATTTCCCTGCACGACATCCGGCGCATACATATCCTGCCGTTCCTCACAGTAATGTCTGCATTGCTTGGCTTGATAAATTATTCCCTCACAACGCCAATCTGTTAAGTCATCAACTGGTGCAGACCACGCTTCATAATCGAGAAGACAAAAACAGTCCCCGCCCTCCTTATCATGGCTGCCATAAATATAAACTCTATTACCAAATACATGTGGTTCTCCGTCCGGAATGTAAGTGTCTAACGGGAGATATGGATTAAATACCTGCTTCTTCATTTTGCCTCCTTACTTTCTTCTTACTCAAATTGTGCATAATCTGTTTCGGATACCTGACTCATTTCCTCATCATCCCATAAATTAATGACTCCGATACCCATTTTTTCTGAAGTTCCAATAACCTTGTTACCATGCTCTGACATGCTTCACTCTCATACTTTGTTCCCGTATAAAATACGACCGGACAGTTCCACGTCTCCTTTGGATTATTCCTTAATTCACTCTATATCATATCGAACAGGTTTATTCCTAACACATTTTAGTTTATCTATAAACCATCACTTCTTGCTGGCGTATGGAATAACGCAACTTTCCACCTCCCCCAATCACATCACATCCATCCTTACCGTCTTATCCATCCCATCCGCTGTCTTGATATGTATAGTAACTTCTCCTGGCTCATATAAAGATCTTATCACAATCTGACATCTGCCCTGATAGGTCTTCTGCGCATTATCCGTAAAAGATCGATTAGAGTAGGGCTTCGCTGTACCTATGCCTTGAATCACTGCAGGACCTTCTATTGAAACCGTCAACTCTTTTTCTTCTGCGGGGCACCATATTCCTGCTTCGTCTATGGACTCCAGAATAATGTAATTCAAATCCTGTCCATTTGCTTTCATGTTTTTTTTCTCAGCTTTCACACTTAATTCTGAGATACCGTGGCCAGAAGAAAGCACCGTCCTAGCTAATTCCTTCCCCAGAAGATCATAGGATATTGCAGTGAGCGTCCCCTTATCATATTTGCAGACAAAATCAGTGCGATAGCCCTTAACTCTCTTCTTTCCAAGTGTCTTTCCATTTAATTCAAGCTTTACATAGCTTCCATTACTGTAGACTTCAACATGAGCCTTCTCGCCTTCATACCCGGGCCAGTTCCAGCTAGGTATGGCATCCGTAAATCTCCATGCTTTCTTTAAGACTTTCTGTGAACTCATATTAACCGGTCGAACGCCAATATATATATCTTCCAGTCCCCAAACCACCTTTTGAAATCCATTTTGTGCATCTGCATTTCCTAGGATATCAATTGCTCCACTTCCGGCTAAAAGTGGCATCTCTTTACTCGATTCATACTGCCATGCGCCAATTCCTGCTTCTCCGATATAATCCATAGCGGTCCAGCAAAAGTCGCCAATTAAGACATTTGAACTCATCACTCTTGACCAATTATAAGCCAAATCACCAATATATGTTTCCGTACCAAGCAATATTCGTTCTGGATGATTTTTAAGTTCCATATCATATCTGCATTGCCCATAATTTAATCCCAATACATCAAAGGAACCTGCTATCCCATCCACAACAACTCCCGCCTTTTTTGTCTTGGTCTGGGTTGACATTAGAGATCCCAATTTCTGTGCAAGAGCATTAAAGAAAGCGGAACCCGATTTCTTTTCTTCAACATAATCTAATTCTGGTAATGGTTCAGCTACATATTCGGCTTCATCTCTATAAATTCCCATTCCCTGTTTTGCCCAGACAGTGAGCATAATATTTATTCCACAGGTTACTGGTCTTGAACCATCCAGCTTCCTTACAAATTCTGTCATTTCTGAAGCCAGCTTAATTCCTTCTTCCGTACCAACTTCACTAACCTCATTGCCTATAGAATATATAATGACAGAAGGATGGTTATAATCTCTCTCTACCATTGTCGATAAATCACTTTTATACTCATCCCAAAATACTCTGCTATAGTCATGATGATTCTTTGGCATATACCACCCATCAAACGCTTCATCTAGTACATACATTCCAAGCTCATCGCAAGCATCTAGTAAGCTTTCAGAACAAGGATTGTGTGACGAACGAATTGCGTTATATCCGGCTTCCTTTAGTATCCGAACCTTACGATATTCTGCATCTTTGAATGCACAGGCTCCTATCACACCATTATCATGATGGATACATCCACCTCTTAACTTTTCAACCTGTCCGTTGATTGTTAACCCCTTCTCTGAGCTCCACTTCAGCTCACGAATTCCAAACTTCTTCTCTACATATTCAGACTCAGTGCTAATCTGACAGGTATATAAATACGGCGTTTTTGAACTCCACAAATTAGCATTTTCAATCACAAGGTCACCGAGTGGTCCTTCAGCTACAATCTTACCATCCGCATCTATTATTATTACATTTGCATTCTTCATGTTACATGAAACATGAATAGTAGGGGGATTGATACAAACTGTATTGATTCGAACATCATCAATATGTGTTCTATCTCTCCTAATCAGTGTTACCATTCTATAGATTCCGCTGCCGGAATACCATCTGGTATTGGGAACGAGTGTATTATCAACAATGACTTCCAAAACATTTTGCCCATCAACACTTGCATCCGTTATGTCCACATCAAATGGAGTGTATCCATACAAATGATTTCCTACATTTTGCCCGTTTAATAGAAGCTTAGTTCGACCGTATACCCCATTAAAATGTATTATTATCTGCTCATCCGAACTTCTGCTATCAAGCGAAAATTCCTTCTTATAGACATATTTCCCGCCCGGAAAAAATCCTGTCTTATCACCATTTCTATTTGAAAAACTTCTTTGTTCATGAATCATTGCATCATGTGGCAAATTAACATGACAACTAGACCCATCCTCTTTCATCAAAAGCCAATCTCTATTGAAATCTAATTCCATTTTTTTCTCTCTACTATTCTCTGTTTTGTCCAATCTCTTTTTTGATTTGATCCATTTTGTCGTCCAGTTTATAAACACTGATAAGAACAAACAGTATTACTCCCACGATAATAGGTGCATAAATGGTTAATCCCTTGATTCCTGCCATTGCCAAAGTGCTCTGTGTGTCTGCACCACTAACAAATCCTGTTGCTCCCATGATAAGTCCAGCCACACCACTTGCCACTCCGGCTGAAATTTTTTGGCCTGCACTGCTCACCGCTGAATAAGCACTTTCAACCCGGTATTTCATTTTCCATTCGCCATAGTCCATGCAATCCATAAGCAATAATCCAATAAAATAAACCATAGGAAGTGTTCCAAATGAACATACAAGGGAAGTTATTGCATAAAGTACAAGATTTAATGGTGCTAACGCTCTCACAATACATGCAATTAAATTACATAACAATCCCATCTTAAGAACCTTAGTTTTTCCCCACTTTTCAAGCATTTTAGGAATAAACAAAAGAAAAATTGGGGTTATTAATGCAGTCGCACTGATGATTGATAATAATGTAAGATTACCGACGTTATATGTAAAGTAATAGCCTGTTACAATTGTTCCCAAATTTGAATTAAAATAATAAAAGAATACTAATCCAAGACAGATCAATACATATTTATTGCCAATAATATGCTTGATCATATCCAATACAGAAACCTTTGTTTTTTTAGCAGTATCATTTGTTTCATTTGTAAATGGAATTTCTTTTACAAAAACAAATCTGAGTGCAGCTAAAATGATAGAAGGAATACCCATTGCCAAAGCCAAAACAGTCCATCCCTGCTTTTTAGCACATAACGTGGTAATAATTATAGGCATTGCAATTGCAAGTATTGTGCTTCCATAGGTTACAATTGCTCCACCTATTGCAAGAGTAGATGACTTATCCTTCTCATTTGGCATAGCCCTAAGCATATAAACCTGTTCAGAACAGTTAAAAAATGTTAATGCTACAGAATTGATAAGCGTATAACATACAAAAACGTATGTGAGTTTTGCTGTTGTACTAAAGAAACTTGGTACAGCAAAAATTAGAATAATAAATACCCACGCGACAGAAGCAAATAATGAATATGGACGTCCCTTTCCCCATTTCGAATTTGTTTTTTCGATAATGTATCCTGCAATTAAATCTGTAAAACCATCAAATATTTTTGATGCCATCAGGATTCCTCCAACAGATGCCGATGATAAAAGCACACTCTGCGTCAGATAATATGTCAGATATCCCGCCATTATTCCCCACAATCCATTCGATGTTAGAGATGGCAAATTCCATACCACTTTTTGAAACATTGTTATTTTTTTCTCGCTCATTTTGACCTCCTACAGTATACGAACATCTTTATTTTATTCTATATATATCAGATCTAATATTTTTAATATTGCACAATCGTCTCTTTTATTGTACTATTATCTTATTAGGGGGAATTAATAATGAACTGGTCAGAGCATAATTTGGAATCCATATGTAAATACTCATATAATATTTTCCGGATACCTGTTTATTTATATGAATCTGAAAAACTGATATCTTCAATTCCAACAGAATTAATGACATATCATCCTCATGAGGTATTACAAAACCCCCATTTCGTTGGTAACTCAATCTCATACTATCAAACCAAAGACAATTTCTTCTGGGGAAGTATTTCTATAAAAGATACCGAATATAAACTTCTTATAGGTCCTATTTCTTCGCTCCCATTATCAGATAATCAGCTTTCTTATCTTTTTTACCAAATGAAGGTGCCTGCTGTGAAACGTAAACTAATTGAAAGAATATATAAAACTATACCACTCTATACGCAGCTTGACTTCATTGACAGACTTTTATTTCTGCAATACATTTTTAACCAGGATGATATTACCAGGAATGATTTTTTCCGCCTGCAAAATGACACTTTGTCCGACACCTCCAATCAAACATATATGAAGAAACAATCATTCAACGAGGATTTCTCTTCCATGCTTATCGAGCCAGATTCAATTATTATGTACATAGAAACTGGTAATATCCATTCTGTTATGGAATACCTTTGCTCCCCAGAGGCATACACAGAACTTCCGTGGGGGGAGAACAGTATTATGCAACATAAGCAGATAGGATACTATTCTATCGCTCTGTTTGCAGAGGCAGCCAGACGAGGAGGAATACCATTAAAGGAATGTAGCGAGATTGTTGCAAATTATTACTCCGACATTACAAAGCTTGAAGATATTGAACAAATTGACTTTTTAATCGGACGCTGCGCTCTTTTCTTTGCAGAGAAAGTCCACTCTATTCCGCTACCCCAAAATCTTGATCAGTCACTGCTCTCAAGTATTCATTTCATACGCCAAAATGTGTATTCGAGCCTCACTGTAGATGATGTTGCTCAACAATTGGGCTATAGTCGATCACATACAAGCAAACTTTTTCATGAAGAGCTTGGATTTACACCAGGGGAATTTATTATCCGTACGAAGCTCGAGGAATCGAAGATTCTACTAGCTCATTCCGACAAATCTCTTTCAGAAATAGCATCCTTGTTAACATTTGCTAACCAGAGCCATTTTCAGAGATCCTTTAAGAAACACTATAATATCACCCCTCTACAATATAGAAAAAAAAGTCTGGGCACTTCAATTCCGAATCAATACCCACAAACCTAAAGATGGCAGAAGCATGCATGCCTCTGCCATCTCCTATAAAATAACAAGATTCCACCTTCTCCTAGCATAAAAGAATGACACTAGTGGTATTGACGAGGACTTTTCTACTTTATTCTTCATAGCCATCGTTCCTTGGAATTTCTAATTACTTCTTGATTTATATCTTCCTTTTCCGTGACCGGACACTGGTTCAATAATATCCGCCTGCACCAAATTGGAAAGAAGTTTTGAAGCACCTGAACCTTTCAGTTCAAAAAGCTCCACAACTGCGCTTCTTTCATCGTAATCTTGCCTTCAATATTCTGAATGGCGGTATCAATCAAATATTTTAATGGTTTGAGTCCGTCCACTGCCCGAAATCCGATTGCCGTACTCCAAGCATACCCCTTAGCGACACCACCTATAAACTTAAATGGTTTAAATGTGTCATATCCCTTCTCTTATCTACTAAAACTTACGCCAACACTTTTCATTTCAGCAAATACATACTATTTGTAATCTTTGTTTTTGAGCGACGTACCGACAAACGGTATCGTTGCAAATTCCCGAGGGTTACTACGTATAACGTAATCGATATAATTAGCCACCATCAATGCGTAAGCATAGTACCCCATCGGGTTCGGATGGAAGCCCAGCCCGAACGACTTACGCATTTCGGCATCGTATACGGGCGCATGCGCAGTCATATCCAGCAAGTAGGTAAAGTCAAACATATCGCACAATTTGGCAAGTTCGCTTGCGATATAACGAATATCTTTATCGCAGGCTTCACCGCGAAGTTGCGGAGTAACGACAAAAATACGCGCATTTGGCTCGATCGTTTTAAGTTTGCAAACGATTTTGCCCATATTGCCGAAGAACGTATCGGCGTTATCCTGCGGACATTCTGCGTTAACGTCCTTGACGCTTCCCAACGGATGTCCGAAGACAAACGAATCGTTATTGCCCAGCGCAATGATATACGCTTGATTCCATTGCCAAAATCCGTTTGTATCCGCCCAACTTTGCATATACTCACGCGCGGTCATTCCACCGCGAGAATAATTGTTGTACTTCGTCCCCGTAATGCGTTCCAAAACAGCGGGCCACGAATACTCGTACATATCGGTATAAACTATGTTGCCGTTTTCGTCGTGGCTTTCGAACTCACCCGACGCCAAAGAATCCCCTATCACTCCTATTTGTTTGAATATGCCTGCAAAACCGCATGTTTCCTTGATAATATCCAACGGCTGTTCGTTTGCGCCGAGTTCAAAACATTTGTTATCCATTTTTATTCACCGTCCTGTGTTTCTTCTTTAATTTTTTTAGGCTTATCCCATTCCGTACCCGTTACCTTTTTAAGATCCAGCCCGCGAGTTTCGCCGACAAACAGCCACATTATTACGATTGCGCCCACAAGCCCCGGCACAGTTAAACCCAAGTACATATAGCCGAACATCTTTTCGGGAATGATAGGAAGCAGTATCATACTGATAACCGTTGCAAGTCCGCCCATAATTCCGTTAATCAACGTGTTGATTACAGTTACGGACGAACGCAAGTTTGTAGGAGAAGACTCGGAGAACATTATTCCGCCGATAGTATCGCCCGCGCCCCAGTAACTGCCCATAAATCCGCCGATTGCAAAGCCTGTCAAATACGGAGTCCACTTGAACATACCGCTTAAAATAAACAGCAAATAGCACGCCAACGCCGAACAAGACATCGCAATTATAGTTATTTTGCGCCCGAATTTGTCCGACACAAAACCCGATATCAACGTAAACAGCGCATTGCCTACAGGATACAAGAATAGAGCAAGAGTTATTTCTTCTTCCGTCATCAAAGCAGACTTTGCCATAACCGTACTGTACGTTGCCGTACCTAACGAAGCAAGATAGAAACAACAGCAGGCGATGATCAAAAAGCGTAATTGCCTGTGTTTGAATGCGAATTTTACAGCGGTCAGAATTCCGCCTTGAGCGTTTTGCTCGCACTCTTCCTTACTGCGTTGTTCGCGTTCTTCAATGGGAGTTTTTAAGTACTCTATTCTTTTTGTTAAAAACGCGTTTGTTTCCTTTGCAAAAAGCAACGCGAAAAACGCCATTACAAAACCGATAATTGCCGGAACTAAATATACAACGTGCCAACGCTCGCTTACATTTTGCATAAGCGTAGCCCTAAGCAACGGAACAAGCAACGTACCCAGTATCGCCACCGCTTTTACGATTGCGTAGTTACGGGCGCGGGACTTTTCGTCGGAGCATTCCAGTATGTACACACATTGCATATCGTGCGACACCATAAAACTCATCAACGTGCTGCCTATCATGTAAACGTAGATATCCTTAGATAAATACACAATAAACAGCCCTAACCCCATACATAACGTGTTAATAACCAAAAACGGCTTACGCCCGAATTTGTCCGCAAGGGGACGGTAGAAAATAATAAGCACCGTTACCGGATAGGAAATAAAACCTATGGCGGAAAAGAGCGATAATCCCGCGCCGTATTCCATACCCATATTTTTTACGAAGAATTCCGTAACTATATTCGCCTGAAACTGAATGGATATAGTAGACGCCATTTCGTCCGTTATGTAGATGAGCGCCAAAATCATAAACAAGTAAATCATATAAAACTTGTTGCTTCTTGCGCCTAACTGCTTTTCGCGGCGGATAAGTTCTTTGGCTTCGCGCGCCTGTAATCGTTCAACATTTTTTGCCATTTTGAGTTTTCTCCTTTTGAAAATTGTAAACAAGAAAATTCTTGGTCATCTCGTCGGTAATGCCGTAGCGCTCCGCCAAATTGTGTATGGCTTGCAAAAAATCCGCACCGGAGCAACCCTTGGACAACAGGTTTTCTTTTTCGATAAGTTTATTCCAAAAAACATTCAAAACTATTTCGTCGGTGGCAAGAGAAACAACCGAATGATTGCGCGTATGCACGTAAACGTTGCGATCGCCCTCTTCGCCGACTAAGCACTCTCCGCCGTCGATTATGATTGTTGTTCTGCGGTAGGGAAACAGAGTTGAAACGTCGTTGATATTGTACGAATACACCGTTGCGCCGGCGACCGAAATACTTTCGAAGGTAAAAATATGCACCTTTACTCCGCGAGATATTGCGTTTTCGATATTACTACGCAGCACTTCGAACGACTCCCGCCAAATGGACAGCGAAATTTCCGCTTGCGCGCTGTCGATAAGTTCCTTTGCCTTGGCAACGTATTTTTCTTCGCCCACTATATTCATTACGTAATCGACGTCGGCATTTTCCGTTGCGAGTTGTTGAAGTTCGCGTTCGGCGCAGGCAATATTCTTTTCGTTTTCTTCCTTAATGCTGCGGATAAGGTCTTGATACTCGATAGGCTTATAAAAATTAGGTTCTCCGTCTATACGGATGACCGCGCCTTTTGCAATCAAACGATTGATGACCTCATAAACCAACGAACGCGCAACGCCGGACAATTTGGCGATTTCGTAGCCGTTTAGCACTTTGTGTTTTATCAACGTGCCGTATACTTTTGCCTCGTTAGATGAAAAACCGAGTTTTTCCAAAAATTCAAAACTATTCATAGTAGTTATCCCCCACACCACTATTGTAATGCAAATCTTTCCGTTGTCAATTTCTTTTTAAAATATTTGATATTAAATTTGCTTTTTTTCGTCAATACAGACTATCGTCAAAGTACAGTTCGTTGTATAAATCGCCGTCTTTCCTATCGAAACGTTCTTGCTGCTCGGATGTAAAAGATACTTTTAACGTTTCTGGTTTACGCAACGTAAAATTGCCGATATCGCGTCTGCGCGTACGATTGATTATATGGGCAAATGTATGAAGGCTTTCTACATCTACTATAAGTTTTGCTCGATCTTCCAGTGAAATTTTATCCCTATTCAACATTCTGACAGCGTTTCGATAAACAGGGTTTGGAATTAACATTGCCGTTCCCCAATTGGTATTGCCAGCTTTTACAAGGTTGTCTAACGCTTCTTCCTTCCAATTCTCTTTGTTTTCAAGTTTTGCAAAATCAAGACATCTTGCCTTGCCCTTATAATTAGAATCTCCCATACAGAGATTATATAAGCAATTAGCCTTATTAATTATTATCTCAGCATTTTTTCTACACCATGTAAGTTCATCTATACATAGTTGTTTATAATGGCTTTCAGCCGGGGTGTCTTTTTTATTTTCCTTCAAGTCAACCTTTATAAGTTGTTTGTCATCTACTGGAATCATAAGATTGTAATTCAGCTCTCCCAATAGTTTTCCTTTTTTGTCTATTATCTTATCAAAATCAGCTCTTGGGCTCATTCTCTTGTGTTTTTCAACCGGGTGTGATAATAGAATCAGATATTTGCGATTATTGCAGCCAACTACTGTACCTACATATATTCGATGTTGCTTTCCAATCTGTGGTGACACAGAAGAAACTCTGTCATCAATATTATGCAAATTCCTAATATATTTCATATCTATCCGATATAAATTTAGTCTTTCCTGTTTCATAAAACTCCTAGATAGTCGCGACCACCCCTACAAGGGGTGGCTCGAGATGCGGGCTATAAGCCCTTGCTACTAGACAGCGTCTCAAGGCGCATCAGACTTTCTCTTCGTTCAAGTCACTATCGCACTTGACGCGTTACATCTGCCCCTTGAAGGGGCTAGTTCTTCTCGCTACGCTTTGAATGGATCTTCGTATTCTTTTACGCTTAACTTGTCTTGCATAATGTCATACTTTTCCTGATCCTGTATATATTTCTTTATTGTAGCCTCATTCAATCCTACAGTAGATACGTAATATCCCTCCGACCAGAAATGTCTGTTTCCAAATTTATATTTCAAATTTGCATGTCTATCAAAAATCATAAGTGCAGATTTTCCTTTTAGATATCCCATAAATGATGAAATGCTATATTTTGGCGGAATACTTACCAAC
>OGIE01004804.1_pt1 | contig 12265 bp, 9 predicted proteins | sample 1571581 | NCBI WGS metagenome assembly OGIE01 (sample SAMEA2582021, study PRJEB24529) | metagenome | biome: Human gut stool | place: China | collected 2011
TGATCGTTGCCGGATGTGCATGACAGAAAATGCAGCAGAATAAAACGAAGGTAGTGGTCTGACAGATAAAGTCCTGATTGTTTGTTCTGCAGTGGGCTGGAAGGATAGTTTCGTAAGATAGGGGGAAATATGTATAAAAAAATATCAATTGAACAGTCAAAAATATCAGACGGCATTAATTTTGTTGAGAATGGTCTTACAGAATTAAAAATTGCAAAAAAGCAAAGAATCAAGACAATGCTTGTGGCAGAGGAAGCGCTGGTTAAACTGACTGAACACGCAGAGAGTCAAGATGATCAGATTGGTATCAGTTTAAATAAAAATTTGAACAGGATTTATGTCAATATGACTCTCAGGGGACAGGAATTTCAACTGATACAGGGATATACAGTTGAGGAGGTACTGAACCGGGAGAATGATGATCAGCAGTCTTCGCAGGAAGAAGAGGGAATGATCAGAGATATCCTTCTGAGATCAAATAAAGACCAGCTGCGCTATAAGAATAAGAATCATACAAATATGGTGGAGATCATGGTACAGAAAAATCCACATGCAATGGCAATACAGACAATGTTTGCCCTGGCAGCAGCCATTGTGGTGGGAATGCTTATGAAGACCTTTGTACCTGATACAGTTAATACTGCATTAAATGATAATATCTTTTCATCTATCAGTACCATGTTTCTGAATGCATTAAAAATGATCGTAGGTCCTGTGGTATTCTTTTCCATTGTCAGCAGTATTTCTCAGTTTGGAGATCTGAAGGAGGTTGGCAGGATCGGTGGTAAGATTATGGGATTTTATATGCTTACGACTCTACTGGCTATTCTTTCCTCAACTGGTATTTTTTATGTTTTTCAGCCCGGAGATCCGAGGCTTGCATCAAAGCTGACTGCAGATGTGTCAGCAATTGCATCTTCGGATGTCAGTATCTCTATTAAGGATACTATTGTTAATATTATTCCTTCGAATTTTGTGAAACCTTTTCTGGAATCCAATATGCTCCTGCCGCTTTTCCTCGGTCAGAGGACCGTTTTCCACGGCCTCCATAGCCTCTTCCTCGGCGGCCTTCTCCTCGGCGTCCTCGCTGGACTTCTCGTTGCCGTCGTCGTCCAGATCCTCGGTGTAGCTGCGGCTGTTCTCGTCCTCTTCAAACGAGAAGCGGGCGCTGTTCTTCTTGATGTACTCGGGCGCGCCGTACTTCTGGCGGTCGGCCTGCAGGATGTGGGCAGCCTCGGCACCGGCGTGGATGCGCTTGCTCAGATCAACTTCCTGTTCCGCGCTCAGCAGAGGGATCTGGCCGATCTGCTTGAGGTAGTTCTTGACGGGGTCGTCCAGCAGCTCATCCATCGCAGCCTTCAGGTCGGCAGGGTTCTCCTCGGCGGCCTCTTCCTCGTCGTCGCCGCCCAGACCCAGCTCGTCGCTGTTGTTCTCGGCGTTCTCCACCTCGGCGATGATGCTGTCCACGTCCAGATTCACATCGGCGTCGGCCTCATCCTCGATGATCTTGATGCCGCGCTCTTCAAGGAGCGTATAGAGCGTTTCCACATCCATCCTGCACTGTGCAGCCAAAGTTTTGGCCTCCTGTGCCGACAGGGTGCCTTCGCCTTTCGTCAACAGTTCCTTCAAAGTCATGCCCATTTCGCTCTCTCCTTCTCACTGCGGGGGAAGCGCCCCGCAAGTGAACTTGTCTCATAGTTTCGGTCTTGCTTCTTAAATCACAAGACCTCCGTTGACGCCGAACACCTGGCCGGTGATGTAGCCGGCGTCTTCTCCGGCGAGGTACAGCAGAAGCTTTGCCACCTCTTCGGCGGTGCCGAGACGGCCCACAGGGGTCTCTTCGGCCAATGCCGCTTTGTCCTCAGCAGTGAACGAAGCCATCATATCGGTGTCGATGACGCCGGGGGCCACGCAGTTCACGGTAATGCCGCTGGGACCTTCTTCTTTTGCCAGTGCCTTGGTCAGGCCGATGAGGCCCGCTTTGGCGGCGGAATAGTGTACCTCGCAGCTGCCGCCGGTCTGGCCCCACATGCTGCTCACGGTGAGGATACGGCCCGCTTTGCGGCGTATCATCCCGGGCAGGGCCAGCTGGCAGAGGTTGAACGCACCGGTCAGGTTGACGTCCAGCATCCGCTGCCACTCTTCCGGCGTGATGTCGGTGAACAGCTTTTGCTGGGCGATGCCCGCGTTGCTCACCAGCACATCCACCCGGCCCAGCGCCTGCTCGGCGGCGCGGAAGGCCAGCTCACAGCTGGCCCGGCTGGCCACGTCACACTGGACGGCCAGTACGCCCGGCAGCTCTTTTTGCAGGGCTGCGGCGGCCTCGGCGTTGGTGTGGTAGAACACTGCCCCCCGGTAGCCCGCCGCATAGAATGCGCGGGCTGCTGCTGCGCCGATGCCCCGGTCGCCGCCCGAGATGAGGACGGTGCGGCCCTTCGCCGCCGGGGCAGTGCTCTGGGGCTCTGCCGCAGGTTCCGGCTCGCGTTCCGGTCCCGATGCTGGTGTGTTCTCCGGTGCAGCGCTGACCGGCGTTTCCCTCGTTTCCTGCACCGGCGGTGCGGCCACAACCGCTTCTTCCGGCTCGGGCAGGGTCGGCCTGCGCTGTTCTTTCTTCGGCCCGGCGTCTGCAAGGTCAAATGTCAGCTCAAATTCGTCGTTGTACAAGAGTCAAACCCTCCTGTCCACTATTTTCGGCCGCAGCGCCTCTTCGTGTCAAAGCCTCTGCGGCGGGAAAGGAAACAGCTTCCCCCACCCCGCCGGAGCTGCGCTCTGCTCACTTTTTCCGGTCTAGGCCGGCTCTGCGGCGCGCCCGGCGGCATTTGTGTGGTTTCGACAAGTTTCCATTGAATAATATAGCACAATCGGGCGAAAAAATAAAGTGGTCACCGGTGATTTTTTCACGCAGTTCCCACTTTTTTCACAGATTCAGGGGTTCACGGGCGGCTTCCAGCGGGGCTTTGCGGCCCGCCTGGCCCGCAGTGAAACGAAAAATTCCTGCAAAAGCTGCTGTGCCTCATCGGCCCGCAGTCCCTTCTCGATGACGGGGTGATGGTTGAAGGGCTGGGCGAAGAGGTCTGTCACCGAGCCGCAGCAGCCCGCCTTGACGTCGGCGGCACCGTACACCACCCGCTTGATGCGGCTGTTGATGATGGCGCCGCTGCACATGGGGCAGGGTTCCAGCGTCACGAACAGCTCACACTGCCACAGCCGCCAGCCGCCCAGCTTTTTGCAGGCCGCGTCGATGGCCAGCAGCTCAGCGTGGTGGAGGGCGTTTTTCTCCGTCTCGCGGGTGTTGTGGGCGGCAGAGATGATCTCTCCGTCCTTCGCCACTACCGCGCCCACCGGCACTTCGCCCAGTGCAGCGGCCTTTCGGGCCTCTTCCAGCGCCGCGCCCATCAGCTCAAAATCGGTCATCCCATTCCCCTTTCTGCCAGCCGTGCGGCAAACACGAAGCAGTTATTTATAATATGTAACGCGCTGCCGGGCCATACGCTCTTCGCTTTCTGGGCCGCCCAGCCGAAGATGAGCCCCATGCCCAGCGCATAGGCCCGGGCCGTCCAGCTGCCGTGCAGCGCCGCAAAAATCACCGCCTGCACCACCACAGCCCCCGCGCCGCCCAGCGGCTGCAAAAGATAGAGCGCCCCGCCCCGGAAGGCAAGCTCTTCCGCCAGAGGGGTCACAAGGCAGATGCGCAGCGCAGCCCACGCGAGGGCCGCGCCCTCGGGCAGAGCCGTCTTTTCCGCCGGGAGCAGCAGCTGTGCTCCCGCTGCCAGCAGCCCCCAAAGCACGGCCGCCTCGGCCAGGACCCGGCACTGAGCCGGAAAAGATGGCTTTTCCGTTTCCCTTATCAGTCTTTTCACGGCGCACCCTCCTGTCGGCGGACATTGTACCATACTGCCGCCCCGTTTTGCAAGCAGTTCTTCGTTCATTCGAAGAAATTTCACTCAAAAGATTGACATTCCGCCCGGCGTTCTGGTATACTTTGTACGACTTTTTTATAGATTTGTCGTTTTACCAAAGACACACGATGAACGCACCCATGGAGGTACGAGCTATATGATACGCATTCTTACCGATTCTGCATCCGACATCCTGCCCGCCGAGGCCGCGCAGCTGGGTGTGGACGTCATCCCCCTCAACGTCACCCTCGAGGACGGCACCGTCATCCGGGACGGCGTGGACCTGACTCCCAGCGAGTACTACGAGCACATGGCCGGCTGCAAAAAGCTGCCCACCACCAGCCAGCCCAGCCCTGAGCTGTTCGAAAAGTTCTACGCCGAGGCTGCTGCCGCCGGAGACGAGGTCGTGGGCATCTTCCTGTCCCATGAGCTGTCCGGCACCTATCAGTGTGCGAAGCTGGCCGCAGACCTGGCCAACGTGGACAACGTCCTCTTCGTGGACAGCACCAATGTCTGCCTCGGCGAGGGTCTGCTGGTGCGTCTGGCCGCACACCTGCGGGATGAAGGCAAATCTGCCGTCCAGATCGCCGCCACCCTCGAGCACGCCAAGGAGCACCTGCACCTCGTCGCCGCCATCGACGACCTGAAGTATCTGCGCAAGGGTGGCCGTCTGCCCGCCGCCGTCGCCGTGGCCGGCGGGATGCTGGGCATCAAGCCCCTCATCACCATCAAGGAGGGCAAAGTCGCCATGGCCGGCAAGGCCCGGGGTCTGCCCGGCGCATACGTCGCCCTCTTCAAGAAGATAGAGGAGCTGGGCGGCGTCAATCCCCGTTTCCCTTCTCTGGCCGGTTACACCATCAGCATCCGCGAGGTGAACCCCATCCAGACCTATCTGGTGGACAATCTCGGCCTTCCCGAGCCGCTGGTGCGCCAGATCGGCTGCGTCATCGGCACCCACGCCGGTCCCGGTGCGTTTGGTCTGGCCTTCTTTGATAACGGGCTGGTCATCGACTGATAGGATATAATAAAAGGCTGCTGTGCAGACGCACAGCAGCCTTTTTTCGTTTTTACTTACAGCATATCCATGATGAGCTTGCCCAGCAGGAGCACCAGCACCACGAGCATCATGGGGCGGATGAACTTTGCGCCCTTTCTCAGGGCGAAGTGGGAGCCGATGATGTTGCCGACGATGTTGCTGATGGCGCAGGGGATGCCCACCGGAAAGACCACCAGCCCGCTGCTCAGATAGGTGAAGAGGCTTGCGTAGTTGCTGGCGAGGTTGAGCACCTTGGCGTTGCCGTTGGCGGTGCGCAGGTCGAAGCCCATCAGGCTGGTGAAAGCGATGATGGCAAAGGTCCCGGTGCCAGGCCCCACCATGCCGTCGTACAGACCGATGCCAAAGCCGATGCCCAGGGCCAGCAGGGCCTTTTTCAAATTCAGGGTGCCGTCGTCCCGGTTCTCGTCCGGGAGATTGCGACGCCACAGGATGACGACTGCCGCGATGGGCAGGATGATGAACATCATCATCTGCAGCACCTCATCACTGAGCATCAGGACGATGTGTGCGCCCAAGGCACTGCCCGCAAAGCTTCCGATGGCGGCGAGGATGCCGACCTTGAGGTTCATCGCGCCGTTCTTGAAGAAACTGGCCGTGGCGAACGTCGTGCCGCAGGCGGCGCTGAATTTGTTGGTGGCGTAAGTATAGTGAGGCGGCAGGCCCGCGAAGAGATAGGCCGGCAGGCTGATGAGCCCGCCGCCGCCCGCTGCCGAATCGACAAAACCCGCAAAGCCGGTCATGAACACCAGAAATGCCATCATCGGCAGGCTGATTTGAATACCCATTGTTATGATTCCCCTTAATATTCCTATTTCTTCCACGATTTTACTTGTACAGCTCACCCTCACAGGCCAAAATCTGGTCGAGTATCATCCGGGACACCCGGGCGCCGTAGACCATGGAGGGATGGTCATTGTACTCGATGATGTCGTGGAATTCCTTGTTCATCAGGACGATGACATACTCGCCGTAGGGGGTGTGGACGATGCCGCCGTCGTTGCGGCAGGCGTTCATGCTGCCGCTCTTGCTGGCCACCCAGATGAGTTCCGGCTCGCCGGTCTCCTCGCAGTCGAGATAGAACTGAGGGAAGTCATGGGTCAGCATGGTATTGTAGTGCTGCTGACGGAAGATGGCCAGCATCTCAGCGCTGGCCTCAGCGCTGACGAGCGTTCCCTTTGCCACCTGCGCAAACAGCGAGGCGTAGTCCCGGGGCGTCGTGGTGCCGAGGTCGTCGTAAATATCAAAGTGGAGCGGGTTGTGCAGGACGGTGTGGGCAAAGCCCATTTCCCGGATGCAGGCGTTGATGGTGTCCAGCCCCAGATAGTCGATGACCATGTTGGTAGCGATGTTGTCGGAGCAGATGATCATCATGGTGGCGGCGTCTTTAACTTTCAGACTTGCGCCCACGCCCAGCGCCCGGAGCATACCGGAACCGTCCACAAAGTGCTCGGGCTTGTAAGTGATTTTTTCCTCGAGGCTGGCTTTGCCCCGGCTGGCCTGCAGATACAGGGCTGCGAGGATATATGCCTTGATGGTGGAAGCCGTCTCAAATTCCTCGTCAGCGCCGATTTCGACCGTGTGGCCGTGCAGATCGTCCACAAAGACGCTCATCTTGCCCTGATAGGAATACAGCTCGGCGGCAATACGCTTTTCCAGCGTCATGTTTTTATCCATTTTGGAATCTCCATGTCGTTTTATACATTATTTAGAGGTTTTCTTCGAAGAACCGCCGGGCGTTGCGGTAGAAAATGGCCTCTACCTCGTCCTCGGTGAAGCCCTCGCGGCGGAGTGCGTCGGCCAGCAGCGGGAGCTTGGAACAGTCGTCCATTTCCAGCTTGCCGCCGATGCCGTCGAAGTCACTGCCCAGACCGATGATCTCAATACCGCCCACCTGCTTGAAGTGGGCCGCGTGCTTTGCCATCAGGGCCGTGGTGCTGCGGCAGAGCTTTTCTTCGGGCTGGTTGTCGAGGAAGCCGCTGCAGTAGTTCAGACCCACGAGGCCGCCCTTGTTGGCGAGGGCGCGGATCATCTCGTCGGTGAGGTTGCGGCAGTGGGGTGCGAGGGCGCGGCAGTTGGAGTGGCTGGCCGCAAAGGGGCGGGTGGAGTGCTCCACAATGTCCCAGAAGCCCTTGTCGGACAGGTGGCTCACATCTGCGATGATGTGCAGACGCTCCATCTCAGCCAGGAACTCGAAGCCCTTTTCTTTCAAGCCCGTCTCGGTGTTGGGGGTGCAGGGCCAGATGTTGTGGCCCCCGCCGGGGACGACGTTGGGGCTGGCAAGCTCGTTCTCGTGGTTCCAGGTCAGGGTCATCATGCGGACGCCCAGCTCGTACATCCGGCGCAGCACACCGATGCTGCCCTTGCAGCAGCCGCCCTCTTCAATGGTGAGCATTCCGCTGATCTTGCCCTCGGCGGCGTTTTTTCGGATGTCAGAGGGTCGATACACCGGAGCAATATCCTCTGGGTATTTTTCCATGATGCGTTTGAAGACGTCGATTTCTTCCAGCGCCGTCACCAGCGGGTCGGCACCAGGGGTCTTGTCGCCCAGATTGACAAAGGCGGCGAAGCACTGCAGCATATAGTCGCCCTTTTTCAGTTTCTGCAAGTCGATGTGCAGATCATTCTGCGCAAAGCTCTTGGGCGTACCCGCCTTTTCGGCGTAGCGCAGCTCACTCAGGGTATCACAATGTAGATCAAAGACTTTCATGGTTATCTCCTTTTAGAAAATACTCCCCACCGCATACAAACACTTCACCAGATCCTCCCGATACAGCGGGTCGCTCGACTCAAGGCTGTTGATGACCACACCGCCGCTGACGGCGGCACCGGTGGAGTGGATATACCGCCCTTCGCCCAGATAAAGCGCCACATGGCCGGGGAAGAAGAGAGCATCGCCGGGCTTTTTGTTCTCGAAAGCCACCTCATGCATCGGCCAGCCCTCGATGATCTTTGCGTCGCGGTAGATGAGCACACCGCACTGCATGTAGGCACTGCTGACGAGGCCCGAGCAGTCGATGCCCCGGCCCGACTTGCCGCCCCAGCGGTACTCGGTACCCATATACTTTTTTGCCTGCTCACAGACAGCAGCCCGGAAGGCTTCTTCGCTGCCGCCGTACCAGTGTGCCACAGCTTCCGGCACGAGCTTGTCTGCCGTCGTGTCCAGCGTCTCGGCCAGCGCGTCATTGAAGGCAAGGCCCTCTCTCTGGGAGAAGACCGCCGTCATCTCATATTTCACCGGCTCCAGCGCCACGTCCCGGACATAGCCCGTCCGGCCATCCGTCAGCAGAACTTTCGCCCAGCCCTTGTGGGCCTCGACCTCTTCGGCGGTCTCAGGCTGGCGACGGAGAACACCTCCCCGCTCCAATTCCATCATCCGGACGCCCTGCACCTTGGGCAGGCTGAGGACATCCGTAGCGCGGCCCACGAGAACGAGGTCTGCCCTCAGATACTCCCACAGCTCCTCCTCGCGGACAAACTGCAATTCCCGCTGATTCACATAGCCATGGTACCCGTAAAAGCTGACCACTTCGGCCACATCGGGCGGCAGCTGGACGCCCGCAGCGGTCACGCCGCCGGGCGCGGTCCGCACCTGACAGGCCTGCCCATACAGGCCCTCATCTCCGATGGTGGAGACAAGACCCTCCTCGCCCTCTTTGATGGTCTGGGGCAGGTCGTAAATGGTGCCGACCGGCACCGAAAACAATGCGTATTTCATGGTTCGCTCCCCTCCAGCAGCTGCAGCAGCTCATCCGGCCGCATCGAGAGGATGGCGCCATCGGCGGTGCCGGTCACGGTGTCGGCCAGCGACTGCTTGGCCTGCTGCAATTCCACGATTTTTTCTTCAATGGTATCCTGTGCAATGAGCTTATACACCTGCACCGGGTTCTGCTGGCCGATGCGGTAGGCGCGGTCGGTGGCCTGATTCTGGGCGGCGACGTTCCACCATGGGTCGTAGTGGATGACGATGTCCGCCGCCGTCAGGTTAAGGCCAGTGCCGCCGGCCCGCAGCGAGATGAGGAAAACGCTCACCTCTCCCCCGTTGAACCGCCGGACCAGCTCCGCCCGGACGGGCTTCGGCGTCGAGCCCTGCAGCGTAAAGTGGCTGATGCCCTCGGCGTCCAGACGCTTTGCCAGCAGCTCGAGCATCGAGGTGAACTGGCTGAACAGCAGGATGCGGTGGCCGCCCTCCACGGCGCTAGAGACAAGCTCCACGCAGGCGTCCAACTTGGCGCTGCCACCCTCCCAGTTGTCTGCGATAAGGCGCGGGTCGCAGCAGATCTCCCGCAGCCGCATGAGGACGGCGAACACCGCCATCTTGTCCTCGGGCTTTGCGGCCTGCAGCTTCTCCCGGGCGTCCACCACAGCGGCCAGATAGAGCTTGCGCTGCTCCTCTTCCAGCTCGATGCGGTAGACATTCTCGGTCTTGGGCGGCAGCTCCTTGAGCACATCCGACTTCATGCGGCGGAGGATGAAGGGGCCGGTCAGCTGATTGAGACGCCGCACGGCGGTCTGGTCTTCCTCCTGCACGATGGGCTTCTCGAACCGGCTGCAAAAGCTCTTGTAGGGCGGCAGATAGCCCGGCATCAGGAAGGAGAAGATGCTCCACAGCTCGCCCAGCCGGTTCTCCACCGGCGTACCGGTGAGGGCGAATCGCACCCGGCTGCGCACTTTGCAGACGGCCTTGTATTTCTGGGTGGTGTGGTTCTTGATGGCCTGCGCCTCGTCGAGGATGCAGGCATAAAACTCCTGCCCCTCGTAAAGCGTCTCGTCACGCCGCAGCAAATCGTAGCTGGTCACCACGAGGTCGGCGGCGGGCCAGCTCTCAGCCAGTTCAGCACGGTGGGCAGCGTCGCCGTCCACCACCACGCAGGAGAGTTCGGGCGTGAATTTCTGACACTCCTCGGCCCAGTTCAGCACCAGCGAGGCCGGGCAGACGATGAGGCTGGGCAGAGTCTGGCCGTTCTGCTTCATGGCCAGCAGGTAGCTCAGCACCTGCACCGTCTTGCCCAGGCCCATATCGTCGGCGAGGATGCCGCCCATACCGTAACCGTCCAGCGTCCGCAGCCAGCGGTAGCCGTCCCGCTGATATTTGCGCAGAGTCTTTTGCAGGGAGGCAGGCGGGGCATACTCGCTGTCCTTGACGGCGTGGAAGCTCCGGCTGATGCGCCGGAAGGCATCATCCCGGTTGAAGCGCACACCGGTCTGGCCTGACAGCGCCCAGTCGAGGCTGGGCGCACGGTAAAGCGGAAGCTGCGCATGATTCTGGCCCAGCTTTGCGCCGGAGAGTTCCAGCGTTTCGTTCAGTTCGTCCAGCACTTCCAGCGAGTCATCCAGCCGCAGCAATCGGCCATCCCGCAGGCGGTGGTAGCGCTTTTTCTGGTGGAGCGACTTGAGCAGAGCTTTCAGCTCGCTCACCGGGAATTCGCCAGTGTCCACCTCCAAATCAAGCACACTGCCCTGTACCGACACACCCACCGAGATCTTCGGCGGCGCAGCCTGCAAGTCGCGGAATGCATCGCTGAGGTAGACTTCGCCCTCCGCCAGCAGGGCAGGCACACCCTCTTCAAGGAAAGTAACAAGGGTATCCTCGTCGTCTGTGCCATATTCGGCGGGGCTGGTGTCGGTCTGCTGGGTCAGATAAGTTTGGAGCAGCCGCCCGGCCCGACACTCTGCGCGGGCGTCCCTCAATAAATCGACCGGGGCCGCAAAAGGCGTCACCCTGTCTTCCCCATACAAAAATTCCGGGTGGACGCGGACGGCCCCCATGTGGGGCGCATCCAGATAAAATTGCACCACCGGCTCCAGCGGGATCTGATTCAAAAGCAGCCGGTCAGGGTCGTCGATGGTGATCTTCCGGCCCAGCTCCGGCAGCACGAAGCTGCAAAACGACACGGCATCCTTGCTGGTGAAAAAGAGTCCGCTGCCGCAGAGGGCGTTCAACGCGGGCAGCAGACGGGCCGCTTCGGCTCGTTCCAGCTTCCAGATGGTGTCTTCATTATAAAGGTAGCTGTAGTCGAGGCCCTGCAATGTGTACAGACTGGGCTCCACCACAATGTGTACGCCGCCCCTCTTCTTCTCGACCCGCAGCGTCAGCGCGGGCAGACCCTTTCGCAAGGCGTAACCGCCCACCTCGCCCCTCGGCTCATATAATACCACCAGTTCATCCAGCAGCTCACCCGACAGCGGCACACTTCCAGCGGGGCCATTTGCGATGCTGCGGGTCGGGCGGCCTGTGGCGGCTTCTACGCTCTTTACCGTGTCCTGCTGGCGGCGGAGCAGCGTCAGAATTTTCTGTGCCTCGGTGGTAAAGGCGTCCCAGCGGTGGACAAAGGCCAGCGTTTTGCCGTAGCTGACGCTCCGCTCTTTCTCGATAGCCGTCAGCAGTTCCGGGATGCTTTTGACGACATACTGCCGTCCGCCGTCCGAAATGCGGAGGCGCAGCAGCGGTGGCTGTCCGGAGTAGTCCAGGATGAGTTCCGGTTCCAGTTCCGCGAAGCCTCGCTGCTGGCCGTCCGAGGCCGTCAGACTCTCCACCTCGGCCAGCGCGTCCTCCTGATAAGCTCGAAGAAGTTCCTGCGCCTGCACATCCGAGACAGGTTCATCGCCTCGCCATTTCCTGCCGAACAGCATCTCGAGACCGGAGACGTAGCTATCCTTCCGAGCTGCGGCTTCTTTAGCAAATTCTGTCCCGCGCTGCACACCCGGGATGTCCAGCAGTGCCTTCTTTTCCGGTTTTGACTCCGTCTTTTCTTCCGGCTCATCCACCTCATGCAGCAGCAGCGCACCGATGTGCTTGCAGCAGGGACCTTCGCCGTTTTCATTGAAAGGGCAGGTACAGCTGGCGCTGACGAAACTGCCGTTCTGGCGCAGCCACGCCTGGGTCCGGTAGAGGTTCCGGCCGCTGCCCCGCACGTCGGCGCTCAGATGGCGCACGCCGTTCTCCGCCGTCTCACATTCCAGATCCTGCACCCGGTTCTCGTATGCCTTGGCCCGTGCATAGATCGTGCTGCCCAGCAGATAGCGGATCTCTTCTCTGTCCATGTCTCTGCCCTCCCTCTTGCAAGCGTCCTATTGGTTAAGCATACCGCACCCGCCGACCAGATGCAAGAGCTTTGGACGAAAAAAGTCCCACACGCTTTCGCTAAAACGTGTGGGATGCTTTTACAGATTTTCTTTCAGCCAGTTTCCACTCATTTTGTAAAAAATTCTGTCATTGAGCCCTTTACCAAGCACAAGAGAAAACGCCCTAAGATCTCTCTTAGAGCGTTTCGTTCAAGTCGGCGACTACCTATTTTCACAAGCCGTTTCC
>OGIE01004809.1_pt1 | contig 12251 bp, 14 predicted proteins | sample 1571581 | NCBI WGS metagenome assembly OGIE01 (sample SAMEA2582021, study PRJEB24529) | metagenome | biome: Human gut stool | place: China | collected 2011
TTTCCTCCGCATGGCCCATGCTGAAGGTCTTGCGGGGCAGCACGCCGCCCATCACGATGCCTTTGAACAGATCGCTCTTCTCGAAGGGCGGCAGCAGGAAGGCCACGCCGCCCTGCCTGGTCAGGGCGCGGACGGCGGGCTCGTCGTGGACGTAATCCACCCGGGCCTCGCTGTGGCGGGCCATAAAGTATTCGATAAATTCGTCCACCGTGCCGACGGTCAGCGGGGCGACGGGGTCCTCGAAGCTGAGGACGTTGGACACATGGGGGCCGGCCAGCGTGAAGGCCTGCTGCTTCGAGTCGCCGAAGCAGATGCCGGCCATGTTGGAGTCGCTCCACGCGATGAGGGCCAGCAGCACCGCGCCGCAGTCCACATTGAAGAGGACGCGGTGGATGGGCTCGATCTCGATCGCAGGCGAATGGACGTTGCACACCTCAGCCAGGCACCAGCGGGCGGGATGTTTTTCCCGCTCCTCAGGGGTCAGGGTGGCTTTCAGCTCCTCCCAGCAGGCTTTGGCTGCGGCCAGCGAATGGTTGCCGTCGCCCACAGCCAGTGTCAGGGGCTTTGCGCCCCTGGCCTGGGGATACTTGGCGTCGAAAGCCTCCTGACTGCCCAGTGCAGCCAGTGCAGCATCGATCTGCGCCAGCATCGCAGGATCTTCCACGGCCCAGCCTGCAATGTGGCCGCCGCCCTGCATCAGCTCGCCCTCGTACAGCTTTTTCAGCTCGCTCTTGTGCGCGCCGATGGGCTCGACGAGGGTGCAGCCGGGGTCGTCGGCCAGCATCATAACATGAGGCGTTTCCAGCGCCGCACCCCGGCGCACGGCCATGCGGGGCGGGATGCGCTCGGTGACGGTGCGCTCACTGGGCCGAATGGCCGGGCGGGCGCCCTTCTCGTAGCTGTAAGCCTCGAGGTCTATCTTGCCCACGAGGCCCTGACGCACCCGGCCGCTCTGCTCGGTGCGCTCGACGTAGACAAAGCCGTCCACGGCGCGGGTCAGCACGTCGCGGCTGTACTCGTCCATCGCGGCGTGGATGTTCTCCACCCGCCGGGCCGCGTCTTCATCCTCGAGGTAGACTTCCGGCAGGATGAGCCGCAGGGTGCTGGGGCAGCCGCCCACAGCGGCGTCTGCCTGCTCCCAGTAGGCGCGGTCGCTGGTAAACTGGTCACAGGCCACGCAGCCCCACTTTTCCAGAGGGATATTCTCCCCGGGCAGCAGGATGTGGGCCGGACCAAAGCAGGATGCAGTTTTCATAACACATTCCTCACTCTCACATAAATCACCAACAGCAAATGGAGCGCTCTCACTGGAAAATTCCCGCTGCATCGTCCCAGAACACGGCATGCTCCACGCCGGAAGCCGACAGGGTGTCCCGCAGCTCATTGCGGGCGGTGTCGTCCATGGTCTGCTTTGCGGGGACTTCGACCACGAGGTTCCTGACGCCCAGTGCCGTCGCGGAGCCGCCCACGGTGGAAGCGCCGTCCGTCACCTGACCCAGCGAGTAACCGTACCACAGGGTCACACTGCCCTCAAAGCGGGCATCCCATGCGGCGATGTCCGCAGCCAGCTGGGCGCTGCGGTCACGCCCGCCGGTGGAGCCGAAGTCCTGCTTGCCGTTCTGGGCAGAGGGGAACTGGACGTTCTCCAGCAGCACATGGTCAAAGCCCATGCTCTGCACCTCGCCGATGAGGTCGCCGATGAACTGGACGGCCTCGTCGGAATAGGGGTTGAGCCAGGGGCTGCCGCCGGCGGACGCCTTATTATCCAGCCAGAGGTAAGCCTGCCCGGTGTAGCCGATGGCCATATTGCGGTCGGTGCGGGCCGCGATGGGGTCGCGGAAGGCCGCCAGCTTTGCCACCGGCACAAGGCTGTTCTCCTTGAGCACCGAGGCGATGAGGGCCGGGTCAAGGGACGCCCCCTCGATGCTGCCTGCCGCAGCAGCCACCTGAGAGGGATACAGGATATTTCCGGCACTGTCCTTCAGGGTGACGACGGCGTAGACCGCGCCCTGCTGGGCCAGCTGCTGGGCGGCGGCACGCAGGGAAGCTTCGTCCTTTGCCGCAGCCGTGTCCAGAACGCCCCAGCTGCCCTCGATGATGACGCCTGCGGGTGCAGCCGGCTCCGAGTCCGCCCGCGCCTCCGAGGAAGCGGCAGGCTCTGCCGTCACTTCCGACGAAGCGGCCGCACTGGAGGCAGTCGTCTCAGACGAAGCCGAGAGGTCACGGTTGCGCACCACGGTGTACCAGGTGTGGGTGGCCCAGTCCAGCACATGGGGCGCGGCCAGCCAGCCCACGACCAGCACCACGGCCACCAGCACGATGATGCCGACGGCCTTCTTCACCCACATGCCGGGGCTGTAAAAACTGCGGTGATACCGCTTGACCTTTTTATACTTTGCCATGATCGTCCCTTTCTCCTGCACTCCTCACAGGATCACCGAGTGGCCCGTAAAACCATAGATGGCCAGCGCCAGCACGCCGATGTAGATGAGCGTGATGGGCAGGCCCCGGAACGCCTCCGGGATGGCCTCGCTGCGCAGACGGCGGTCAGCCTCCGTCACCAGCATGACGGCCAGCAGATAGCCCAGGCCGCTGCCGAGGCCGAAGCCCATGCTCTGCTCCAGCGTAAAGCTCTGGGTGCGCTCCACCAGCACCGTACCCAGCACGCCGCTGTTGACCGCCGCCAGCGGCAGGATGCGGAGCAGCTGGCCGCCGTGGCGCTTGCCCCGTGCGGCCCAGAGCACGATAAATTCAAACAGGCTCACCACCGCCACGCAGGCCAGATAGGCCAGCGGACGGAGCTGGGCGGGGTTGGACTGGGCGGCGATGAAGCCGCCCGCATAGAACGCCAGCGGAGCCACCAGCACCTGCGTGACACAGAGCAGCAGGGCGAACCACCCGCTGCTGGTGCGCTCGTCGCCCACCAGCTGGACGAGGCGGGACACGCCGAGGCCCCGGGTGAACACCGCGTTCTGTGCAAAGACGGCCAGCACGGCGTAGCCAAAAAATACGCCGACGGCCTGCATCACATCATTCATCCTCAGGCTCCCCCTCTTTCTGGCGGTAGACCGCCATGAGGCCGCGGGCCTCCGATGTCAGATAGTTTTTGTACTTCCTGGCCAGCGTGCGCCAGACGGCACACAGCACGCCCAGCACGATGAAGCCGCCTGCCGGCATACTGGCCATGGGCAGGACGGGACGGCTCAGCACATGGCCGAACACCGTGCCGGCGCTCAGCCACTCGCGCACACAGCCCAGCAAAAGCAGCAGCAGGCCGTAGCCGATGGTGATGCGGATGCCCTTGGAGACGGCCTTTTTCATCGTCTCCTGCACGCGGCCGAAGCGATAGGTCAGCAGCGGCTCCACCACCAGCATGGGCAGATAGATGCCCAGCACCAGCAGGCTCACGCCGAACAGCCGATTCAGGATGGGGTACGCCGCCAGATAGACCACCGCCGCGCTGCCCGAATAGAGGATGCTGCGGGGCAGCAGCTTCTTTTCCAGCTCTGCGTTGACCGGATGCTCCTCCCGCAGGGGGAACAGGCGGCTCAGCAGGCAGGCCAGCATCCGGGAGGGCGTCAGCAGCAGCGCCACGGCCACGGCCAGCATCAGGGCGTTCTGGCCGCTCGTCGCAAGGACGACCAGCGGCGCAAGGCCCATGCCCTGCATGACCACGGGGTTATTCAGAAAGACGCGGTCATGGTGGAAGAATCTTTCCGGGTCCCGGGTGATGAGTTCTGCAGCATGACGTTTCATTCCGCATCCCCCTTTCCGGTCTTCTTCTCTTTGAAGTATCTGCCGCTCTTTATCAGCTCATGGAGGCGGACTTCAGTGCGGTCGAGCCAGCCGGAGATGCTGTTGACCGCCAGAATGGCGAAGCAGACGCCCGTCTCGTAGACGCCGAAGTAGCGGAAGCCCATCGTAAAGGCTCCCACCATGACGCCGTAGAGGATGCGGCCCCGCCGGTGGTGGGCGCAGGTGTAAGGCTCATTGAGCAGGAAGACGGCGCTGAAGAGCATCGCGCCCGTCAGCATCTCGTCGCGCACACAGCGCAGGCGGAACACAAGGCCCGCCGTAAAGGCGGTCCCCTCCGTCAGGCCCAGCTGGCGCGGGAAGAAGAAGACGATGAGGCCCGCCGTGATGAGGAAACTCAGGGAGGCGCTCAGCCGCACATCCTTCTGCATCCAGAGGAAGAGGCCGCAGGCCACCAGCACGATGGCTGCACCGGTCCCCATCGGGGCGGCATACTCGCCCAGCACCAGCGACAGGGCGCTGATGTTGATGAGGCCGCCGCTGCGCAGGGTGTCCGAGATGGTGCTGGATGTTGCCACGCCGGAGGCGTCCCAGAGCGGGATATTGGCGTATGGGGCCGGATAGCGGAAGACCTGCTCCGGCCAGGACACCGCCGCCACCGCGTAGCCCACGGCGGCAGGATGGAAGGGGTAGCTGCCATAGCCGCCGAAGACCTCTTTGCCGATGAGAGCACCGGCCAGAATGGCGGCGGCGAGGACATACCAGTCCACCGTCGCGGGCATCAGCAGGGTGATGACGAGGGCAAAGCTCTCGTTGGAATAATCCCCGGCCTGATAGACGCGGCGGCGCAGCAGAGAGATGAGCCGGTCGCACAGGTTGCCCATCAGCACCGCAAAGCCGCAGAGCAGCAGCGGGCGCAGGCCATAGAGGTAGCAGGAGACGCAGAGCAGCGGCACACAGAGAAAGCAGATGTGCTTATAGTATCTGCCGGTGCGCTGGAGTTCTTCCTCCTGCAGCCGGATCAATGCTTCATCCATGGGCAGTCCCCTCTCAGAGAGCTGCCATCGCACGGACGGCCGCGGCGGGGTCGGCGGCGCCAAAGATGGCGCTGCCCGCCACCAGCACATCCGCACCGGCGACGACGCACTGCGGAGCGGTGGCGGCGTCCACGCCGCCGTCCACTTCCAGCAGGAATTTCAGGCCACGGCGGTCTTTTTCCGCCTTGAGCCAGCGGAGCTTGTCGAGGGCCGAGGGCATGAACTTCTGGCCGCCGAAGCCGGGCTCCACGCTCATGACCAGCACGAGGTCCAGCTGGTCGAGGTAGTAGCCCAGCTCTTCCACCGGGGTGCCGGGCTTGATGGTCATGCCCACCTTGCAGCCCTGGGCCTTGATGGCGTCGATGGTCTCCTGGATGTCGTCGTCGCACTCGAGGTGGAAGTTGAGCAGGCTGGCACCGGCCTTGGCAAAAGCCTCGGCGTACTGCTGGGGGTGGGTGATCATCAGGTGGACGTCATAGAAAGCGTCCGGCAGGGCCTTGTGCAGGCTCTTGAGCACAGGGACGCCAAAGCTGATGTTCGGCACGAAGTGGCCGTCCATCACGTCATAATGCAGCATCTGCGCACCGGCATCCAGCACCATACGGCAGTCTGCGCCGAGATGGCTGAAGTCAGCCGAAAGGATAGAAGGACTGATCGTTGTCATTTTATTTTACTCCCCGTTATTTTTTAGAGAATTTTTGTAATTTTGCTCTGCCGCCGTCCCTGCGGCATCTCCCACAGGAGCAGTCGGCATAGTCGATTATAGTTTACATGAAAACAGCGAAAAAATCAAACCCGCCGCCGTGTTTTTCACGGAAAAGACGTAAAGTTCTGCGTATCTTCCCTCTTTCACAATGCAAAAAGCAGCCAGACCGCTCCCTTGAGGGGCAGTCTGACCGCTGTGAAGTTAGTCTACCGGCTTCATACTGGCCGGGTCTTCCACCGCACCGGGGCGGCCGCTCTCGTCGGGCAGACGCTTCATGCCGCCGGGGTTGGGGGGCTGGACGGGCAGAGTGAAGACGAACCTGCACCACTCGCCCTGCTTGCTCTCCACCCGTATCTGGCCGCCGGAGAGGTTGACCAGCACCTTGCAGATGTTGAGGCCGAGACCTGCGCCCCGGGCGTGGAGACCCCGGGACTGGTCTTCTTTGTAAAAGCGCTGGAAGACGTAGGGCAGCGCCTCGGGGCTGATGCCCTGACCGGAATTCCAGATGGAGACTTCCACCTCCGGGCCCAGCCTCTCCACCCCGAAGCGGATGGTGCCGCCTGCCGGGGTGAACTTGATGGCGTTGTCCAGCAGATTGTAGGCCACCTGATGGATGAGGTCGGGGTCGGCATAGACCAGGACTTTCTCATCCATGGTCAGGCCGTCAATGTCGATCATGCCGTCGTTGATGCGCTGCTCTGCCGAGAGGGCCACGCCGGTCAGCGTCTCCCAGATGTTGAACATCCGGGCGTTCACCTGATATTCGCCGCTCTCCAGCTTCGAGAGGTCCAGCATATTCTGGATGAGACGCGCCAGACGGCCCGTCTCCTCACTGACCAGCTGTAAGTAGTGGTTCTGCATATCGGGCGGGATGGTGCCGTCCAGAATGCCGTCGATGAAGCCCTTGATGGTGGTCATGGGGGTGCGCAGCTCGTGGGCAATATTGCCCATGAACTGGCCCCGGGAGTTGTCGTTGGACTGGATATTGTCCGCCATCTGGTTGAAGGTGCGGGCCAGATCGGCCACTTCGCCTTCGCCGTCCACGCCCTCGACCCGGACGGACAGGTCGCCGCCGCCGAAGCGCTGGGCCGCATCCGTCACCTTCTGGATGGGGTCGGTGAGCTTATGCATCATCACCTTGGTGAGGACGCTGGCCACCAGCAGCATCAGACAGGCCGAGAGGAAGAAGTTCGAGAAGAACTCATTGCGGAACTCCACCAGCCGGTCGCCCGACGAGCAGAGGAAGAGGTAGCCGGTACACTCGCCGCTCTCGCTGCGCATCTCATGCACCGAGATGTAGCTCTTCTCGGTCAGTACGCCGTCCAGCGTGCCGAAGATGTGATAATTCTCCTTGGCCTTGGCCGACTTTTCCAGCACGGACGCCTCCACCACATCCCCGGCCAGATCGTCCGGGTCTGAGGCCAGCACCACGTTGCCGTCGCAGTCGGTGAAGAACAGGTACACTTCCGCGCTCTCGCCGATGAGCTCGAGCTTGGTGTTCAGGGCTTCCAGTTCTTCGCCTTCCGGCAGAGCGGCTTCCTGCACCAGATGGGACGCCGTGCGCTGGGCCACATTGACCACTTCGTCCAGCACGTCGTACCGCTCCTGGGCGAAGTAGTTGCTGAACAGCACCAGCTCCGAGCCGCCCATGATCACCGTACCGAAGATGAGCAGGGTGCTCATAAGCGAGAAGAACGCAACGGAAACACTTTTGCGCATTACTGACGCACCTCGAATTTATAGCCCACGCCCCAGACGGTCTTCAGTTCCCATTTATCGGAAGCACCGGCCAGCTTCTCGCGCAGGCGCTTGACATGGACGTCGATGGTGCGGCTGTCGCCGTAGTATTCGAAGCCCCACACCTCGTCCAGCAGCTGGTCGCGGGTGTAGACCCGGTTGGGGTGAGAGGCGAGGCAGTTCAGCAGTTCCAGCTCCTTCGGGGGAGCTTCCACCACCTTTCCCTTGACCCGCAGCTCGTAGCTGTTCATGTCGAGACGGAGGTTGTCGAACTCAATGACGCCCTCGGAGCTCTCGGTCTGGGACGTGGTGACGGTGCAGCGGCGCAGCACCGCCTTGATGCGGGCTACGACCTCTTTGGTGTCGAAGGGCTTGACCATGTAGTCATCTGCGCCCAGCTCGAGGCCCAGCACCTTGTCAAAGGTCTCGCCCTTGGCCGTCAGCATCATGACCGGGGTGTTGCCCAGCTTGCGGATGCGGCGGCAGACCTCGAGGCCGTCCATCCTGGGCATCATGACGTCCAGCAGCACCATATCGGGCTTGAGCTGGTTGAACTTTTCAAGGCCCTCTTCGCCGTCGTTGGCCGTCGTGACCTGATAGCCCTCCTTGGTCAGGTAGAGCCGCAGCAGCTCGCAGATGTTGGTATCGTCGTCCACGACGAGTATCTTTTCGTTTGCCATGTGAGTGTTCCTCCTCTATCCAGTCCAAAGCCAGCCCCCGCCGGGCGCTGGCCGCAATTTTGATGTTGACCTATATTCTATTATACGGGACAGTTATGACAAAATAAAGAAGGTTTTGTATGATTTTTGAATCTTTGGCAGACAAAAGGCCGCAGGAAGCGTCACTTCTCCTGCGGCCTTATCTTGTTTCTGTGTCCGGCCTGCCTGCTGCAAAGCCATACCTTTTATTAGCCCTCGTGTGCAAAGATTATATCATACCACACATAGTCACCCTGTTCCTGTACGCCGATTCCTACATATACATCTTCCCGAATCGTCGTCTTGCCGGGTGTATTCAGTACCGTTTGAAAATTGTTTCGGAAGTCTTCTGTCAGTTGATTTTTCGTAAAGCGCTCTCGCGGAAATCTCGTTACTGTCCAATTTTCTCTTCCGCCATACTTGTAGCCCTTTCCACCGTCTTTAAACTCTTGTGGAACTGCCGAAAGCTCACTGTGTTTTTTTTCCCTTCATCATTTCCAGCGCGCGCTGTGCTGAAAGTTGGCTTATCTTATCCACTTCTTGAACAGTGCCGTCCAACCCGACTTCTTTGCGCGCAGCATTGATCGAGTCCAAGATAATTTGCGCTATTCCTTCTTCTTCAGGAGAGGGCGGTGTAGGTGCGCTGCTTCCGCCGCCACTACAGCCGCCCAACGCTCCTACAACGGATGTTGCCAAAACTGCTGCGCCTGTAAGCTTCAGGAATTTGCGACGATTCATTTTGTCAGACATAGTTTCGTCTCCTAACTTCAAAATTTTGCACGGAGCGTCTGTGCGCCTTCCGCTGTGTTCCAGAATGTAATTTTTTCTTCACTCTGCTGTCCGTTTTCCATTTCATAGACCACAAGCCATTGGTCATCGAGGTCGTCAATTTTCAGTGTCATAGTTTCACCATAGAAATCCGAGATTTTCAAAACATCATCATTTACAAGTGACCATTTTCCTTGACCGTAAGAACCTGGAATCGTAACCGTTCCATCGTCGTAAAGCGTAAAGCTCACACTCTCCGACCACTGCCGATACCAGTTGTTTGCCAGAAGCTTTTTCATCTCTTTTTCGCGCTTCTCGCCAGAACCCATGTTCGATACCACGCAAACTGCAATGATTGCACAGACAACAACTGCACATACTGCATACAAAATCGTCTTCTCCTTCTTTGACATAACTTTACACCTTTCTCTATCCGTTTGTTACTCGTCCGATTTTCACTTGCCACGAATCCTTTTCCAGCCAAATGTCACTGTTAGCTTTTGCCTTGGGCGTCAAGACAGATATTCGTAAGAACCGTCACTGCTGATTTTTGCAACATGGCTATTCAAACTAGCATATGTATACCCGTTATAGACTTCACAGATTCCCCTGTGTCCTGACGAACTATCCTGTGCATATCCATAAGAGCCGTCAAATTTTATTCTGTCCCATTCATCAAGCTTTGTCCCGGTTTGGTCATATGTATACCACTGCTCTGTATTTTCTTCGCAGGTAGTAATAAGAACACCATCAGCCGTCTGGTATACATATCTGACTGAACCTTTTTGCGGTTCCGCCGCCCATGTTCCGTCTCTCTTTATAACGCCCCAAAATGGAACACCCTCTGGATTTTTCATCTGTAAGACCGCATAGCCGTTGATAAACCGGGGTTCATCCTCATAAATTGATTGAATATTATATTTGCTCAGGTCGATTACTTGATTCAAATGGACATCATAAAACCCCGTCGGATACTTTGTGCCGCCACCTTCATTTATTTGTGCATCCAGAAAAATCAGGTTTTCACTTAAAACTATATTACCGCCGCGATGTAGCATCAAATTATTCCAACCTGACAGCTTATTCAAGTTACCATCCTTTACACTAATATACCGAATATTCCCGCTTTTAGAAGTTGCCACATAATAATTTTGAGTTGCTTCTTCTGTCCCTTTATATATTCCAATCTCAACGTGTCTGCCCATGATTTGATCTATAATCATGTACACGCCGGCGCCTTCATAAGAAATAACGCCAAGATTCTGCGTCAAATTCTTGTACATTGTCACCGGATCATTTTTCTCGAATTCAGGCTGTGTCGTATCACACTGAAAGCGCATCGAGCCATCCGAAGTATTCCATGCAGTCAAAATTGTTTTTGAGCCATTTAACGTATCTTCTTGTTTGACCGTCCAGAGAAGTATTCCACACTCATTTTTCAGGTACGCAACCAGCACCTCATCCGCAGGAACATACGATGGCCAGAATGTTGTTCCATCTTCCCTAACCATTGTCCTTCTGCTGGTCATGCACATCCCGTTATAAAAACCAGAAACAATGTAAGTATCGCTTTCAAAGACATGATGAACTCTTCCGTCCACGTCAAACAGACAGTATCTGTTCCCACTGTCGCCATAGAGCATTCCGACCGAAAGCTCTTCCATATTCGGGTATTCAAGCGCACAGCCATTATAATTTTGCGCTATTTCCTTCAATGTTGGATACCCTGCATTCGCACTTTCGGCAAGCTCCGCAGACTCCACACTAGAACTCGCACTTATCGAAGCCGACTGAAGTGGCTGGCTGCTTTCCTCTTTTTCCGCAGATGAGTAACTGTCTTTTCCATTAGAACATCCCGAAAGAACAATCGCTGCCACAACTCCGAGTGCAGCCAGTCTCTGAGCGGTTCTCATAGATTTCACCTCTTTCTGTCCTTCCTCATTTACCCAGCATTATTTTTTGCATCCTCAGCCGTATGCCAGAATACGATTGTCTGGTCGGTATTCTTATCCGCATTCGGCGGGCCAAAGGTCACTGATTTTTTATCGATAGCGATTATCGTGAAAATCTCGCTATTCCCATAGAATCCGGTAAGCGTAAACTGGTCTTCGTTCGCAATCGACCATGTTCCTTTTCCGTAGTCATTATCAATCATGCAGGTTCCGTCATCATAAATCGTGAACGCCAAGTCATCCGAACCCTGACGGTACCATGTACCGATAATGAGTTTCTTTTTATTTTTCTTCCCGCATCCCGTCAGCGGTGCTGTTGCACACACCAGAGCCGTCGCCGCCGTAAGCTGTAGAAATCCACGTCGCGTGATATTTTTCATTTTGACTGTCTCCTTCTAAAGCACCTCATCTAAAAAGCGAGCCGTCCACCATGCGCATGACAAAAGTAAGGATCCACTCTATCACCTTTGCACCCATTGCAACATAGCCGAATGCCACCGAAAGAAGCGCCTTTTTCCACCAGTTTTCTTTTTTGTTCAGACTTTTGCGTATTTTCTCGGAAAGGATAACACCGATCCAGCCATTTCCGTTTTCAATGCCCTTCCACGAGATCCATCCGCCCCATGCCCAAAGGGCAAACATGCACAATGCAACCGTCATAGTTCTTTCTCCCTTTTTTCGTTATCAGCGTTCCTCATAGTAGGCACAACCGTTCCGGTCACTCGGGCGATTATAGCCGTGTGTCCAGCCTTTCTCGCAAAGGCAGTATACCTCGCCGTCTCTCCAGTCACTCCGGTCAGCATAGACGCAGTCGCTACAATTTCCGTAGAAGCATCCCTCCGGCAGAACAACAGCCATCATTTTCTTGTTCTTCACGTTCTTCATGTTAAGTTCCTCCTTGACATTTGATACAATCTCTTTTTATCACGACTTTCTCATTGTTGCGTACTGCCTTATATGCCACCACCTTACGCTCCGGCATTACAACAACAGGAAAGTACAGACAACCAATTTTTTTCGGCATTACTTCCATAATGCGAACGATATATTCTTTATCTCCTTCGGAAAGGCTTTCTGTGCCGCCGAAATGCACATGAAACATTCCCATAAACTGTATCCCAGTTTCAGCCCATTGGTTGATTTTCTGATTCAGGAAGCGTGTATCAGGTGTATAACTGCAAGGATGTTTACCCAATATTCCTTTATCCAAGCAGATATTTGTAACCACGTCATTTCTTCCGCCTAATATTCCCCCGCTCTCTGGTGGAATATTTGAAACTCCCTGTCGAATTGAATCTATCACCGCTTCAGAGCATATGTTCATCTCGCCCATCCTTTCCGTCAGTAGTTCAAGCCCTTCCGCCCAAGTCTCTGTCTTGGCTCTTATTTTAACGGATTATCCGTTAAAAATCAAGATACTCGGGCCATCCTTTGTAGACTTTCTACAAAGAGGTGAATCCTATGCTATACACAGAACGCATCAAGGCACTGCGCAACGACCACGACCTCAATCAGACACAGGTCGCAAATGCCATTCACGTTGCACAGACCACCTACTCCGACTACGAAAAGGGCAAAGTGCGCATCCCGGTCGAGTGCC
>OGIE01004817.1_pt1 | contig 12217 bp, 8 predicted proteins | sample 1571581 | NCBI WGS metagenome assembly OGIE01 (sample SAMEA2582021, study PRJEB24529) | metagenome | biome: Human gut stool | place: China | collected 2011
ACCTTCAACTATAAAGAAGGAACACAGACCGTCACCTTTGGAGAAGCGACAGAAGCTGCATCCGAGGAAAATGGTTCGGATTTGGATTGCTTTACTGCACCAAGAAAGACCCATACACAATGTGTATGGGTCTTTCTTTATTGCAGACGCCGTTTTCTGCCAGCCGGTAAAGTTCATTTTCAGAAGCCAAGAAGCCTCAAATCATATTGCAAAAAAGTAAAACTCCTTTATAATAGAGCTTGTGCCCCGGTGTGCGCGGGTACTGTTTTGGGATAAGAAAAGGAAAAAAGAAACTATGAGTTCATCCGCAAAGTCTCTGACCGAAGGGCCTCTGGCCAAACAGATCCTCCTGGTCAGCCTGCCGCTGGTCCTGTCCAATCTGCTGCAGGTGCTCTTTAATATGTCGGACGTGGCTGTGGTGGGCCGGTTCGCAGGCTCCACGGCCCTCGGCTCAGTAGGCTCCACCAGCATCTTCGTCACCCTGTTCACCGGTTTTCTCATCGGTCTGAGCAACGGCATCAACGTGCTGGTGGCCCGGTTCTACGGTGCGCGCCATGCCGACGATGTGGAGAAGACCGTCCACTCGGCTCTGCTGGTCAGCATCGCCGCCGGCGTACTGCTCCTGCTCATCGGCCTGCTGGGTTCACCGGCCCTGCTCCATCTGCTCAACACCAAAGAAGACCTCTACCCCGGCGCTGTGCTCTACCTGCGGGTGTACTTCCTCGGTATGCCGGCGCTGGCTCTTTATAACTACGGCAACGCCATCTTCAGCGCCATTGGCGAGACGAAAAAGCCACTGTACTACCTGTGCATCGCAGGCGTGCTGAACATCTTGCTCAACCTTTTCTTCGTCATCGTCTGCCATCTGGACGTGGTGGGCGTGGCGCTGGCAAGTGCCATTTCCCAGTGCGTCTCAGCCTTCCTCGTTCTGCGGGCGCTGACCCGCGTGCAGGACTGCTACGCCCTGGACTTTCACAAGGTCGCCCTCGACCCTGCCACCACCCAGCGCATCCTCGCGCTGGGCCTGCCCGCCGGATTCCAGAACGCCGTCTTCGCCATTGCAAACCTCTTCATTCAGACCGGTGTCAACTCCTTTGACTCCCTCATGGTCAAGGGCAACTCCGCCGCCGCCAACGCCGACAATATGATATACGACGCAATGGCCGCGTTCTATATGGCCTGCGCCAGCTTCATGAGTCAGAACTACGGCGCGGGCAAGCCTGACCGCGTGAAGAAGAGCTACTTCATCGCCCTCGCCTATTCCTTCGGCGTCGGCCTCGTGCTGGGCGGTTCGCTGTTCATCTTCGGGCGGCAGTTCCTCGCCCTCTTCACCACCGAGGGCGCCGTCATCGACGCCGGCATGAAGCGTGTGGGCGTCATGGGCTTTGCCTACTGCATCTCGGCCTTCATGGACTGCACTATCGCGGCCTCCCGCGGCCTGGGCAAGACAGTAGTGCCGACCATCATCGTCGTTCTCGGCTCCTGCGTGTTCCGGGTCATCTGGGTCTACACCATCTTCGCCCACTTCCATACCATCCCCTCGCTCTACCTGCTCTACCCCTGCTCCTGGACGCTGACCGCCATCGCAGAGATTGTCTACTTCATCCACGCCTACAAGGACAGCATGAAGATATTCACTCAGCCCCAGCCCGCAGAAGTCTGATAAGACACAAAAATGCCATCGCCGCGAGGCGATGGCATTTCTTTATTTCGTTACTGATAATCGTGGTTGAGGAACATAGCCTTGATCTGGACGATCTCGTCGTACTCTTCCTGCTCCACCTGAACGTCGGCGTTGACCTCTTTGAGGCGGTTCTTCACAGCCTCGAGGGCTTCGGGCAGGGTGACGGCCCGGCCCTCCTGAAGAGCATCGGTCATCTGCTTGAGCACCACAGGGTGAGCGTAGATGTCCGGCACCGGGAAGTTCCCGCCGGGATAGGCTTTGATGTACTCGGCCATGGCCGCTTCGGCCCTGTCGGCACGCTTCATGATAGCATTATGGTTGTTGTGGGCCGTAGGCATCATGTTGTAGCTGGAGAAAAGGAAGATGGCCGCAAAGCCGAACAGTGCAAAGTAGATACCGTAGTTTCCGGTGTGGTTGATGATGCTCTGGATGCCATAGGCCGCAGACACCACGCCGAACAGACTGATGATGAGCGCCACATATTTATACACCGGCTTGCTCTGCAGCTGGGCGCGCTTGCGGCGCTCGGCAGCGCTGAGCTCTTTGGCAAGCTCCGGTTTCCTGGCGAGGTAGTCCGATGCGCGCTTGAGCTGGCCCACGCTCTGCTCAGCCTCTTTCGAGAGCTGGGGCAGCCTGCGGGCGGCTTTCTCGGCCTTCTGGCGGGCAATTTCCGCCTCGCCTGCGGCGCTCAGACGCGGGATGTTGGGCTGTTCTTTCGCCAGAACTTCCAGCAGGACATCCACGTCCCGCTCGTCCTTGAAGTTGCACTGCTTCTGCTTGCCGCCGTCGTACTCCACCACGAGGTAAGCCATCGAGGCAAACATGCCCTTACCGGAGAAGCCTCCCTGACTCATGGCCACCCGCTTGAACACACGGCTGATGCTGCCATAGGGCAGATAATACCGGCGGTCGATGTAGAAGCTGTTGAGGTAGAGGGCCTTTTTGCCCACGCCGCAGGGACCGATCTTTTTGCAGGCTTTCTTATCGGCTTCCAGCGTTGCTTTGTCCAGATGGGCGAGGCCCAGTTGTGCAGGATGAAACAGCATAGAGAATCCCCTTCTTCCATTTCTTTTCCTCATTTTGCCACTCTGAGCCGAAAAAAGCAAGAGGCAGTTTCAGATGACCTTCTGCTCAAGCCATTTTCCCCGGACAAAACGCACCATAAAGCAGATGGAGCGGAACGCCCAGTCGAGATACATACCCATCCAGATGCTGAGCAGTCCGCCGCCCATCTTCAGGACCCACAGGTAGCAGAAGCCCACGCGGAACACCCACATGGACACGATGCTGACGGTCATGGTAAAGCTGGCGTCGCCGGCGGCGCGGAGAATGTTGGGCAGGGTGAAGCTGGAGGGCCAGAAGAAGAGGGAGACGATGTTGAACCACATCATGACCTCCAGCGCCATGGCCGAAGCCTCCGGCGAGAGGCTGAACCAGGACAGCGCCCAGCGGTCGGCGAAGAAGAAGGCCGACAGGTTCATGACCCAGGCACCGCAGTAGGCCACCAGCAGCAGGCGGCGGGCATACCAGACAGCCTGCTCTTTCTCGCCTGCACCGAGGCACTGGCCCACCACCGTGAGCACCGCCATGCCGACGGCGCTGGCCGGGATGTTCAGGAAGGTGCTGGTGGTGTTGGCCACGGCATTGGCCGCGATGGCGGCGGTGCCGAGGGTGCTGGTGAGGCTGGCCACCGACAGTTTGCCGATTTGGAACATACCGTTCTCGATGCCCGCCGGGATGCCCACCCGCAGGATGCGCCGGATGAGCTTTCCGTCCGGCTTCATGGCCGACAGGCCGGTGACGCGGAGCATACAATCCGGCTTCTGGAGCAGGAAGAGGACGGCACAGCAGGCCACCGCGCGGGAGACGAGGCTGGCCAACGCCGCGCCCATAACGCCCATCTTGAAGCCAAAGATGAGGATGGCATTGCCGCCGATGTTGACGACATTCATCACAAGGCTGGACATCATGCTGATCTTGCTGTTGCCCTGCGCCCGGAAGAGGGCCGCGCCTGCGTTATACAGGCCGATGAAAGGGTAGCTCAGGGCCGACAGCAGGAAATACGTCTCGGCGTACTTCATCACATCGGCGTCGATGGAGCCGAAAATGCCCCGCAGGATGGCGTGGCGCCCCACCACGACCACCGCTGCCACAAGAATGCTGAAGCTGGACATGATGAACATGATCTGTGCAGCGGCAGCCCGGGCGCTCTTCTCCTCCCGATGGCCGATGTACTGGCTGGCGACCACCGCGCCGCCGGTGGCCAGCGCTGTCATGATCTGTATCATCAGGGTGTTGAAGGTGTCCACAAGGCTCACGCCCGACACCGCCGCCTCGCCTACCGACGACACCATGAGGGTATCGGCCAGGCCGATGGTCACGCTCAGGGCCTGCTCCGCAATGAGCGGCAGCAGCAGGGCCGTCAGCTGTCGGCGGGTAAACAAAGGCTTCGTTTCAAATTTTGTGCTCGTCATTCGCTCCTCCGCGCCGCCCCCGAAGGGGCTTTCTTAAAGTATACAGACTTACCCCTATGATACAGCGCCTTTCCCAAAAAGGCAAGAAGATGTATACAAGAATCTCTCAAAATTTTAAGGATCCTGCCCCTCTGCGCCACTTTACCCCCATTCCATCTTGTGTTACAATGAAAGTTACCAGAGGGCTGCCCTTTTCTGCGCCGTGCAGGGACGCAGACAAAACGGCGCTCCGGTATCATGATAAGAAGGACAACCCAAGACCCACAAGGGGGGAAGGAATCTATGCCAAAGACTGCTCATAAAGTCGTGGTCATCGGACATCGCAATCCGGACACCGACTCTATCTGCTCTGCCATTGCGTACGCAGAGCTGAAAAATAAGACAAGCTCCCTCGTCTGCGAGGCCCGCCGGGCCGGACGGATGAACCAGGAGACGGAATTCGTGCTCAAGCGGTTCGGCGTCGCGCCGCCCCGGATGTGTACCGACGTCAACCCGAAGATCCGTGATGTGGACTACCGCGAGATGCCCGGCATCCCCGGCTCCACCAGTCTGCGCAAGGCATGGGAGATCATGCGCGACCAGAAGATCGACACCCTGCCCATCACGAGCGCCGACAACGAGCTGGAAGGCATCATCACCGTGAAGGACATCGCCACGGCCAACATGGACGTGTTCGACACCGGTGTGCTTGCCACCAGCCGCACCACCTATAAAAATATCCTCGAGACCCTCGGCGGCACCATGGTCGTCGGCAACGAGAACGCCGTCTGCACCACCGGTCATATCAAAATCGGCACTGCCACCCCTGAGATGCTGGAAAACAACGTCGAAAAGGGCGACATCGTCATCCTGACCAACCGCTATGAGAGCCAGCTGTGCGCCATCGAGAAGGAAGCATCCCTCCTCATCATCTGCAACGGCGCCAAGGTGGGCCGCACCATCCAGCGCATCGCCGAGGAGACCGGCGTCGCCATCATGACCGCCCCCTGCGACACCTACGCCGCCGGCAAGCTCATGAGCCAGTGCGCCCCCATTTCCTACTATATGACCCGCGACGACATCATGAAATTCACCCTCGTGACCCCAGTGGCCGACGTCACCCGCGTGATGGCCAAGGTGCGCCACCGCTACTTTCCCATCCTCGACGAGGACGGCAAGTACTGCGGCATGGTCAGCCGCCGCAACATCATCGCCCTGCGCAAGCGCCGCATCATCCTGGTGGACCACAACGAGGCCACCCAGGCCGTGGAGGGCATTGACCAGGCGGAGATCCTGGAGATCATCGACCACCACCGCATCGGCAGTCTGGAGACCAGCGGCCCGGTCTACTTCCGCAATCAGCCGGTGGGCTGCACCGCAACCATCATCACCCAGATGTACGACGAGAACGGCGTGGAGATCCCGGCCCAGACCGCCGGTCTGCTGCTGGCGGCCATCCTGTCGGATACGCTGGTCTTCCGCAGCCCCACCTGCACCCCGGTGGATGTGGCGGCGGCCAAGCGTCTGGCCCAGATCGCCGGTGTGGACATCGACGAGTTTTCCACCGAAATGTTCGAAGCCGGTGAAAAACTGGACGGCAAGACCCCCGAAGAGGTCTTTTTGCAGGACTTCAAGGTCTTCATGTGCGGCGATATCCGCTTCGGCGTGGCGCAGGGCAGCTACATGACCCGCAAGAACCTGCTGGCCGCCGAAAAATTGCTCAAACCCTACCTCGAAGAGGCCCGCAACAAGCAGAATGTGGAGGATATCTATATGCTGCTGACCGATGTGCCCAAGGAGGAGAGCGTCGTCATCTGCGAAGGCCGCTATGCCGCCGAGGTGCTGTCGGACGGTTTTGAGACCCAGCCCGCCGAAGACGGCAGCTGGACCCTGCCCGGCGTTGTCAGCCGCAAAAAGCAGTTCATCCCCGCCATGATGAGCGCATATCAGGAACTGTAAAGCCCCGAACAAACACGAAGCCCCCCGGAAGCCTGCATTCCGGGGGGCATTGTGTTGAGTGGGAGTTCAGCCTGCGATGCCTTTTCCATTTCTTTATAAGAAGCATAACACAAAATCGTGGTGAAATTGTGTAAATTCGGGACAAATTTTCACAGCCTGCGGCGGCTCGTGCGCAGATCCTTCCGGAAGATGCGCCCGGCCACCGGTTGAGAGGGCCTGCTTTTTGTGGTACAATAGAGGCGGAAATTTGCGAAAGAAAGGATCTTTTGATGCAGCTGTTTGAACTGGTCTCCCCACGTCTGTTCCGCCCGCTGGCGGGGCCGAACCGGGCGTTTTATGCCGAGCTGCTCCTGCTGCTGTGGGAGGAGTGCCGCCATACGGCGGATTACAGCATCTCCCGCGCCGAAGCCGTCTCCCGCGCGGAGGATTACTTTGCGGCGCTGGCAAAGCCGCTGGCGCTGGACGCCGACGACGCCGGAGACGAGGCCGAGCAGCCCACCCGCGACCCGCATCTGCTGGCGCTGGGCTTTCTGCTGCGGCTGCGGCGCACCGGCTGGCTGGAAGAGCAGCCCGGCAGCTATGAGGAGGAACCTTCGCTGGCCTTTGTGCCGGAGGTGACGCCTCTGCTGGAAGCGCTGGAAGAGATCCTGAACCCGCGTGTCGTCACCTATACCGGCAAGCTGTACAAGGCCTGGCAGCTGCTGCGGGGCATCGGGGAGGAGAAGAGCCCCTACGAGAACGTCCTGCGGGAGGTCGCGTCCGACCTCGAAGCGCTGAACAAGTCGCTCCGTGCGCTCAATGCCTCCATCGGCCACTACATCGACCGGCTCACCCGCAACCGCACCCCGCAGGAGGTGCTGGAACTGTTCGACCAGTACGAGGAAAAGGTCGTTGCAGCAGCGTACCACCGGTTCAAGACCAGCGACAACCTGTTCAACTACCGCGCCTACCTCGAAGAGGGGCTGGACGACTGCGAGGCAAACTATCTGCCGCAGCTGGCGCTGGACTATGCCCGCGTGGAGCGCTGTGCGCCGAACGAGGCCGCCCCGGCGGTGCGGGCCCTCATCCAGAAGCAGCGGGATGCGCTGGAAGAGATGAGCGGCCTGATGAAGCAGATCGACGCCAGCCACATCCGCTACCGCAAGCGGGCCGTGCAGCGGGCGCAGTTTCTGCTGCTGAGCGACCGCTCGGCGCAGGGCAGCGTCACGGCGCTGCTCCGCCGCTATGCCGAGGAGATCAAGACGCCGGACCAGCTGTTCGAACCGGATGATGGCCCGGTGGCAAAGCATCTGCACCTTTACCCGGTGCAGGTCTTCGGCGAAAAGCCGCTCTACCCGCCCGCCGCGCCCCGCAGCGAGGTGCCGCTCCGGCCGGTGGAGACCGGAACGCTGGACCCGGAACAGCTGCAAAAGGAGCAGCAGCTCCTGCTGGAATACGCCCGGATGGCCGTGACCGAAGAGAACGTGGCCCTGTTGGCGCAGCAGGCCCTTGCCGCCCGCAGGCAGGTGGCGGCGTCCACGCTGGCCGACGAATATCCCAGCGACTTTGCCCGCATCATCGGCCTGCACACCTACTCGCAGTCGCCGCGGCGGGACTATGACATCGAACGGACCGGGAAGTGGGTCGAGCGGGGCGGCTTCCGGTTCGAAGAATTTATCCTGATGCCCCGCAAGGAGGAACCCCATGGCCGAAACGAATAAACTGCTGGAAGAGACCGCAAACTATCTGCTCAGCCACTGCTTTCTGCTGGGCGGCGTGGAGGACCAGCGGTCGAAGTATCTCTATGTGCAGGACCACCTGAATGAGGTGCGGGCCGTGTTCGCGCCGCTGGGCTATGCGGTCCTGCTCTACCCGGCCCCGCTGCAGGCGGCGGCGCTCGTCAACGAGCACGAGGGCAGCCAGGCCCGGCTGCTGAAATACGAGAGCATCCTGCTGCTGGTGCTGCGCCTGCTCTACCTGCAAAAGCGGGAGAGCCTCTCGGCCAGTGCAGACCAGGTTCTGGTCACGGTGGAAGAAGTGCAGGCCGAACTGCAAAAAATGAACCTGCCCCGGCGGCTGGACCAGCTCACGCTGGAAAAGCTGTTGCGCACCCTGCGCCGGTACAATCTGGCCCGGCCCGTGGGCCGTCTGACCGGGCTGGACAGCCGCATCGAGGTCTTCCCGACCGTGCTGCTGGCGCTGCCGGATGCCGACCTCGCCGATGCCGCTGCCGAGAGCAGCCGCACCCGGAACGAGCTGGCCCTGTACGAACGCCCGGAGGGCGAATCCAGTGCGGAGGATGAAGAATGATCGAATTAAAACGCCTGAAACTCATCAACTGGCACAACTTTGAGAACGTCACCTTCGACTGTGCCCGCCTGACCTATATGATCGGCGTCAACGCCGTGGGCAAGACCACCATCCTGGACGCCATCCGCTACTGCCTGACCACCAACCGCAATTTCAATGCCCTGGGCAATAAAAAGAGCGGCCGCACCCTGCAAGGCTCCGTCCACGCCAAGCAGCGCGGCGAGAACGCCTACCGCCGCCCCGGCCGGACGGTGGCCTATATCGGTGCCGAGTTCTGGGACAGCGCCAAGCGGACGCCCTTCGTCATCGCGGTGCGCGTCGAGTCCGAGGGGCCCATGCAGGAGCTCCACCCCGGCGACCAGACCTGGTACATCTCCGAGGACGGCATCACGCTGGAAAAGCTGCCCTTCCTCGACCCGCGCACCGGGGCCCCCAGCGCCAGAGAGGATTTCAAGCCCGCTGTGGGCCGGCTCTCCTATACCCGCAGCCCCAGCGAGGCGCGGGACCGCATCTGCCGTGCGCTGGGCATCGGCCGCGCATCCAGCCCGCTGGGCAAAAAGTTCAATGAGGTGTTCCAGATGGGCACCAGCATGGACGAGATCCCGAACTTCCGGGAATTTCTGTATCAATATATCCTGCCTCAGCCGGAACTGGATCTGGACGCGCTGCAGGGCGACCGGGTGGAGTTGGAAAACCTCCACGCCGTGCTGGCCGAGGCGCAGACCCGCGCCGCCGCGCTGGAACAGATCGTGGAATACGGCCGGGAAGCCGCATCCAGAGAGACGGACGCCCTGGTCAACCGGGGCGCGGTCCTGCTGGCCCGCGCCGAGGCCGACGCCGGAGAAGACGCCGTCTGGCAGGGGCATCTCGACGCCGGACGCCGCCAGCTGGCCGAGCGGAACGCCGCCTATGAAGCGGCCAAGAACGCCGAGGCCGAGGCCCGCCGGGCCTATCTGGCCGCCCATGGGGCAGCTTCGTCCAGCGGCGAGGGCCGTGCGCTGGACGCCATGACCGAGGAACTGGCCCGCAGGAAGACTGCACTGGATGCCGCCGCCCGGAAGGTGGCGGCGCTGGAACAGACGGCGGATGCCGTCACGAACCTGCTGACGGTGCTGGCCCGCAGCGGCTTCGGGGTCGAAAAGGCGCTCTGGCCGGTCGCTCTGACCGCGGAACAGCTGCCCGCGCTGACCGAAGCGCTGGACCGGCTCGAAAAGCCGCTCGAAGAGCAGTATTTTGCCGCGCGGCAGAACGCCGCCGACCTGGCCCGCGCGCAGGAAGAAAAGCGCGTCGAGCTGGACGCGGTTTCGGGCGGCAAGTGGGTCTACCCCCACGGCGATGCCGCCACCAGAGTCCGCGATGCCGTCAACGCCGAGCTGAAGAGCCGGGGCATGACGCCGGACGCAAAGATCTTCTGTGAGCTGCTGAACGTGGCCGATGAGAGCTGGCAGGACTGCGTGGAAGCCTGCCTCGGCGACCGCCGGTTCGATATCCTCGTCCCGCCCAACCACTACGCCGCCGCCAAGAGCGCCTTTGTGGCGCTGGGCGAAACGGTCGGGCCCATCAGCCTGCTGGATACGCCGGGCATCCGCACCGCCAACCGCCGCGCGGAGACCCGCCCGGCTGACAGCCTTGCCGCTCAGGTGGAGAGCGAGAACCCGCTGGCCGCACAGTATGCGGACACCATCCTCCGCCGCATCGTCTGCTGCGAGACGCCGGACACGCTGGAACACTTCCCGGACAGCGCCACCCGTGACCTGCTGCGCCACCATCCGTTCCGGCTGGAACGCCTGCGCCGACCCCAGCGGTATATCGGTCTGGACGCCCGCCGCGCCCGCGCCGGTGCGCTGGAAGAGGAGCTGACAGCTCTTGGTGAACGCCGCCGCGAGGCCGTGCAGGCCGAACGGTCGCTGAAGACGGCCTACGACCAGTACCAGAACATCCTGCGCGGCCGCGCACTGGAAACGCTGGCCGGCCTGTGGGAAGGCCGGGACGCCCTTGCTGCTGCCAAAGCCGACTATGCGGCACAGGCCCAGAAGCTGGCCGACTGCCGGGAGAACCCGCTGCTGCAGGAGCTGTATCGGGAAGAGGAGACCCGCGAAGCCGCCTGGGAAGCTGCCCGCAAGGCAGTGGAACAGGCAGGCGGCGATATCCGCGTCTGCGAAAAGCAGCTGGCTTCCTGCGCGGCAGAGCAGGGCCGGGCCGTGGCCGCAGCGCAGCAGAGCGCCGGGGCGGCCCAGACCTTCTTTGAAAAATATCCGCTGCTGGAGCCGCTGGCGCAGGAGCGCAAAAAGGGCCTCATGACCGGGGGCCGCACAGCCCGCGCCGCTGCCCAGACGGCCGAAAAAGCGCAGACCAAGCTGGACGACACCCTGCAAAGCTATCTCACCGCCACGCTGGAACCGGCCCAGAAGGCGTACAACGAGCGGTACGTCTGCGATTATCCGCTGGGCCTTGCGGGCATCGAGCAGTATCGCGCCCAGCACGAGAGCCTCGTCCGCATCGACCTGGAGCGCTACGCCGCCCGCCTGGACCAGGCCCAGCGCGACTGCAAGGACCGCTTCCGGAAAGACATCCTCTTCCGGATGAAAGACGACATCTTCAACGCCCGCCGCCAGTTCCGGGAGCTGAACAAGGTGATGGAGCAGCTGACCTACGGCGAAGAGGTCTACCGCTTCGAGCTGGAACCCAGCCGCGACCCGCAGCTGGCCGCGTTCTATCAGGTCATCGTGGACAAGGGCAACCAGCAGATGACCGACACCGACTCGCTGGACAACCTCGCCGCCACGGCCGACCCCGTTTACGAGCGGCAGGTGGATGAGCTGATGGAAAAGATCATGGCCGACGTGGACGAGAACACCCGCGCCCGGCAGGAGGGCCGCAGCACCTCCGGTGCCACCCTGTCCGACTATGTGGATTACCGCACCTATCTGGACTACGACATCAAGGTCACGAACACGGTCTCCGGCCAGCAGGCGTATCTGTCCCGTGTCAGCCGCGATTCCTCCGGCGGCGAGAATCAGGCCCCGTTCTATGTGGCCATCTGCGCTTCGTTGCTGCAAATTTATCAGAAGAGCGAGAACAGCATCCGGCTGGTCCTGCTGGATGAGGCCTTCAGCAAGATGACCAGCGACCGCATCCGCCCCATGATGGAGCTGTTCCGCCGCCTGCAATTGCAGGTCCTGCTCATCTCCACCGTCGAGAAGAGCACGGCCATCCAGCCCTATTGCGACATCACCTATTCCATCGTGCGCCATGGCGACGCCAACGCCATCGCGCCGTTTTACCGGCTGACGGCCCCGCAGCCCGCGCCGGAGAAGGAGACTGAACCATGAGCGATACCCTTGCAAAATTCTGGCTGTTTGCCACCCACTGGATCAAGCTCGACACCTTTGACAACGAGGATGAGCTGAACGACGAACTGGAGCTGCTCCAGCGCCAGAGCCTGCCCACCAAAGTCCGCACGATGAAAAACAAAGAGGGCAAGGAAGAACTCGTCCTCTACGTCAAGCAGGCCGACCGCGATTATGCCCGCTACTGCACCGGCTGGCGCCCCGGCGGGATGATGTAAAAAGGAGATCTCATGCCAAAGCACCCCATCCAATTGTCCGATCACTTTACCGATTCCCGGCTGATCCGGTTCGTGCTGCCCTGCATCGGCACGATGCTGTTCACCTCCATCTACGGCATCGTGGACGGCCTGTGCGTCTCGAACTTCGTGGGCAAGACGGCCTTTGCGGCGGTCAACCTTATCATGCCGCTGCCCATGCTCATCGGCAGCATCGGCTTTATGCTGGGCACCGGCGGCAGCGCCATCGTGGGCATCACGCTGGGC
>OGIE01004822.1_pt1 | contig 12203 bp, 9 predicted proteins | sample 1571581 | NCBI WGS metagenome assembly OGIE01 (sample SAMEA2582021, study PRJEB24529) | metagenome | biome: Human gut stool | place: China | collected 2011
TTGCTACATCGCTTGTAGGAGCCTTAAGCTCGCCAACTTCCTTAACGAGAGCTGCGTCAAGCTGAAGCTCGCCGTCAAGCATAATTTCGGGATGTTTTTCTTTTGCGATTCTTGTTGCCTCAACAACCTTTGTTACGTCAGCATGTTTAGCTGAACCCTTTGTTGAATGGCTGAGCATAGCAACTCTTGCTTTTCCGCCAACGAATGCTTCAAAGCTTGCTGCTGATGCAGTTGCGATAGATGCAAGCTCTTCGGGATTAGGATTCTGGTTAAGAGCGCAGTCAGCGAAAAGAAGTACGCCGTCGTTTCCGTATGTGTTGTCTTTGCAGCACATTACGAAGAATGATGAAACGAGCTCTGTTCCGGGAGCTGTCTTAAGAATCTGGAGTGCAGGGCTTAATGTATCTGCTGTTGAGTGGATAGCACCTGAAACCATACCGTCTGCAACGCCCATCTTAACCAGCATAACTGCAACAAACAGAGAATCATCCATCAGGATTTTTCTTGCTTCTTCCAGTGTCATGCCTTTGCTCTTTCTTGCTTCTGCAAGGCCTGCAACCATTTCGTCCATTCTGTCGTAGGTTTCGGGGTCTACGAAAATTGCCTTGGAAACATCAAAGGAGCCGGCAGCTTCCATGATTTTATCCTTCTTACCAATCAGAATGATATCTGCCAGTTCTTCCTTCAGGCATTCAGCCGCTGCCTCCAGGTTTCTTTTTTCATAGGACTCGGGCAGAACGATTACCTTCTTGTCTGCCTTTGCTTTTGCTTTCATTGTGCTTAAAAAGTCCACAGGTATTACCTCCTATTTTTTATAAAATATTTTTTTACTTTTTCTTTTATCGAGCAGTCCGATTCTTTCAAACGGACATACCAAACTACTTTATTATAAACAAAACAATCCCTGTATACAAGGGTCTGCCGCCAAAAAATCATATTTTTTTGAAAAAATCCCTCTGTTTTTCCCGTCAGAAAACCTCAGGAAATCCTTCTGCCACAGATTTTGCAGGAAAACTGCCCCGGCTGCAGCTGCGCGCCGCAATGCGGACAGGCAGACGGACTTCCGTCCTTATGACCGGAAAACATACTGCTGATATCCATCTGAAATGCCTTCCCTCTGAGCCCTCGGTACAGATTAAAGCCGCCCAAAAGAACCAGAAGCACTGGCAGTAAAGCCGCATAGCCTTTTCGTTTCGCAGGTCTTGCACTATGTGCGTCATACCATCCGCTTTTGATGCCTTCTGTGACAAGCATCAGCATTGCAATCCCAACCACAATCAAAAGCACCGAAATTACGATATTCCTTACAGAAGCTCTTTTTCCGCCATCCATAAACAAGTCCCCTTCCAAAAAAAGCTTTTTCTCAGCCTTCTGCGTGCATTTCATCCACCACGGGAAACTCCATAAAAAAGGTTGTTCCCATATATTCGCGGCTTTCGATACGGATACTGCCGCCAAGAGAAGCCACCGCCGCATTCACCACATCCAGACCAACCCCTCTGCCGGAAAACATCGTGGCACTTGCCTTTGTGGTAAAGCCGGGGCGCAACAGAAATGCGTAAATCTCACTGTCCTCATATTCGCTTTCAGGCTTTTTCAGAAGCCCTTTTTCCTTCGCCTTTTGCAAAATCTGGTCACGGTTCAGACCACGTCCGTCATCGCGGAACGCAACAAAAACCTTCTGCGCCGCCTTACTGATTTCCACAGAAATCTCCCCGACAGGGGTTTTCCCCATCTGCTCGCGGTCTGCCTTGGATTCCAGACCATGATCCATGCTGTTTTTCATCATCTGCAAAACCGCCATGGAAACCTTATCATAAATATCTCTGGGCACCTCCGTATCCGCACCGGAAATTTTTACAGTAAATTCCTTCTGCAATTCCCTGCTCATTACCTTTGCCAGGCGATCCATCTGCGGCAGAAGTGCCTCAAAATTCGTATAGGGAATCCGCTTTTTTCCCTTTCTGGTATAGGCAATCTGATAGCTTGGGCCCTCCGGCTCATTCTCACTATCCACATGAGAAAGGAAATTCTTGATGCGGCGCACCACTGCCCATCCGAAATCCGTTACCTCGTCATCCGTTTCCAGACGGCGCAGCTCCCGCTTCAAAAAGCCGGAAACCATACGCAAAAGCTGCAAAATCGACTGCAAATCCTTCTGCGCAGGCGCGGATTCCTCTCGCAGGTAGGAAAATAAATCCTCCGCCGCGTGCGCTGTTTCGGAAATGGCAGGATAGCCCATCATCGCCGCAGAGCCCTTGATGCTGTGCATCGTGCGGTACAGGCTGTTGACCTCATCCGCCGTCACCTCAAATTCCTCTGCATTTGCCTTGGATTCAATAAATCCATCAATTTTATCTACATTTTTCCATGCTTCCTCCAGAAAAAGTTCCTGCAGGAAATCCGGATTTTCAACAAACCGCTCCACCTAATCATCCTCTTATCATAAAAGAATTTTCATCCTGTTTTTGATTTTACCCCTGTGCATGGAGACGCAGAAACGAGAAATCCCATTTCTCCGCCCATGTTATCACAAGTATAGACCTAAATTGAGAAAATTGCCATACGATTTTTTTAAAAAAACAGAAAAAATATGGTATACTTTATTTTAATCAGAAATTGAACATCAGAAAGGAGACTTTCTTATGAAAACCCTTGGTATCATTACCGAATATAACCCCTTTCATCAGGGGCATGCCTATATGCTGGAGCGAGCAAAACGAAAGGCCGATGCCGACCGCGTGGTTGTCATCATGAGCGGCAGCTTTGTGCAGCGGGGGGAGCCTGCCATTTTCGATAAATGGACAAGAACCGCCGCCGCGCTGAAAAACGGTGCAGATTTAGTATTGGAGCTGCCTGTGCTTTTTGCCGCAGCCAATGCGGAAGCCTTTGCCAGGGGGGCGGTGCGCCTGCTGACAGAAAGCGGCATTGTGGATACGCTTGCCTTTGGCTCCGAAAGCGGCAACTTGCAGGAATTGCAGGAGGCGGCGAAAATTCTTGCAAACGAAACAGAGGAATTTCAACGGCTATTAAAGGAGCTGCTCGGTGAGGGGCTTTCCTATCCTGCCGCGCGCGCGAAGGTTCTGGAAACGCTTTCGCAGATTAACAGCGATATCCTTTCCAAGCCAAATGACATTTTAGGCTTGGAATATCTCAAGGCGTTGGACTATTATTCCTCTCCCATTCTGCCGCTGACCATCCGACGCAAGGGTGATTACAACAGCCTTTCCCTTTCAAATGGCTATGCATCCGCAAGCGCAGTGCGGAAGGCTTTGACAGAGGAAAACAGCACCGAAGCCATGCTGCATCTGCCCGAAAATACGCATGACCTCTATAATAAAGCACTTTCCATCGGCACAGCACCCGTTTTCTGGGATGCACTCATGCCTGCTCTGCATTATAAGCTACGCACCACCTCGATTGAGGAGCTGAAGGAGATTGCAGAGGTGACAGAGGGTCTGGAAAATCGGATTCTCCATTCCATTGACAGCTGCTATTCCTTTGAGGAAATGATGGATTTCATCAAAACAAAGCGCTACACACGCACGAAAATTCAGCGTATCCTGCTTCATATTCTTCTGGATATCAAGGAATCCGAGGTTTCGTATTTCCTCAATCTGCCGAAAATGCCCTATGTGCGTGTACTGGGCTTTCAGAAGGATCATTCCGATATTCTCGCAGATTTAACGGAGCAGGCAAAATGCCCCGTTCTGACAAATCTGAAAAAAGCCCCCGCGCTTCTGAATGAGGACGGGCTTGCCATGCTTGCTCTGGAAAAAACAGCGACCGATTTGCACGCTCTGGCGTACCCCAACCCGATTTATCGCGCGCCGAATCAGGATTTCACAAAACCCCTTGTCATTCTCTGACCGACAGCGGCATAAAATAGAATCAAACAGGAAAAGCCGAAGAATTCAGATTTCCTCGGCTTTTTTATTTTATGGGAGGGATTGCATGAAAAAGGGGGCTTTGCTGTTGGGCGGCTGTGCCTGCTTTCTGATTTTTGCCCTGCTTTGCTTTCCCGCAGAAATGCTTGCCGCTTCCGCAGAAGGGGTGCAGCTCTGGCTGACAAAGGTATTCCCCTCCTTGTTTCCGTTTCTGGTTGCCTGCGGTATCCTACTGCGCATTGGTGCGGCACAGCGGATGGGTGCGGCTCTGCGCCCTCTGATGCAGCCCTTGTTTCACCTGCCGGGTATTGCCGCCTTTCCCTTCTTTTTCGGACTTCTTTCCGGATACCCCATGGGAGCAAAGCTGACCGCGCAGCTTTATGAGCAAAGACAGCTTTCCCTCGCCGATGCGCAACAGCTTCTTGCCTTTTCCAACTGCCCCGGACCCTTGTTTCTGATTGGCACGGTTGGCGTTGGCTTTTTCGGCATGCCTGCCTTTGGGTATCTGCTTTGGCTCTCCGCTTTTCTCGGCGCAGTCGCCACAGGTATTCTCTTTCGCAGGAAAAAATCCGTTCCCGCCTTTCATTCTGTTTCCGTTCCTTCCTGCCAAACTCTGACAGAGGTGCTTTCCGCTTCTGTTGCGGATGCACTTCGCACCATTCTGCTAATTGGAGGTTATCTTATTTTGTTTGCGGTGCTTTCCGCGGCAATGGAACAGGCAGGGCTATTTTCTCTGCTCTCCCGTCTGCTGTTTTTTCTGCCGCTTTCCACGGAAACACTGCGCGGCTTTTGCAGTGGTATTCTGGAAATGACAAACGGAGCGCATCTCCTAAGCCTCTCCCCCGATGGTCTGCGTCTGCGGCTGACGCTGGTCGCATTTCTCGTTTCCTTCGGCGGTCTTTCCATTCTGGGACAGACCTTCGGCGTGCTTGCCGCCATGCCCATATCAAAAAAAGACTACATCAAAGGGAAGCTTATCAATGCCCTTTTCAGCAGCCTTTCTTTCTTTTTGCTCTATCCGTTTTTTTATCCATACGCACAAAAAGAAGTTCCTGCGTTTTTTTCGCTCACAGAAACCTCTTTTACGCTCTCTTTTCTCTGGCTTTTGCCAAGCCTGTTTTTCCTCGCGGTGCTTTGCTATGCAATTTCCCGCAGAGGATAAGGGGAATCATTTGCCCATACGCAGCTCCTGAATATTTTCCGCCAGAACATCCAGTGTCTGCGCGAAGTAATCATCTGTCTTGATGCTTTCGCTGTAAACAACGGATTTCAGCTCCTTCAGCTTACCTTCCGCATCCGCCAGCACGCTTTCCGCATATTCCATTGCGCCCAGACGCATATCCTTGGAGGTCTTCTTTGCAGAATCAATGATTGCCGCCGCCTGTTCGTAAGCCTTCTTTGTTACTTCGTTTTCATCCACAAGGCGCACCATACGGTCTTCCGCATTTTTTACGATTTCATCCGCTTCTCTCTGCGCATCAATCAGAATTTTATTTCTTTCCTCGATAACCCATTTGGACTGCTTCAGTTCATTGGGCAGCTTCATGCGGATTTCGCTGATAATATCGTAAATTTCCTCTTTATTTACAGTAACCTTACTGCTGAACGGCACAGCCTTGCTGCTGTCCATAACATCTTCCAATTCATCTAATAACTGCAATACAGAATCCATTCTATCTCCCTCACTTCTGATATTTTTCTATAATAAAAGGTTTAATCTCAGCGGGTACCATAAAGCTGATATCTCCGCCAAACACAGCAACTTCCTTCACATTCGTGGAGCTCAGGGCAAGATGCTCCTCATCCGCCGCCAGATAAACCGTTTCGATTTTATCATACAGCTTGCGATTGATAAGAAACATGGGATATTCCGCGGAAAAATCCAGTGTGTTACGCAGCCCTCTGACTGCGATATTCGCGCCGATTTCCTTTGCAAAATCCACCAGAAGCCCCTGAAAGGAAGCGACCTCTACGTTTTCAATATGCTTTGTTGCCAATTCCAGATGATGCTTTCTCTCCTCTACGGTGAAAAGAGATTTTTTGTTGGGATTTTCCAACACTGCCACCACAAGACAGTCAAATAAATTTGCGGCTCTTTCAATGATATCCATGTGCCCTAAGGTAACAGGATCAAAGCTGCCTGCATAAATTGCTTTTTTCATACGTTTTCTTCCTCCGCGCACAGGAACGTCAGGGTTGTTGTCTTATACACCTTTTCACGCAAAATTTTCATACCCTTCGGAATTGTGAGCGCAATCTGCGAGGAGCCTTCTGCAATGAGATACCCCTCCGCCTTTAACAAACCATTTTCCGCAATTCTTTCCAGTACGGACGTATACAGCCCCGCTTCATAAGGCGGGTCCATGAAAATAATGTCGAATTTCTTTCCTTCCGCCGCAAGCCTGTCCAGCGCAAAAAGCACATCCGTTTGCAAAAGCCTTGCTCTTCCCTGCAGCTTGGTATGCATAAGGTTTGCCTGAATAACCTTCTGACATTCTGCCACATTTTCCACAAAAACAGCCTCCGCCGCTCCTCTGGAAAGTGCCTCAATCCCAATCGCACCGCTGCCGGAAAATAAATCCAGAAAGCTTGCCTCGGGCAAATCGAACGCTATGATATTAAAGAGGGTTTCCTTTATTCTGTCCGTCGTCGGTCTGGTTGCCAGCCCTTCGATGGTTTGCAGATTATGACCCTTTGCTGCTCCCGCGATGACACGCATACTGTCTGCACCACCCAAAAAACCTAATTTTACATGATATCGTTTAGAGTATAGCAAAAAAAATTTCAGTTGACAACCAAAAAGAGAAAAAACACAGAAAAACTCACATTTCCAGACGTTTTCCGTCCAAATATCCCGCGATTCGCGCTTTCAGGGGCTGATGCTCCGTCTGCTCCAGATTCCTGTCCTTCCGCAAAAGCTCTGCCGCTGCTGCCTGCGCCTCCTTCAGAATCGGCAAATCCCGACAGAGGTCTGCAATCTTCAGCTCCGGCAGACCATGCTGACGGATGCCGAAAAATTCCCCCGGTCCGCGCAGCTTTAAGTCCTTCTCGGAAATGACAAAGCCATCCTCCGATTCCGTCATGGTTTTCATGCGCTCCTTCGCGACCCTTGTTTTTGTGTCGCTCACCAGAATACAATACGATTTTTCCGCGCCACGCCCAACGCGCCCGCGCAGCTGATGCAGCTGTGCCAAGCCGAACCGCTCCGCATTTTCAATCAGCATAATGGTTGCATTCGGCACATTGATGCCAACCTCAACGACTGTTGTGGATACAAGAACATCAATCTCCCCTGCCGCAAAGCTGTCCATGATTGTCTGCTTTTCCTTCGCCTTCATTTTTCCATGCACACAGGCAACGCGGCAATGCGGCAGTTCCTCTGTCAGCTCCGCGGTATACTCCAGAACGGACTGCACCTCTAATTTCTCATTTTCCTCAATCATCGGGCAGATGACATACGCCTGTCTGCCTGCCGCAACGTGCTTTTCGATAAAGGCATAAATCCGCGGATGATATCTGCTGTCTACCGCCGAGGTATCAATTTTCTGTCTGCCGGGCGGCAGCTCATCAATAATAGAAATATCCAAATCGCCATATAGAATCAGTGCCAGGGTGCGTGGAATCGGCGTTGCCGTCATGACAAGGGTATGCACATTTTCGCCCTTTTCCGCCAAGGTGCTTCTCTGGCGTACACCAAAGCGATGCTGTTCATCCGTAATCGCCAGACCTAATTTTTGAAATTCGACTCCCTTTTGAATCACGGCATGGGTGCCAATCACCATCTGCGCCGTACCATCAGCGACCTGCGCCAGACGTTCCCGTTTTTCCTTCGCCGTCAGGCTGCCCGTCAGCAAAACAACCGTAATCCCTGCCGGCTCCAGCAGATCACGGAAGGATGCCGCATGCTGCCTTGCCAGAACCTCTGTCGGTGCCATCATTGCCGCCTGATAGCCATTCTGTATTGTCCAATACGCCGCAAGCAACGCCACCGCCGTTTTGCCGCTGCCGACATCCCCCTGCACCAGACGGTTCATGATTTTGCCCGAGGTCATGTCCTGCACGATTTCCGCAAGAACGCGCTTCTGCGCATCTGTCAGGGCAAAGGGAAGAAGCGTTTCACCATCCTGCAAGGCTTTTTTCTTTTTCAGCCGAATCCCTTCGCCCCTCTCCTCAAGCGTGCTTTTCAGCTGATAAAGTGCCGTCTGCAACAAAAACAGCTCCTCAAAAACAAGCCTTTTCCTTGCATCATAAAAGCCCTGCTCCGTTTTGGGAAAATGGATGTTTTCTATTGCAAAATTGCGCTCCGCCAGATGGTATTCCTTTCTCAGCCAGAGGGGCAGCTCCTCCTGCATGCCGCCGCTCATTTCCTTCAAGGCCTCCTCCATCAGATTGCGGAGCATTTTCTGCGAAAGCCCCTCCACGGAAGGATAAACCGGAAGGATGCGCCCCCCTGCGAAATTCTCCCCAATCCGCTCACACTCAGGGGAAACCACCTCTGTTCTGCCGTATTTTTTTTGCAGTCTGCCGGAAAAAAGATACCATTCGCCGATTTTCAGACTGCTTTTCATGTAGGGCTGATTATACCACAGCACCCCAACCGCGCCCGTTTCATCGTAGACCTTCATTCTGGTATACACAAGCCTGCCGTGGCGGCTGTTTTGTCCCTCCTCCTTTATCTGCGCCAGAAAGGTTGCAGGTTCATCCGGCGGCAGGTCTGCAATTTTCAGTATTTCGCTTCTGTCCTTGTATTCTCTGGGGTAATGCGTCAGCAAATCCTCCACTGTCACAATGCCCAGCCTATGCAGCCTTTTTTCTCTCTGCTCGCCAACGCCCTTGAGCACGGAAACCGCATCCTGTCCTCGCATGAGACACACCTCCCTTCTTTTTTCCGCAAAGATTTCTACAAAGAAACAGGGAGATTTCATCTAAGAATCTCCCCATTTTGTTTTGTTATTTTTATTCAATAGAAATAATGTAGTAATACAAAGGCTGACCGCCGTCCTGCACCTCTACCTCGCAATCGGGGAATTCTTCCTCGATAAAGGCAGACAATTCCTTCGCGTCCTCCTCTGCTGTGTCCGCACCGTAATAAATGCTGACAACCTCGCTTTCCTCTGTGATGGCATTGCGCAAAAGCTCCTTCGTGCCCTCCATCACATCCTCTGCGACTACCTCAATTTCATCATTCAGCATCCCAAGGATATTGCCTTCCTTGATTTGCTTATCACCGATGGAGGTATCTCTGACCGCATAGGTTACGGTTGCGGTATCCACCTGCTGAATGGCATCCTTCATTGCCGCTTCCATTTCATCGGGGTCTGCGTCATGCTCATAGCAGAACATCGCGCTGATACCTTCGGGAACAGAACGGGAAGGAATGACATGCAGCTTTTTCTCCTCGCTCAGCTTTGCCGCCTGCTCCGCCGCCAAAATGATGTTTTTATTATTCGGCAGAATAAAGATATGCTCTGCATTGATTTTATCCACCGCATTGAGGATATCCTCTGTGCTGGGGTTCATGGTCTGTCCGCCCTCGATAACCTCATCCACACCAAGGTTTTTGAAAATCTTCGTCAGCCCCTCGCCTGCGGAAATAGAAACAAAGCCGACATCCTTCTTCGGCTGCTCTGCCTTGGGTGCTTCTGCCTTTGGTGCTTCTGCGCTGAAATTGATTTTATTTGTATGCTGTTCTCTCATGTTGTCAATCTTCAAGCCGCTCAGACTGCCGATAGTCAGTGCCTTTTCGATTGCCAGACCGGGGTGGTCTGTATGCACATGAATTTTGATGATATCATCATCGGCAACACATACGATGGAATCCCCAATCGTACCCAGATAAGCCTTCAGCCCTGTGGTTACGGCTTCATCCGGATGGTCTACATTGATGAAAAATTCCGTGCAGTAGCCAAAGGTAATGCTTTCATTTTCTACAGATGCCAGAGAAGCGAAATTCGTTTCGGGTGCGGCTGCTGTGCTCTGTCCGTCCTGCAAAGTCACAGGCAAATCACCGCCCAGCTGCTTGAGTGCGCCCTCCAGAATATACAGCAATCCTCTGCCGCCTGCATCCACAACGCCTGCCTGCTTCAACACAGGGAGCATTTCGGGTGTCTGCGCCAGAACCTTGTGTCCGTCCTCGATAATGCCCTTCAGGAATACCTCGATTTCGTCTGTTTCCTCTGCCAGCCTTACCGCAGCCTCCGCACAGCCTCTTGCCACCGTCAGAATCGTGCCTTCCTTCGGCTTCATCACTGCCTTATATGCCGTTTTCACTGCCTGCTCTGCTGCCACAGCCAGTTCCTGCACACCTGCTTCCTCCATACCCTCCAATGCCTTTGCAAAGCCACGGAAGATCTGAGAAGTAATTACGCCGGAGTTCCCTCTTGCGCCTCTCAGGGCTCCGCCGGATGCCGCCTTTGCGATATCCGCCACCTGTAAGGAGCCGTTTTTCTCTGCTTCTCTTGCCGCCGCCATAACGGTCAGAGACATATTTGTGCCGGTATCCCCATCTGGTACGGGGAATACATTCATTGCGTCTACCAGCTGTTTATTTGATGCCAATTCATTCGCACCGGCAATTATCATTCTGCCTAAGCGAACACCGTTCAATTTCGTTGTACTGCTCACCAATAGTTCCTCCTCTTGCTCAGTTGTCGACCCTTACGCCGTCAACAAAAATATTTACATCCTCAACCTCAACCCCTGTAAATTCCTCCACAGAATATTTCACAGTGCTGATGATATTATCTGCAATGGCGGAAATATTGGTACCATATTCCACAATAATATGCAAATCAATACTTACCTTATTTGCATCAATGCGCATTTTGATTCCCTTTGTCAGGCTTTCCAGCTTCAAAAGCTGCACCAAGCCGTCCTTCACATTTTTTGCAGCCATGCCGACAATGCCGTAACATTCAATCGCCGCATAGCCTGCAATCCTTGCAATCACTTCGCGATCAATACTGATAACGCCATATTCGTTTTCTAACTTTGCTGCCATACTGATCAGCCTCCTATTCTAAAAACCTTCGGCTATTTTTTTACAGATGTATAGATGTTAATAGTATACCATTGTATATGCAATTTTGAAAGCTATTTTTCTCTTTTCCATAAAAAAGAAGAAGAATCTGCATGCAAATTCTTCCTCTCTCCAAGCTATTTATTTTTTGCTCCGCGGCTTTTCAATCACCACATCATAGGAGCCGCCAACCCAATAGGAGGGATTTTTCAGCGTAAGGGTGATATTTTCCCATTTTCCTCTGGGCAGGTAGAAAATATCCTCCTGCACTAAAATCCCATCCTTTTCTTCCTCACTGCTGTCATACGGAATGCGTCCAAATTCCTGTTCTTCATCGGCATAGTCCAGATTGACCGCGTACATCTTTCGGATTCCCTTTGCAGGCAGCGTCCGATAGCGCACCGTTATCTTCGTTGCCTCTTTGGGTTCCTCAATTTCATCATAGGGATTATCATAAATAGTATCCTCCTGTGCGGCAGATAAAAATTCAACCGTTCCGTAATGAAATTTCATCTGCGGCAGCTCTGCTCCTTCTGTCAATGGAATTTCAACCTCTTGCTTTTCTCTGTCTGTTCCTGTATAGGCTGAATGGTGCAGTGTCAGAGGGAAATCCTTTTCCGTTCCCTTTAACGTATACCTTCCGCCGTTTTCCAACGATTCCAAATGTCCCCGCATTCGTTCTCCTGCCGCATTCTGAATATACGCATAGTCCTCTAAAGGCGCAAACCGATACGGACAAAGGATAATCCCCGTTTGATAATAATCCTCCATCGCCTGCGCCACCTCAGCAGAGGGAATCTGATAATATTCCAACTGAATGGTATCCCCATCCAGATTGGCTTTCGCAATTAAGGATGTACCGTTTTTCGTTACCGAATACCCAAGGTCTTCAGGGTTTTCCGTCGTTTTCGCCTTCACGACCTTCAAATGAATTTTTTCATCGAAGCCCTTAATCGTAAACGCGTAGTCATAGCAGCCATCCTTCAGATAAAGCCGCTCCGAGCAGTGCGGCGTATACTGCAGCACCTTGCCTTCATTGCTTATATGCCAGCCACAACCGGAAAACCAAATCACCCTGCTTTTTTCTCCGTAATAGTAGGTGACTTCATATTTTTCAGACAATTCATCGACAATTTTATCTTTTCCGTTTTTTTCTGTCGGCAAACCCTCTCCGGTGAATACAAAATCCCCTTTGAGCATATTGTTTTCACAATAAAAGCCTTTCAGCTCCACACGCACGCCGCGGTAAATCAAGCCTTTGTTGAAAAGGTCGACAAACACGTGAAGCACACTCTTCG
>OGIE01004826.1_pt1 | contig 12192 bp, 10 predicted proteins | sample 1571581 | NCBI WGS metagenome assembly OGIE01 (sample SAMEA2582021, study PRJEB24529) | metagenome | biome: Human gut stool | place: China | collected 2011
TGCGTATGGATATCCGAGTGAACTTTTTAAATTAGACATGGAACGATTAGGGATTATTTCTAAGAGAAAGCCTGCAAAGATAATCGATTTTACCAAATAGATAGATACTAATCGCAGTACTAACCATTAGCACAAAAGAATTATTAAAGCAATTGTTTGGGCATAAGAAGTTAGTTTGCAATGACGAAAAGCAAGATGTATAAAATAATTCGTCGCTAAAAAAGTGACGAAAAAAGCGACGGAAAAGGAGAACATAATAAATAGTTGTTATGCAGTCAAAATGGAACTCACAGAATGCATTACAGATTATGATATTTTTTTGAAGATATGGGTTTCACTAAAGAGGCAGTAAGGAATAGAGATGTATTGATAGAATCTAGAGAAAGGAATGCTTTTATGAGCAAAGAATTATAGATAAGATATGGTTTCAATGGGTAAACCTTATTCTAGATGCAGGTCATTTAATGATGCAGTTTCTTTGACAATATTCATTGCAATAGATAATGCACAATTTGTTAAGTTTATTACAGACAGGATAAAAACAGCAAAATTATGCCATTGGCAGAGATGATGATATTAAGAAACTTAATGGACAATAGGAAAGAGCAGTTATCAGAGCTGTCAAGGAAAGTCCAAAATCTCTGGATGAAACAAAAAAGTCATGTAATGAGCTGGTTAACAGAAGACTGATTGAGATTGTTGGCAAGGAATTATGCTGACAGCTAAAGTTTATGAGGCGTTAAAATAAGATGTGGAATATACAAGGGATAAAATGGTTCAGTATATCAAGACTAAAAATATGATTTTAGAATAGTTACAGACAAATGATCAGATAACATCTGCCAAGATTCAGGAGATGTGCGGATTTATTAAGCAGCAGGCGAGAAGTGTCATTGATAAAATGAGTAGTGAGAAATTGATAGATTTAATGGGAAAAGGACCAGCAACCAGATATGTTTTATATAAAGGATTGAGTGATAATTGAGTTTATTTTAAAAAAACTCAATTGCCACTCAATTGAAATGAAATGTTATGTAGGATGACATGGCAGTTGAGAACATATTACTATTTTTAGAGGAGTGGTGGATGATAATGAAAAAATCAGAAAAATGGAAAACAATTTTTAAAAGTAAAAGCCTGATATACATTGTAGTTGCATTTGCAGTTGCTCCAGTGGCGATTAATCTTGGACTAGTGTTTACAGATATCATATATGAGAAGACGGGAAATACATTAACTGCAAAGGGATTAAATAATGCAGAATGGTTAGGCTTTTGGAAACAGTATTTGGCTATTGCAATTTCTTTTGTTGGATTATGCGTGGCATATGTTTCTTCCAACACGGACAGAAAGCATAAACTGCAGGAAGAGCAAGCACAACAATATTTGGAGGGAGTAAGGCAGGAAGAAAACGTTTTGGTTGATGTAACACAAGGTTTTAATACCAGTATAGTTTATAAAGCACTATTACAACAGTCAAAGTCCGCTAATATCTATGATGGAAGAATAGTGTTGACAAATGCTAGAGCTAATATGGATCAAATGCATATAAAATTTGAAATATTAATAGAATTGTGTGATGATTTTAAAAAGTGCGAGAACTGTAGGTATTTACCTTGCATAGATAGAAAAGTTATGATTGAATTAAGAGACTTATTTTATGATATAGAAAAACATTATTTTAATATGCTTGATATAGGTGAGAGTTTTCTTGAATGCTTAGATAAAGAGCAAGAACGGATAAAATTGTTGGAAACAGAAACAAAAATACAAAATAATACAGAAGAACTTATAGAATTATATAAAAATCAGGGATTAACTGACAATGTATATTTATCACAACAAGATTTGCAGAGTATTAAGAAACAGATAAAAAATCTCGAAAAATCAAAATTGAGATTAGAGGAAATGAATAAAGTTATATCAGAGATACAAAAAGAGATAGATTACATAAATAAGGATGCACGTCCGAAATTTATCAGATATTGCAAAATATATATTGACATGAAAAAGGAACATGCCAGAGAGTTAAGAAAAACAGGGAATATTCAGTACAATAAGATGAATGAAAAATTGTAAGATAAACAGGAGGTTCAAAATGTTATTTTTATGTTATCCCAAATGTTCAACATGTCAGAAAGCGAGGAAATGGCTTGATGAACATGGTATAAAGTATACAGAACGTCACATTGCGGAGAAAAATCCAACATATGATGAATTAAAGGTGTGGTATCAGCAGAGCGGTCTGCCAATAAAGAAGTTTTTTAATACAAGTGGTTTGGTCTATAAGGAAATGCAATTAAAGGATAAGCTAACATCAATGAGTGAAGAGGAACAGTTAATGTTGCTTGCTACGCATGGAATGTTGGTAAAGCGTCCAATGGTGATAACTCATGATATTGTGTTAGTTGGATTTAAGGAAGCTGATTGGGAAGGAACACTTTTATGAGCAAAGAATTACAGATAAGAAATAGCACTGTGGATTTTCTAGTTTTCACACGAGATGCAGGAGAAGACGGAATAGAGGTCAGGGTTCAGAATGGCGATGTATGGCTTACGCAGAAGGCAATTTCACAGCTTTTTGATGTAGATAGAAGTGTGGTTACAAAACATCTGAGCAATATTTTTAAAGAAGGCGAATTAGATGAAAATTCAACTTGTGCAAATTTTGCACAAGTTGCTGATAATGGAAAAACATACAACTACAAATTTTATTCATTAGCTGCAATTATTGCTGTGGGCTATCGCATTAATTCAGAGCGGGCAATGCAGTTCAGGACATGGGCAACCAAAGTGCTGGATACATTTACAAAGCAGGGTTATGTTCTCCATCGCCCGGGCGGCAGCAGCGGACCCGGAACTTCTTCTTCTGGATGAGATCACCGCGAACCTGGATGTGGAAACCGAGCAGGCCGTCTTGAAGGCACTGAAACGGGTATCCGCGGACCGCATGGTGATCTCCATATCGCATAGAACGATGGCGGAACTGGGAAGAATTATTTCCATATAAAAAATAAGATTGCTTGTAAGATAGACAATAGATTCCTGTTGATGTATAATGAGTGAAAATTTCGGATTTCCTCATTGTGCGTTCAGCAGGAATTTTTGGTGTTACAGGAGATGATATTTCATGCAGCTGCCATGGAAATCAGACAGAAAGCGAGACATCTTTTATGGAAAACAACGATATCCATATCCGTGTTGCATCGGAGGACGATGCAGAAGAAATTTTAGCTATTTATGCGCCGTATGTGATCAAAACGGCCATCACCTTTGAATATGAGGTACCGACACTGAAAGAATTCCGCGGACGGATCCGCCATACCTTACAGAAATATCCGTATCTGGTGGCAGAACAGAACGGGAAAATCCTCGGCTATGCATATGTTGGTCCATTTCATGACCGCGCAGCCTACGAATGGGCCGTGGAGACTTCCATTTATGTAGAGGAAAATCTGCGCCGCTGTGGTGTGGGAGGAAAGCTGAACCGCGCGCTGGAGGCTGTGTGCGGGGCTATGGGAATCCTGAATATGGAGGCATGCATCGGTGTGCCGCAGATAGAGGATGAGTATCTGACCCGCAACAGCGAGGATTACCATGCACATATCGGGTATCGTCTGGTCGGTGAATTTTATCAGTGCGGTTACAAATTCGGACGCTGGTATAATATGGTCTGGATGGAAAAGGTCATCGGGGAGCATAAAGATGAGATGCAGGCACCGGTCTGGTTTTCGGAGTTTTCCGGCGTGCAGGCGATTCTGGATAACCTGTAACAGAAAATCACTGAACGGTGGTTTGGCATCAGATGCGTCTGACGTTCTAAAACAGTGAGGCAATTGCCCTGTGGACAGTCTGCCGGATTCGGAGTATACTGAATATCAGAACAGTTCATAACTGAGAAAAAACATGCAGTTACAGACTGAAATGAATATCAGACGGAGGAAGAATATCATGAGTACAAAAGCAGAATACGCAATTTCATTGCATGACCAGGGGTATAACTGCGCCCAGGCAGTGGCCTGTACCTTCTGTAAAGAATTTGGGGTAGACGAGCAGGAGATGTTTCGGATTGCCGAAGGCTTTGGCCTTGGCATGGGCATGATGGAGATGTGCGGCGCCCTGTCCGGCATGATGATGGTGATCGGACTTGCGGGCAGTGTAGGAGATTTAAAGAAAGGCATGCCGACGAAGGGAAGCACCTACAAGCAGGTGAAGGAGCAGGTACAGAAATTCAAAGAAAAAAACGGTTCCTACCTGTGCCGCGAGTTAAAGGGTGTTGAGACCGGCAAGGTACTCTGCAGCTGTCCGCAGTGTATTATGGATGCAGTGGCACTGACCGAGGAATACTTAAAAGAACATCAGGCGGATAAATAAGGGGTATAAACGTGTTGGGGAAACAGATAGATCTGATTGAGGGGAATATCTCTAAGGCCCTTCTGGTTTTCGCCGTGCCGCTGCTGATCGGAAATCTTTTTCAGCAGCTTTATAATACGGCAGACTCTTATGTGGTTGGAAACTTTGTGGATACGAATGCGCTGGCGGCCGTCGGCGCATCGGCATCGGTCATCCAGATGCTGGTAGGCTTTTTCATGGGGCTGTCGGTTGGTGCCGGTGTGGTTATTGCCCAGTATTTTGGCGCCGGCCAAAAAGAAAAGATGAGTCAGGCTGTGCACAGTGCATTGGCATTAACCGTGCTGCTGAGCGTCCTGTTTACCGTTGCCGGTATTGCGTTGACACGCCCGCTTCTGCGGGCCATTGGTGTACCGCAGGAGGTGCTGCCGCATTCTACCCTCTATCTGACCATTTACTTTGCCGGTATTACGTTCCTTCTGTTTTATAACATGGGCTCCGGTATTCTCAGGGCAATCGGAAATTCCAGGGATCCGCTGATCTATCTGGCAGTAGCCAGTGTTCTAAATGTGATCCTGGATGTGCTTCTGGTATGTGTGGCCCGCCTTGGCGTAGCTGGAGTTGCATTGGGAACCATGATCGCGCAGGCAGTCAGTGCTTATCTGGTCATGCGTCAGCTGATCCGGACCAGAGAGGTTTATCGCGTAGAACTGAAGAAGATACGGTTTCACCGGGATATGATAAGACAGATCCTCATGGTCGGACTTCCGGCAGCGCTGCAGCAGAGCATTACGGCTTTTTCCAATGTTGTGGTGCAGTCGTATATCAACAGCTTCGGAACGGCAGCCATTGCAGGCTACTCCACTACGATCCGGATCGATGGTTTTTTACAGCTTGTACTGCAGAGCTTTAACATGACGATCACCACCTTTGTCGGGCAGAATATCGGCGCACGAAAGACTGAGCGGGTAAAGCGGGGAATTTTTATTGCATGGCTCATGTGCTCTGTCATTATTGTGGCCGGAAGCGTCTGGATGAATCGGGAAGGTGCACTGCTTGTGAGTCTGTTTACTGACGATGCGGCAGTTGTTGCCAACGGCGCTGCAATGCTGAAGCTGTTTTCTTACGCGTACTGGAGTCTTCCGGTGGTCCAGATCTTAAGCGGTGCCCTGCGTGGGGCCGGAAAATCCAGCATTCCCATGTTCTTTATGCTTAGCTGCTTTGTTGTGATCCGGCAGATTTATCTGGCCATTACCGTACCAATGACGCACAATCTTCTTGTGGTGATCGCGGGATGGCCGATGACCTGGGTGCTCTGCGCCTTTGGCATGACAATCTATTTCTTCCGCGTGGACTGGATGAGGGGCGCGGAAAAGCTGGTACAGGAGCATTGAGTTTCAGATATAATTTCATAAGTCTGGTATACAGAGTCCATTTCTCACAAAGACTAAGATGTGTTATCGAAAGCTTTCCTGCAAAGACAGTTGCAGGGGAACGTTTGAAAACACAGAAAAATGACAGAGACAGGTTTATGCGTGGCGCGTGAACCATGTTTCAGAACAGAAAGAGAGGGTCTTATGAGCAATGTGATCAAATCCAGAAAAGCCGCAGTCATTGGCTGCGGCTTTGTTGGTTCTGCGACAGCGTTTACCCTGATGCAGAGCAAGCTGTTTTCCGAACTGGTGCTGCTGGATGTCAATACCGGCAAGGCGGACGGGGAAGCAAAAGACATTTCCCACGGCGTTCCCTTTGCGGCACCCATGAAGATATACGCGGGAGACTACGACGATGTGGCAGACGCAGCCATCATCATTGTGACGGCAGGGGCCAACCAGAAGCCGGATGAGACCAGACTGGATCTGGTGCACCGGAACGTGGAAATCTACAAGAGCATCATCCCGGAGATCGCCAGCCGGAACTTTGGTGGCATTTTGCTGATCGTGTCCAATCCGGTAGACATTTTAACGTATGTGGCATTGCGCTTAAGCGGACTGCCGGAAAACCGCGTCATCGGCTCCGGCACGGTTCTGGACACGGCCCGGATGAAATACGCCCTGGGGGAACATCTGCGGGTGGACAGCCGCAGCGTGCATTCCTACATTGTGGGAGAGCACGGTGACAGCGAGATCGCGGTGTTAAGCAGCACCAACATTTCCGGCATTCCGCTGGACACCTTCTGCGAGATGCGGGGCTACGACAACCCGAAAATGAAGCTGGACGAGATTGCGGAGTCCGTAAAAAACAGCGCCTACGATATCATCGCCAAAAAGCAGGCCACCTACTACGGCATCGCTATGTCTGTGCGGCGCATCTGTGCCTGCATCATCCGCAATGAGCGGTCCATTCTGCCGGTGTCCTCCATGATGCACGGCGAATACGGCATCCGCGACATCGCTCTGAGCATGCCCGCGGTGCTGGGCCTGGACGGCGTGGAAACCCATGTGCCGATCTCCCTGAACGAAGACGAAACGACCCGGCTGATCCAGTCGGCGGAGACGCTGAAGGGGATTGCGGAGGGGCTGGAGCTGTAGGAAATGAAACCACTGGTTTATTGCCGGATGGAACGGCGGGGACTACAATAGAAGGAACAGGACGATCCTGCTGCTGCCTGCGTGATGCGGGATGGCAGCAGGATTTTTTGCGTGAGAAAAATCTGCCCTTTGCGATTGACAAACTCGGAACAAAAATGTACCATAAAATCATAAAACAGTCAAAATAAACCTGAAAAATGACTTGACCAAACTAAACTTTTGAAAAGGATGAACTTATGAGTGGAAGAATAATTGTAGAAGAGCAGAGCTTTGCAAGCGTGTTAAAATCATTAATGAAAAAATACCGGATTTCCGGTCAGAAAATTGCGGACCGGATCGGCAAGTCCCAGAAAACCGTGAGCCGCTATGCGAATGGCGAGGTTGTACCGAAGAAAAAAATACAGGAGCAGGTGCTTCAGGCAGTTTCGGAGATTGCCGGTTACTCTACGGAAGATCTTGTTGCGGAAGGAAAGGAAATCAAAAGAGTCTGGGAACTGAAAACGGTAACACTCGGAAGCGCACGCAGAGAGGCTTACAAGGAACGCCGCGAACAGGCAGAAAAATGGGCTGTCCGCGTCTTCGCCCTGCTGCCGGAAGAAAAACAGAAGTTCATGCTGGATTTTTTTGATTTGTATGCAGAGCTGAAAATGTATGAAATGGAGATGGTAGATAACTTTAGACGTATTCCGGCAGAGAAAGAGCAGGTTATTATGGACATAGCGTATTTTCTGGCGATGCGGAAAGATCAGGAAAAAAAGGATGCATTGGAGCAGTACCGGGCTTTAAAATACGGAGAGGTCTGCGATCGGATTTCACAGTACCAGTGGGAACCGGAAAGCCGGGATAAATATCTGGAAATTCCGGAACTGGAAGAAGAGACGGAACTAGAAAGCAAATTTGCCAGAAAACTGGCTGACAAAAGTCTGGAACTGGGCCAGATTCAGCGGCTTGGCATACGGCTGGTAGATATGATTAACTACAGAGTAGAAGACTGGCGCTTTTTGAGTTACATCCAGGTTATATATGTCCAGGATGAAGGAACCAACTATACCCGGGATTATCAGATTGTGGGGGATGAAGTGTATATGTTAATGTGCTGGCTGGAGAAGCTGGCAGAGAAGCAGTATCTGAGTGGGTATGGGTTGGGATGAGTGCATGCGAAGGAAAAGCCGATTAGATGATAAATCGGCTTGTCTTTTGGTGTAATTTTATTAAACAGGGGGAAATAAGATATGATTCCATATGCGTTATTTAATTCTAAAATACTATTTGAGCCGTTTCAGTATAAACCGTTTTTTGAGTTTTTCGAAAACACAGATAAGGATCTTTACATTGCAGATGAGGTTGGCGTAGGAAAAACTATTGAGGCAGGAATTATTATTTCTGAGCTGATTTACGGAGATAGAGAAAGCGAATGGGTTAAAAAGTCATTAAAGGATACTGCCAATCCGAGAATATTGATATTAGCACCACCTACATTGTGTGCACAATGGAAAGAGGAATTGGAAACCAAATTTATGCTCAATGTTTATGATGCATATTCTTCAGGTCTTGGTATGAGCCATAATGCTCAAATAGTGGTGTATGCTGAAAGCTGGCAACGGTTGAAAAAGATAGAAGATGCTGAAACACAATATGATCTTTTGATTGTAGATGAGGTACATAATTTTAGAAACGAATATACCGAATATCCATTTTCAGGGGAACAGACAAAAAGTATCAGATATAATAGTTTGGAGAAAATATGTTCACGCGCAAAACGGAAGATTTTTATGAGTGCAACGCCCATTTTTAATACGGAGAAAGATTTAATAAATGAAAGTAAGTTACTAAAACCTGAAGATGAATTTTCCAGGACATCTAGCACAAAATCCATTTCCAAATGTTTGGACTTTCAGCCTAAAATAGAATCAGTTTTAGTTGAACTAAATAACTCGGAAAAGGAATTATATAATGCTATTAGCGAGTGTGAGATAAATTCATTAACAAAATCAGCAGTATATCTTCATGAAGGCTGTAGCAGTATGATTTGTTTGGCTAAAACATTAATTGAAGGACCGAAAAAATATATAGAGTCTATTTTTGCAGAAAATGAAATGTCTGATGATAAAGATTATTGCGATAAACTTATTCGGATTAACGAAAACAATTCTGTTTCGATAATACAGGAACCAGATGATTCTGAAAAAAAGAAAATAGTAGACCAAATAGCAGCTAAAATAGAAATTGCGCTTCAAGAAAAAGAAAAATTAAAACAATATGGTGAAAACTATCTTAATGCGAGAAATAAAAACGGAGAAAAGGATTCAAAACTTGAACAGTTAGATAGAGTTATACGTGAAAAATTGATCCCACAAAATGGTTATGAAATGGAGCATGCACATATAGTTATATTCGCTCATTATATAGCGACATGCAAACATATTTATGCCCATTTTAATAAGCCGGATAAAGAGATAGATGTTTATCTAGCTACAGGTGAGAATACAAAACAAGAAATAGACCAGAGTATTATAGATTTTAAACAGACTTGTAATGAGGATAAACGCAAGTCAATTATTATATGCAGTGATGCGTGCCGGGAAGGTAAGAATATGCAGGAATGTCAGGTGCTCATAAACTATGATCTGCCATTTTCCCCGGCCGTTATGCAGCAGCGTATAGGCAGAATTGATAGAAATGGACAAAAACATACACCGCTGGTATTTAATTTGATTTGTAATGTTGAGAATGATATTCATACATATTACGAGATAATTTTTGAAAAAATTAGACTTATTAATGGAAAATCAGGGATATGTGGAATTGATGTTATATTTGAGACAAATGAAGATATGCGAAATAAAGTTATTGATGAATGGAAAAAAAATACGGAAGAGGAGATGAAAGAAAAGAAAAATGGTTTGTCTGCATTGCAGAATGGATATTTAAAGTATTTAAAGAGAGAAAAACGTTTAAACGATAAAGGTACATCAAAAGATATTATTGGTGAAGAGATAGAGAGTGTGAACAACTGCACATATACGGACGAAGAGATTCTTGAAAAAATGAGAACTATATTATTCACTAATCCAAATGAAGAATTAAAGGATATAAGAAAAGATGCTCATTGCAAAGGGAAAAATGAAATTGCAAGAAAGATATTTGGAGAGACTTTTAGCGACGAAAAATGTGTAAAAACATTGATGTTAGAGCATATTCAAAATGTTTTAGAACCTTTCACTAACAGTGAAGGTGGTATTTTAAAATATTATAGAAATACAGATACATTTACTCTTGACATTTCTGAAATTAAAAAGGCATTTTTAGATGCTGTAAAAGACAATCAATTGTTTGGCTTTTTTGCAAATATCGAAAACCAGGATGGTGAGATGGGGCAATTAGATATGTATTATGATGAGTCTCAAATTGCATTTTCTACATCGGTGTATAAAGAAGTCTGTATATCTAAGGACAATGATGAAAAATCAGTTGATGAGGATGAAGCTAAGAATATGACTATTGAGGAGTTTGAAGAAATGTTTGTTGCATTAAATCCGCTGGTGACTGTTTTGGAACATTGCATTAAATAATTATGAGTGGAGGCTAATATGGAGATAACCGCAAATAATATGAGGATAACCGCAGATATAATAAAAGATATATTTTATAGAATGTATTTTTTCCTTCCGAAGGAATCAGATGAGGAGCCTTTCTATAAGACGGTTTTTACGGAGTTTTGGCAGAAGTATGGGATAAAAGTGGTAGAGGTCGAGATTGGATATTGGACTGCGGAAAGAACTGTTGTGAAATCATATAATGGTACGGTTGCTGAGGTAGATGTTTTGTTTAAACTGGAATATTCAGGTGAGGCAATAAAAGGAAGCGGTGATAATCTAAAAAAGGAATCGGGTGAAGAAGTAGTATCAATTGAAATAAAGGAGACAAAAGAACAATTTTATTTTGAATTTAATGATATTATTAAAAACTATTATGACAAATTATCTCCAGATAAAGACAATAAATATCGAGATAAAGTCAATAAATATTGGAAGGAACATTCTGCAGAACTTTTCTTTTTAATAAGGATGCAAAATAAGATAAGAAATCCAAGGATAAAAGAAGAAACTCAAAAAAAACTTTCGGATTTTAATGATAATGCATTACGTTTTATTAATGAGCTTATACAGAATGCAGATGACTGTTCTTATTTGGAGTCTGTTAATACTCTTGAAATGACTTTTGATGTTATGGACAAGAAAGTGGAAATTAGTTACCCTGAGACTGGATTTACTTATGCAGATATTATCTCATTATCAAGTGTTGATGAGACTAATAAAATGATAGATTTTGATAAGGCAACAAGTACAATAGGAGAAAAGGGGCGTGGATTTAAAAGTATTTTTGTTTATTTTAAAGAGGTAGAAATTGAAAGTGGCGGTTATCATTTTAAATATAATATTGATGAGAGATCCATGTTTGAACCTATACATTGTGGAGAGGGAAAAAATATAGGAACCAAACTTGTATTACGTTTAAATGACAATTTAGATATTGAAAATTTAATTAATGATATTAAAAAGTTTTATGGTGATTCGTCTCCTGAAAAATTATATAGAAATAATTCAATTTTTTTTACAAAAAATTTTACAGAACTAAGACTTATTTTCAAGGAAAAGGATACTTCGGATATTATTCAAATAAAAAATACGCATCGGATTGAAAAAGAAAATACATATCGGATTGAAGAGCGTAATGAGTCATGGTGGGTGATGTCAGATACAGAGTCGTCAGATACAGAGTTTTTTCAGTTTTGTACTGGGTCAATGCAATATGCCACAGTGAGTGGAGTTGAAAATGAATATTTGGACAATGATGAGTTTTTGGATAAATTGCTAGTAAATTACAAATTCAAATTAAATTTAGTTGGATTGGTTAAATACATTAATTATACAAAAAAAGAAGTGTCGGAACGGTATGGGGAAGTTAATGCAAACCAAATTAAGAATATTAAGAAAAAAATGCCTATTATTATATTTGGTATTAAAGATGGAAATAATATAGAGAGTAGTAAATTTTCAGGGCATATGTATACTTACTTGCCAACTTCATTAAATATACGATTACCTTTTATTTTTCAAATACCATTTGATTTAGTAGATAATAGATCATGTCCTAAGAGCAACGATAATTCTTGGAATAAATTTTTACTGGAGTTTATTTGGGATAGTGAAAAGTCAGTTATTAAAGAATGGTATGAATTTGTTAAAAAGAACAAATTGCAACGGTGTACAAAGGGAACATAATAAAAAACTTAATAATGGACTGCCAA
>OGIE01004836.1_pt1 | contig 12180 bp, 9 predicted proteins | sample 1571581 | NCBI WGS metagenome assembly OGIE01 (sample SAMEA2582021, study PRJEB24529) | metagenome | biome: Human gut stool | place: China | collected 2011
GTGTGCTTGAGCAGCCCCTTCCGAATGCCGATGTTGACGATCACAATGCCGAAGACAATCCCGCAGACCACGCCGATCGTGGCGATGGTGATGGCGACCGGCACCGCATCGGTCCAATAGCCCTCCTCCTCAAAAATCGTCGCGACAGGAACGGCCCAACCAATGCCGCCGTAAAGAGCAAATAGGGGAATCAGCCCAAAACCAAGGGGGATTACTGCGCGGAACATAAAAGCAACGATCAGACCCAAGATCGCCTGGGCCTGATGAGCGATGCCGCCAACTAAGGTCGCCGCGATTGCTTGTTTAGATATTTTTTCCATTGACTCGCCCAAAAATGAGCAAGCAAAGGTAACGGCCAGCAGTACACCGGACCACTCGTTGATGCTGTCGGTATAGGTCACATACACTGGGGAGTATAGTCCCAGGATCTGAGGTCCGATGATGAGACCGACCAGGCCTCCGATGATAGAGGCGGGGAGGAAGAGACGCTGAAACAGTTTAACTTTCATGCGAAGAAAATATCCGATGGCCAACAGAATACTGACAACTGCAAAGTCGTGAGCGACATCCATCAATGTCATGGTCTTCCCTCCTATATAGAAAATAATGGGGGCCGACATGGGCAACGAAGTTCGATATCCATATCGGCTCCCGGTATATCTCTATTTCCTCGATTTCTATCTCAGGAAATTGCCATTCTTATGCCTTTGATATAAGTGTATTCCTCCAGGGAATACCGGCTTCCGTCCTTTCCGATCCCGCTGTTTTTGCAACCGCCGTGGGGGACTGCCGGTCCTGTTCCCGGTCCGTTGACGTTGACAATGCCAAACTGAAGCCCTCGGGACATGCGGCATACCTGGCTCACATCATTGGACCAGATGTAAGAGGAGAGCCCGTATTCGGTATTGTTGGCCATGCGGATGGCATCCTCTTCCGTATCATTCACACCGCCCACCAGACTGTATTCGAAAGTGATCCTTCGTCCGGTCTGTTTGAAATAATACTGACAAACTTCCATCAACTCTTTGATAGAATACCGGTTGGCAATGGGCATCAGTTTTCTTCGTTTTTCATCGGTGGTGGCATGCAAGGACAATGCCAGTGTGATCTGCAGCTTTTCATCCGCCAGCTGCCGCATTCTGGGCACGATTCCACAGGTGGACACCGTGACATTTCTCTGGCTGATGTTCAGACCGTTCTCATCGGTCAGAAGATGCAGAAATTTCAAAATATTGTTATAATTATCCATCGGTTCCCCAGTGCCCATGACTACCACATTGGAGACCCGCTCCCCCGTCAGTCTTGTAATGGCGTAAATCTGATCCAGCATCTCGGAAGGAGTCAGATTCCGTTCCAGTCCGTCCAACGTGGACGCACAGAATTTACAGCCCATACGGCATCCCACCTGTGAAGAAATGCACACACTGTTGCCGTGCTTATACTGCATCCAGACACTTTCCACCACATTGCCATCAGATAATTCAAACAGGAATTTTTTCGTTCCGTCGATCTTCGACTCCTGTATTCTGACAGGGTTTACACAAGTGTATTCATATTTTTCCTTACATTGCTCCCTGAATTTTGCGGAGAGGTTGGTCATTTCATCAAAGCTCCTGACCAGCTTCACATGCATCCATTCATACATCTGCTTTGCCCGGAAAGCCTTCTCTCCCATGCTCTCCATCTCTGTCTTCAATTCTTCCAGATTCAGGGATTTGATATCTTTTTTCGTATCCATTTTTCGTTCTCTTACTTCTTATCTCTCACGCTTTTCTGCGCAGTCTTGCATAATAGAATCCGTCGGTCTCATCCGTTCCCGGCAGAAGCTGTCTCTCTTCTTCCAGTACAAACGGGAAATTCTCTGTGATCCAGACTGCCATCTCCTGATTTTCCCCGCGGTGGATCGTGCAGGTACTGTAGAGCAGTACACCGTGCGGCTTCACATACTGCCATCCGGCTGCCACGATCTGCCTTTGCAGTTCTGTGATGGATTGCAGGCTTTCCGGTGTGGCATGATATTTGATATCTCTCTTTTTTCCCATAACACCAAGACCAGAGCAGGGGACATCCATCAGCACCACGTCCGCATATTTTTCCTTCTCCGGATCATGCACCGTGGCATCATACACCTGAACCTCCACATTCCTACGGTTCATGCGCTCCAGATTCTCCCGGATCAGGTCCGTCTTGTATTCAGATATATCACGGGACACGACGTGGCCTGCTTCCCCTGCAAATTCCGCCGCCAGGATCGTCTTGCCACCCGGAGCCGCACACAGATCCATGACCGTATTACCTGGGCATATACCTGCCGCTTCCACTGCAAGTGCGGAGCTGGCATCCTGCACGGTAAATTTGCCTTCCGCAAAGCCCGGAAGTTCACTTACATTTTCCAGATTCTGTGCCAGATACACATAAGGAAGTTCCCTGCTTTGCTGCAGACGTACACCGGTTTTCTCAATTTTCTCCGCCAATGACTCTCTCTCCGCTTCGGTCAGTTCCGTGGAGAACCGCAGGGATACCGGATGAATGGAAAGGAGTCCTTTTAAAAGTGTTTCCGTTCCTTCTCTGCCATATGCAGGCAGCCACAGATTCACGATCCATTCCGGCATGGAATATTTTATGCTCAGATATTTCACCGTATCCTTGGGATCCGGCAACGGCATCTGTTCCTTGCTGCGGGAAATATTACGCAGCACCGCATTGACGAAGCCTTTCAGGGTACGGAAGCCTCTTTTGGCCGCCAGCTTGCAGGCCTCATTGCACACCGCACTGTCGGGAACTGCGTCCATATACAGGATCTGATAAGTACTCATGCGAAGAAGACAGCGGATCAGAGGCTTCATCTTCCGGACCGGAACAGAAGAAAACCGATCCAGATAATAGTCCAGCTCCAGCTGTCTCTCTATCGTACCTTCCGTGACTCTTTTGATAAACGCTTTCTCTCTGGGATCCAGATAATCGTATTTATCCAGAACCGCTTTCATCAATTTATGGGAAAAATCCTGCCCCTTTTCCAGACTGAGCAGGATCTCCACTATAATTTCTCTTGTATCGGTCGTTGCATGATCACTCAAGATTAGTCTCTCCTTCTGCGATTGCCGCCGTACAGCAGGATCAGTCGGAGCAGCTGTAATGCGGAGGAGGCCGCTCCTGCCACATAGGTCAGAGCCGCTGCCGTCAGCACCTTTTTGCCGCCGCTTACTTCTTCACTGCCTAATAACCCGTATTCTTCCACCTTCACGATAGCTCTGTGGGAAGCATTGAATTCCACAGGCAGTGTCACCAGTTGGAAAATAACGGTCAGGGCAAATGCCCAGATACCAAGCTGGATCAATGTCTGGTTCCAGCTGAGCAGTACTCCTAAAAAGATCAGGGGAATGCTTAAATTGCTTCCGATATTCACCACTGGCACCAGTGCAGCACGAATGCTCATGGGGGCATAGCCATGGGCATGCTGAATGGCATGTCCGCACTCATGGGCCGCAACACTGACCGCGGTCACCGAGGTTCCGTTAAAGTTGTTGTAAGACAGTCGCACCGTATCCGTCCGGGGATCGTAATGATCACCGTCATCGGAGTTCAGGCACTCGATCTGTACATTGTATAAGCCTTCTCTGTTGAGAATGTTGCGGGCCGCTTCCGCTCCCGTCAATCCTCTCATATTCCGGACTTTGCTGTATTTGCGCATGGTGGAATTCACCAGTGCGCTGGCACCCAGACACAATACCAGTCCGACCAATACCAGAAAATAAGTAGGATCCCAATAATAACCATATCCGTAATAGCCACCGTACATACGAAAGTCTCCTTTCTGTCAACACTGCTTACCCGATCGTTGCTTTTCGTTTCGTCGTATCCTAACGCTCGCCCAGAAGCTCTCCCGGCTGTACCTTTACCCCCAGCAGGAAATCGTGAGTTGTCATACGCTTTTTACCTTCCAGCTGCAGTTCCATCACCTTTAAGGAGCCTTCCGATGCAGCCACTTCAAAGGAATCCTTATTCACCGTAAGGATCGTGCCCGGTGCTTCCTTATGCGCAGTTGCCATAGGAATGGCTTTCCAGATTTTCAGCTGTTTTCCATGATAATGCGTATATGCACTGGGCCAGGGAGTCAGTCCACGGATCAAACGATCCAGTTCTGCCGCTGTTTTCGTAAAGTCCAGCTTTCCCATCTCTTTGGTGATCAGGGCCGCGTAGCAGGTCTTGGTATCATCCTGCTTTTCCGGTACCAGTTTGCCTGCCTCCAGCAGAGGCAGTGCCTCGGTGATCGCTTCCCCGCCCAGCACCATCAGCTTGTCATGCAAAGTTTCGAAGGTGTCCTCCGAAGTAATGGGGATTTTCTTCCGGTACAACATATCGCCGGTGTCCAGTCCCGCATTCATCTGCATGATGGTCACACCAGTCTCGGCCTCTCCGTCGATGATCACTCTCTGGATAGGAGATGCCCCGCGGTATTTCGGAAGGAGGGATGCATGGATGTTCAGACATCCGTATTTCGGCAGATCCAGAATCTCCTGAGACAGGATCTGTCCGAACGCCGCCACGATATAAATATCTGCGGGATATTTTTTCAGTTCCTCAATGGCTTCCGGTGTCTTGATCCGACGGGGCTGGAATACAGGAATGCCATGTTTTACCGCACATTCCTTCACGGGAGGAAACTGTAATTCTTTGCTTCTGCCCTTTGGCTTGTCCGGCTGGGTCACCACTGCGGTGATCTCATGGCCCTGTGTGATCAGTGCCTCCAACGCTCCCACGGCAAAATCGGGAGTTCCCATAAATACGATCTGCATAGTCTGTCTCCTTTCCGGAAAGCTTACTCTTCTTCCTCATCCTCGTAGGTCATATCCTGCAGCGGTCCTTCCGCCTTTTCCACATAGAGATGACCGTCCAGATGATCCAGTTCGTGGCAGATGGCTCTGGCCAGCAATTCTGTTCCCTCTACTTCGATGGGCTTCATATTCACATCCAGTGCTACCGCTTTCACATAATTGGGTCTGGTTACGATGCCGAACTTACCGGGTACGCTAAGACACCCTTCCTGTCCGGTCTGCTCTCCACTGCTCTCTACGATGCGGGGGTTGATCAGAATATACGGATCCTCTCCGGTGGTATCGATCACCACGATTCTCTTCAGGACACCTACCTGTGGTGCCGCCAGCCCTACGCCATTGGCATCGTACATAGTCTCCAACATATCCTCGATCAGTTCTTTGGTCCGGGGTGTCATCTCCTTGACCTCTTTGCAGGTCTTGGTCAGTACTTCATCCCCATATTCACGAATGTTTCTGATTGCCACAGTTCTTTACCTCCTATAACACGCTTACCGGGTCAAAATCAAATTGTATACTCATCTGTCTGGACTGCCACTGTCTGAGAGTTTCCTCCAGTCTGTCCTTTACTTCCACCAGGACATCATACTCCGCATGCTTCACATAGAACACATACCGGTAGATATCATTGATCTTGCTGATGTTGGCAGGGGCAGGTCCCAGTACCTGTATCTTCTTATTGGACTGTTCTTTTTGCTTTCCTGACAAAAAGTCCATATTAGACTTTACCACATCTGTCAGTCTCAGGGCAAGCTGTTTTACATTTTCTTCCTCTTTCCCGTAGATCTGTACTGCCAGCATATGAGCCACCGGCGGGTAGCCGGACAGCTCTCTATACAGAATCTCCTCCTGATAAAAGCTCTCGTAATCCTGAGCCGCAGCACAGGTAATGGCGTAATGATCCGGCTGATAGGTCTGGATCACCGCTTCCCCGGGGAGCACCCCTCTGCCAGCCCGGCCCACCGCCTGGGTCAGAAGCTGGAAAGTCCGCTCTCCCGCCCGGTAATCCGACGCATTTAACGACAGATCCGCCGCCAGGATCCCCACCAGTGTCACCTTTGGGAAATCATGTCCCTTGACGATCATCTGGGTGCCGATCAGCACGTCCGCTTCCCCGTTTGCGAAGGAGGATAATATTTTCTCATAGCTGTCCTTCGTCCGGGTGGTATCCGCATCCATGCGTAACGTCCGCACACCGGGGTACAGCTCCTTTAGTTTTTCCTCGATCTGCTGGGTACCTGCCTTAAATCCCAGAATATATTTCGATCCACACTTGGGACAAAGCTTCGGCATCGGCTGTGTATAACCACAGTAATGACAGATCAGCCTTCCTCCCTTATGTTCCGAGAGAGAGACATCACAGTGCGGACACTTCATGACCTCACCGCAGGAACGGCAGGACACAAATCCCGCGTAGCCTCTTCGGTTTAAAAACAGGATGGTCTGCTGGCCCTTGTTCAGCCGGTCTGTCATCAGTTCCTGCAATTTTCTGCTGAAAATAGAACGGTTACCCTCCTGCAGTTCCTGTCTGAGATCCACCGTGTACACCGTGGGAAGTTCCCCGCCGGTGAGCCGCTTTGTCAGTTGAAGCAGCCGGTATTCTCCCCTACCGGCACGATAATAGGCCTCCAGGGAAGGTGTGGCTGAACCCAGCACTACACTGGCCCCGTACAGTTTTGCCACTTCCAGCGCAGTCTCTCTGGCATGATATTTCGGAGTACTTTCACTTTTATAGCTGTTCTCCTGCTCCTCATCCATAACGATCAGGCCAAGACTTGGAAACGGCGTAAAAAGTGCGGATCTTGGGCCGATGATCACATCGATTTCTCCAGCTTTGGCCCGTTCGCACTGATCGTATTTTTCCCCGGGGGATAACGTGGAATTCATCACGCTGACCCGATCACCGAATCTCTGGTAAAATCGCAGCAGTGTCTGATAAGTCAGGGCGATCTCGGGAATCAGCACAATAGCCTGCCGTCCCCTCGCGATCATTTCTCCGATCAGCCGCATGTATACTTCCGTCTTGCCGCTACCGGTGATGCCGTGGATCAGATAGGTCTGTCTCCTTCCGGCATCAAAATCCTTCAGCACTTCCGTAACGATGGTCTGCTGTTCCTCACTCAGCGTATTACGCACTGCCTCTACGGACTGCATTTTGACCGGATTGCGATAGCTTTCGGAACTGACCAGTTTTGCCGCGCCGCTTTTTACAATACTGTTTACCGTGGCTGCACTGACCCCCAGTTTTCCGGTGATCCACTCATAGGGAATCGTCTCCTGTTCTGACAGGGCTTTTAACAGTCTTGCTTTGGCCACCTGTTTTTTCCGTTCACATTCTCCTAATGATGACAAAATCTCTTCTCTGTTCATCAGACGTACCAGCTGTCTGTGTTCCAGCTTTTTTACCGACTGTTTTGCCGGCAGTACCGTCTTCAGCGCCTGGATCATGGTACAGCCGTAATTCCGACGGATCCAGGCAGCCAGAGCAATCATTTTGTCCTCCACTCCGGTCTCTTTTTCCGGCATTCCTGCGATATCCTTGATCTTCTCCGGAGCGAACTGACACGTTTCCCCCAAAGCCACCACGTAACCCTTGATGAGACGATTGCCGTTGCCAAACGGGATCATGACACAGGCTCCCGGCTCCAGTCTGCCCCGCAGACTCTCCGGCACCCGGTATTGAAAGGTTCTATCCAGTTTTTCGTGGGAGATATCTACAATGATATCCGCATATAACGTATTCAATCTGTTTTCCTCATTATTTTGCTGCAGATCCCGGAATATGTCCTTCCGCCAGAATATCCCGGATCAGATCTCTCTCATCCATGGGATGCTTCACCCCGCGGATCTCCTGGTAATCTTCATGTCCCTTGCCTGCCAGCACGATAATATCTCCGGGTTCTCCGTGTTCGATAGCATAAGTGATGGCTTCCTTACGATCGCAGATCTCTACATAATTTCCATCCGTTTTTGCCATACCTGTCTTGATATCGTCGATAATATCCTGCGGTTCCTCAAAACGGGGATTGTCGGAGGTAATGATGGTCAGATCCGCCAGCTTGCCGCTGACCTCTCCCATCTCAAAACGACGCTGTCTCGAACGGTTGCCTCCGCAGCCGAACAGGCTGATCAGTCTGTGAGGTTCATATTCCCGCAACGTGGTCAGCAGACTCTCCAGCGCCATGGCATTGTGGGCATAATCGATCAGCAGGGTGAACTGATCGGATACCTTGATCATCTCGATACGGCCTTTTACCTTTGCCTGCAACAGCGCCTTTTTAATGTTTTCCTCATCTACCTTGAAATGACGGCAGATGGCAATGGCCGCCAGCGCATTGTACACGCTGAATCTGCCGGGCATGGGTACTTCCACGTCAAAATCCATCAGTCCGGCTACATGGAAGGTCACGCCCAGTTCTCCGGGCTTATGCACCAGCTGTCTGTTTTCTGCCCGGAGCATACAGTGCTCTCCCATTCCAAAGCTTTCCAGTGTGCAGGTATGGCCTTCCGTCACTGCCTGCCAGTGCTCATCGTCACCATTCACAATACCTACCTTGCACTGTTTGAACAATAATCCCTTGCAGTGCAGATATTCCTCGAAGCTGGCATGCTCGTTGGGACCGATATGATCCGGTTCCAGATTCGTGAAAATACCGTAATCGAACACAAAGCCCTGCGTACGGTGCAGCATCAGCGCCTGAGAGGATACTTCCATCACAACCGTATCCAGTCCTGCCTCCACCATACGGGCAAAATACTCCTGCAGCAGATAGGATTCCGGGGTGGTATTGTTGGCATGGATATGTTCGTCTCCGATGATCACTTCGATGGTTCCCACCAGTCCCACTTTATAGCCGGCATTTTCCAGAATGGACTTTACCAGATAGGTGGTCGTTGTCTTACCTTTGGTACCCGTGATACCGATGACTTTCAGCTTTTCTGCCGGATGACCAAACCAGGCCGCAGAAATAAATGCCATGGCATATCTGGTATCCGCTACTTTGACCACCGTCACATCCACATTCTCCGGCAGTTCCACGTCTTTTTGCACCACTAGTACTCCGGCTCCCTGCTCTGCCACCTGTGCAGCAAAATCATGACCGTCAAAATTTGCTCCGCCGATGCAGAGAAATAAGCATCCCGGAACGACCTTGCGGGAATCATAGACCACCGCAGGGATCTCTCTGTCCAGTGTTCCCTGTACCAGCTCATATTCCAAGTGCTCCAGAAGCTCTGCTAATTTCTTGTTTTCCATCTTATTCTTATCCTTTTCCATAGAGGTATCCGCCTTTCTCTCAGGAATCTTTTTCACATACTGTATTTTATTTTACTCTTTTTTCTCAGAATGTACCACCCTTAAATTTAGTTGCATCTTTTGCTTTTTCCGAAGCAATGGTATAATATTACTGATTTTTATTTAAGGGGGAATTCTCATGAACGGTTTCTATGGATCCGCATTCGGAAATATCCTTGGCACACTTTATTTTCTTCTATTTCAATGTGTGGGGTTTCTGTACATAAAACGTATTTTTCCTAAAAAGGGACTTCTGTTCCATCTGCTGACCGGCAGTGTATCCGGCTCTGTTCTGTTGCAGTGGATTCCTGCTCTGTTTGCCTTCTTCTTCGGTTTTTCCATGACAGCTCATATTATGGCTCTGCTTTTCGTAGTCATTTGTCTGGTCCTGCTATATGTCTTTTACCATCCTGCCACGGCAGTATCTTCGACTGCTCCCACCAAAGACTACCGGCAGCTGTTGCGCAGAAATTATGCCTTTCTTCTGCTGGCAGGCGGTACCTTTGTTCTGTTTTGTATTTTATTATCCACCCACACCATCCTGCCGAAAGACGACGGTCTTCATGTGGGGCAGTGTACTTATGGGGATCTGCAGATGCACCTGGGAATCATTACAAGTATTGCCAATCAACAGACCTTCCCTCCTTACTACTCCATCTCTCCCTGGGATAAGCTCTGCTATCCTTTCCTGTGCGACAGTATTTCTTCCAGTATTTACCTGTTTGGTGCATCCCTGCGCTATGCTTATATGCTCCCTATGTATTTTGCCTTTTTCCAGGTCATAACGGGATTTTATGCCATTGCCGATGTTCTGTTCCATGATCGCGCCAAATCTCTGGCTGCCTGGGTCTTATTTTTCTATAACGGCGGTCTTGGCTTCGTATATTTCATTGACTGGAGCAGAGAAGGCGGTTATAAATTCAGTGATATTTTTACCGGCTATTACACTACCCCCACCAATCTGGTCGACCGGAATATCCGCTGGGTCAATATCATCGCAGATATGCTCCTGCCACAGCGTGCAACACTCTTTGGCTATGCGGTCCTGTTCTGTGCCATCTGGCTGCTGCTTCGGGCCATCCGGAACGGGGAAAAAGAATGTTTTCTCCCTGCCGGCATCCTGGCAGGGACATTACCTATGATCCATACCCATTCCTTCGTTGCCATCCTGATCTTAAGTGCCTGTTGGATGTTGCTGTGCCTTTACCGGTCCGTGCCGCATAATACTTCCCCGGTAGAGCATCCGGGAGCCGTTCTGCTCGGATGTTTCGTGACCTGTATGATTCTTCTGGAAATTCTGAACGAAAGTTCTGCTGCCGTTGCACCTGTACTGCTCTTTCGTTTTGGCATCCTTGTTGCGGCATCCCTCGTGCTATACGGTCTGTCCTTACTGTACCGGTGCTTTTCCGGTAAAAGTACAAACAATTATACACTGCAGAAGTTTTTGACCACCTGGGGAGTTTTCTTTGGTGTGCTTCTGCTTCTTGCACTTCCACAGTTATTGGAATGGACTTTTGGCCAGACAACGCAATCCGGCTTTTTGCTGGGGCATTTTAACTGGGGAAATCAGGGCGATACTTATTTGTGGTTTTATCTGAAAAACTGGGGTGCGATCCTGCTATGGTTCGTCCCTGCCATGATTCATTGTAAAAAAGAAGATTTTGATGTGATGTCCGGGGCATTTCTCCTGTGGTTTGTTGTGGAAATCATTTCCTTCACCCCTAACACATATGACAATAATAAACTATTATATATAACTTATATATTTGTCTGCTGCCTCAGTGCCGATTACGGAATTGATTTCCTGCGTTCTCTGAAAAAAGCCTCTTCACGATACCTCTGCATGATCGGCATGGTATTTCTTTGCACCTTTTCTGCCGTTCTGACCCTGTGCAGAGAGGTAATATCCGATTATACCGCTTATTCTTCCGCACAGGTGGAAGCTGCAGCATTCGTCGAGCAAAATACCTCTCCCACATCCCGTTTTCTTACCAACAACAGGCATGTAAATGAAATTGCCGCCCTTGCAGGGCGCAATGTGTTAAACGGGGCGGGAACCTTTTTGGCAATGCACGGTCTCTATCACACAGAATATCACGAAGATTTCCGGACAATTTATGAGACTCCCGCTGTTTCTGCTGATCTGATCCGTACTTACGACATCGATTATATTGAAGTCTCTTCCTGGGAACGGGCAAGTTACGCTGTCGATGAAAACTACTTCCGCTCCGCCTGGCCCTGTATCTTTGACAACGGAGAAATTCAGATTTACCAGATCAATCCATAATTTCACACTTGGAAGTCGCAAGACCCTCCGCATCACTGTTGGATGCACTTCCGAAGTTCTGGATCAGGCCGATCAGCTGTCCGGACATAAGCACGGTAAACAACGAATATCCGATACGTCTCACCGGAATGTAGCTTAAGGACATTACCAGTACGATCAGATCCGACATCAGATACACCCACTGGATCTTCCAGCCGGTAGCATGGGAAATACTCATGGCCAGGGCATCATCTCCGCTGGGGGCTCCGCCGATGCGCACGCACAGTCCGGCACCGACACCGACGAACAATGCTCCCACCAGTGCTGCCAGAAGGGGCATATTTGCCAGTTCCGGCCACAGATGAGGAAATTGCTCGCAGATTTTATAGGTTCCTGAGAATCCTGCGGTAGCCAGAGCCGAATAGGCGATAAATTCCTTGCCTAACAGCTTCCATCCCAGGATATAACATAAAATATTCATAATCCCTCCGGTAAACGCCGGAGAGATTCCTGTCCAATGCTCCAACAGCAACGTGGCTCCCAGCACACCACCCTCCGTTACTCCGGAGATGGAGTGCACGTTATATAATCCAAATGCCAGAATAAAACTTCCCAACAAAGTTATGGCACAATTTTTTAAGGTAATATTTTTCAGTGCCTGTCTCCATTCGTAAATCTGTGTTTTCATTTTTGTGCTGCTATTCCTTCTATATTTTTATAATTTTTATTCATATGATGTCGGGGTCAAAAGCCCCCGACTTTGATGCCTACGGATTGTTCCGTGC
>OGIE01004851.1_pt1 | contig 12148 bp, 10 predicted proteins | sample 1571581 | NCBI WGS metagenome assembly OGIE01 (sample SAMEA2582021, study PRJEB24529) | metagenome | biome: Human gut stool | place: China | collected 2011
CTCCACCGCCGCAGCCGCAGTCCAGCACCATGGCATCCGGGGCAGGCTGCAAAAAATGCAATCCCCACGCTGCCATTGCACTGTGCCCAAAGTTCATCATGGCAACCATGATCTTCCCGCTAAAGCCTACGGGCTTGCGGGTGTTTTCAAAGAAGGACATATCACACCTCCGATTTCACACATTCCGTATAGGTCAGCGGAAAAGAGGTCTTTAGAACAACACTTTTTCGCACTGTCCAATCATTCTGTTGCAGAAATTTTAGGTATTCTTCACTCGTCCACTTGCTGTGGAGAGGAAAGCCTGCCAAATTCATGAAAAAGGCTTTGATCTTCCCGGGAAATGAGTTTTCTGCGTGCGTAAAGGTAGGCGCAATCAGCACACCGTCATCCTTCAGCACCCGTTTGATCTCTCGCAGTGATTTTTCTGGCTGAGGCACAATGTGCAGTGCGTTTGATACGATTACCACATCGAATGATTTGCTCGCGTATGGCAGAGAAAACATATCCTGCACGGAAAAACGCAGCTTCGCAGAGTAATTCCCCCGTTTGGCCTCTGCAATCATTTCCGGAGAGGCATCCGTCGCCTCGATGTGTGCCGCTGCTTTTACGATGTGCTTGGCGATCAGTCCCGTTCCGGTAGCCACCTCCAGCACTGTTTTGTCTTTCACGACCGGACGGATCAGCTCATACATTTTCTCGTATACTGCCCTGTCTTTTCGCATAAAGCAGTCATACAGACCTGCATTTCTGTCCCAGAAATTCTTGTGTTCTCGCATTGCTGTCTCTCCTTTTATAGTTAGATTTATCTAACCAGTACGCGTGCATTGACAAGTTAGGTTTAGCTAACTCTCGTATTTAGGAAAAGCCGCATTTCTGCGGCCTTTCGGCTTATACAAATAGCTTGCTGCAAGCATCACACATCTGTATTTTCAGCCACTGAGGATAACGCCTCTCGATCTACTCCTTATGGAAACAGCCAAAATCTATTTTCACACCATTGCGGTGACTTTTGCCTTCTTATCCATATTATATCGTGCTCACTTCTTTTTTGCAATGGTATAGTATCTCTATTTTGTCATTTCCAAACGCAGAGCACGATTAGATTTTCTTCGCAATCGTAGACAGCTCCGAAATAATGCTCAGAAGATCATTTTTGACTTCCTCTTTGCTTGGCTCGCTGCCCATCAGAAGATAATCCGTGCTGACATGGAGGATGCAGGACAGTTCAATCAGCAAGTCAATGGAGCAGCTGATGTTATTTTTTGCAAAATTCGTCAGAACTCATCAAACGAATCTGACACTGTTTTTCATTCTGTTTCAGCCGGATTTTTCCCAAAAATCTGTCAAGGATATGGGGCTAATTTCCCTCCAAAATGGCCTTCTGTAAACCCATCAAAATGGGCTAATTTGAAGTCAAATTTTCTCAAATTTCGTCATCGGAATCAGGTGATTTCAGGCATAGAAAAACCCCGGAAAACCTTGATTTTCCGGGGGGGCATTCGCCTTGCTTCCCTCGAAAAACCTTCGGTTTTCCTCGGTCACGGGCTTCGCCCTATGACGTCAAATGAAAAAAAGCTCCGCCTCATGCAAGCATGGGCGAAGCTTTTTATATTTGACGTCGCATGGCTCATGGCCATCGCGTAGATTATCTCTTGCTGAACTGCGGAGCGCGACGAGCTGCTTTGAGGCCGTATTTTTTACGCTCTTTCATTCTCGGATCACGAGTCAGGAATCCTGCTTTCTTAAGGATCGGTCTGTACTCCGGATCTGCCTGCAGAAGTGCACGTGCGATACCGTGTCTAACTGCTCCTGCCTGTCCGGTGTATCCGCCACCACGAACGTTTACAAGAACATCAAATTTATCTGCATTCTCAGTAGCAACGAGCGGCTGACGAACGATAACCTTCAGGGTCTCAAGTCCGAAATACTCATCGATACTTCTCTTATTAACAGTGATATTACCAGTTCCCGGTACTAAATATACTCTGGCGATGGATTTTTTTCTTCTGCCAGTTCCGTAGAATTTTGCTTTAGCCATGATATTTACCTCCTTATCCTACTTAAAATGTCAGTGCTTCCGGCTGCTGTGCTGCATGCGGATGCTCTGCGCCTGCGTAAACATGAAGTTTGGTGAACATTTCTCTTCCGAGCGGTCCTTTCGGGAGCATTCCCTTAACTGCCAGCTCTACAACCTTCTCCGGTTTCTTTGCAAGCATCTCTCTTAAAGTAGTCTCTTTCATACCACCTACGTAGTCTGAATGATGATAGTAAATCTTCTGGTCTAATTTCTTTCCGGTAACTTTGATCTTGTCAGCGTTAACAACGATCACATAATCTCCTGTATCTACGTGCGGAGTGAAAACCGGTTTGTTCTTTCCTCTAAGCACCTTTGCAACTTCAGATGCCAGACGACCTAATGTATATCCGGTAGCGTCAACTACGTACCATTTTCTTTCCACTTTTGCTGGATTAGCCATGAAACTGTTCATTGGTATACCTCCTGTAAAAATTCAATTAAATATTCTTGATTTATACGTAAAAACATCTTACCGGGGCTTTGGATCAGACATTTTCTCGCTTTGTCACAGTTAAATATTATATGTCAGCTGGCCACACATGTCAACTGTTTTTTCCGATTTTACTGATAATATTTTTATTAATGTGGATCATGCAGATCACCGTCATAGCCAGAGACATAAGCTCTGCAATAGGGATCGCCCACCAGACCAGCTCCACTCTGCCAAGTCTGGACAGTGCATATGCCACCGGCAGAAGCACTACCAGCTGACGTGCCACTGACACATACATACTGTAAATAGATTTTCCCAGTGCCTGGAATACACTTCCGGCTGCGATACAGAATCCTGCCAGCAGGAAGCTTAAGGAGATCGTCCGAAGAGCAGGAACTCCAATTGCCAGCATAGTCTCCGATGCACTGAACATCATGAGCAGTTTATCAGGCATCGTCTGGAAAATCACCAGACCTAAAATCATGATCACCACTGCATAAGTGATCACATGACGGATCGCACTGAGCACGCGGTCTCTCTTCTGCGCACCATAATTATACGCAACGATCGGTATTACACCATTATTCAGTCCGAAGACTGGCATGAAGATAAAACTCTGCAATTTAAAGTAGATGCCGAATACCGCTGTCGCAGTTGCAGAGAATGAGATCAGGATCAGATTCATGCCATAGGTCATCACGGAACTGATGGCCTGCATAACGATAGAAGGAATACCGATCTCATAGATCTGTGCAATCACTTCCACGGAAGGACGGAATCCTTTCATATTGATCTTCACTTCATGATTTTTCTTCTGATTTAAAATAATTGCCGCAACAGCAGCAACTATCTGTCCTGTCACCGTTGCCACAGCAGCGCCTGCCACTTCCATTCTCGGGAAGCCGAACAGACCAAAGATCAGAATCGGATCCAGAATAATGTTGATAATGGCTCCGGTTCCCTGGGTGATCATGGTATAAAAAGTTTTCCCCGTTGCCTGCAGCATCCGTTCAAACATGATCTGAACAAAAATACCAAAGGACGTACAACAGCAGATCGTCAGATACTGCTTTCCATACTGCACGATCTCTTCAATATCTGTCTGGCTTCTGAAAAACGGCTCTGACAGCAACAATCCGATCAGCAAAAACACAAGATAACTCATGACTGCCAGAAATACTGCATTTTCAGCAATCTTATTTACACGGTCCATATCTTTTGCACCAAGTGACCGGGCCAGCAGTGCGTTCACACCTACCGCTGTACCAACTCCTACGGCAATCATCAGACTCTGGATAGGAAATGCCATAGATACGGCTGTCAGTGCATTTTCACTGACTCTTGCAACAAAAATACTGTCTACTACATTATAAAGCGCCTGCACCAGCATGGAGATCATGATCGGCAGCGACATGGTGATGATCAGTTTACCTATGGGCATGACACCCATTTTATTTTCTTTCATAACAGTTTCTTCCATTATTGTTATCCTTTCTCCCCTTTGAAATGAATCTCCATCAATGTCAGTCCTCTGGCCGGTGCAGTGGGACCTGCCAGCTGGCGGTCACAGCCTGCCAGAATCTCCGGTATACACTCCGGCTCCCAGTCTCCCTGTCCGATCTTCATCAGCGTACCGGCAATGATCCGTACCATATTATAGAGAAATCCATTTCCTGTAATGCGGAGGATGATCAGGTCTCCCTGCTTCTCCACATCCAGCGCATAGATCGTTCGTACTGTCGTCTTCACCTGGGCGCCCGCTGCACAGAAGCTCTGAAAATCGTGTTCCCCGATCAGATAGGCAGCTGCCTGTCTCATCCGCTCCACATCAAGCTTCCGATATGTAAAATGCGAATTGAACCGATAAGCCGGCAGCGGAAATTCCCGGTTCAGGATCCGGTACTCATAGGTTTTCACCGTCTTCTGAAATCTGGGGTGAAAATCTGCCGGAACTTCACAGGAATCCTGGATTCTGATATCTTCCGGCAGTCTTTGATTTAATGCATATGAAAATTTATCTGCGGCCATCCTCGCTTCGGTGTCAAAGACCGCCACATTTCCGCAGGCATGAACACCTGCATCTGTCCGACTGGAGCCCATCACATGGATCTCCTCTCCTGTCAGTTCTCCAATGGCCCGGTTCAGAACGGATTCAATGGTCTCCCCATTTTTCTGAACCTGCCAGCCACAGTAATTGGTGCCATCATAGGCAACCACAAGTTTTACCCTTTTCATGCAATTCCTTTCTTAAAACGGAATAACAGTGCCACTGAGCAGACGTCCAAACACGATCATCAGTACCAGATACCCCCATACAACCGCATATGCTATATGGTCTCTGCTTTCATAATGAAGCGGCTTCATCTTGGTACGTCCGTCACCTCCACGGTAACAGCGGGCCTCCATGGCCATGGCCAGATCGTTGGCTCTGCGGAATGCAGAGATGAACAGCGGAACCAGCAGCGGAATCATGGCTTTTGCCCTCTGAATAATATTTCCGGATTCAAAGTCTGCACCTCTGGCAATCTGCGCCTTCATGATCTTATCCGTCTCTTCCAGCAGGATCGGAATAAACCGAAGCGCAATGGACATCATCATGGATATCTCATGCACCGGTACATGTACCGCTTTCAACGGATTCAGCAGACGTTCCATACCATCGGTCAGGTCATTGGGCGTTGTGGTCAGCGTCATAAGTGAAGAGCCGATGATCAGGTAGATCAGACGAACACCCATAAGAATTGCTGTACGCAGACCTTTATCTGTAATTTTTAAAAATCCAAAATGCCACAGCACTACATCTCCATCAATCAGAAAAAGATTAAATACTACTGTGATCATCAGAAGCATCACAATTGCTTTCAATCCTTTTGTAATAAACTTAAATGGAACCTTGGATGTGCGAATGACAAATGCAAGAAAAATCGTTGCGATCACATACCCCAAAATTCCCTTTGCCACAAACAAAGAAATAATATACAACATGGTTGCCACCAGCTTCACTCTCGGATCCAGCTGATGGATCACCGATTTTGCGGGATAATATTGTCCCAGCGTAATATCTCGAATCATGGTAAATCTCCTACTTGGATGCTTTCAGCCAGGCTTCTATGGCATCTGCTGCCTCTTCCACCGTTGTCGCATCGGTATTTACATCTGCACCTTGTTTTTTCAATTCCTGCATCAGGTAAGTCGTCTGTGGTGCTGCCAGCCCGATCTCTTCCAGTTCTTTATAATGATGGAACACCTCCACAGGTCTTCCGTCAAACCGCACTTCACCCTGATTCATAACGATCAGACGGTCCACATATTTTGCCACATCTTCCATACTGTGGGACACCAGGATGACTGTGATCCCTCTGGATCTCTGAAGTGCACTGACCTGGTCGAGCACCTCGTCACGACCTCTTGGATCCAGACCAGCTGTAGGCTCATCAAGGATCAGTACTTCCGGGTCCATAGCCAGCACACCAGCGATAGCCACACGACGCTTCTGTCCGCCGGACAGCTCAAAAGGAGAACTCTTGTCATACTCTTCTCCCATCCCGACCATCCGAAGGGCTGCTTTGGCCTTCTCTTCTGCTTCTTCTTTCGTAAAGCCCAAGTTCTTCGGTCCAAAGCACACATCTGCCAGCACTTCTGTCTCGAACAGCTGGTGCTCCGGATACTGAAAGACCAGCCCTACCTTGCTGCGCAGCTTCTTCATGGAAAATTTTTCATCATAAATATCTTCGCCATTATAATAAATGTGTCCACTGGTCGCCTTCACCAATCCGTTCAGATGCTGGGTCAATGTGGATTTTCCAGAACCTGTATGCCCGATCAATCCCACAAACTGCCCATCCGGAATCTCCAGATTCACATTTTTCAAGGCATGCATCTCATAAGAAGTCCCCTGCGAATACAGATAATTTACATTTTTGATTTCAATCGACATAATTCATCCACCAGTTCTTCATTGTTCAATATTCCATCTGGAAGCGGAATTCCTCTCTGCTGCAGTTCGTGAGCCACCAGAGTTGCCTGCGGCACATCCAGCCTCAATTCCTTTAACTTCTCCACTTTGGAAAATACTTCCTTCGGAGTTCCTTCCATAACCAGTTTTCCATCATCCATGACAAAGATCCGGTCTGCCTCGATCACTTCTTCCATATAATGAGTGATCAGGATTACCGTGATCCCTTCTTCTTTATTAAGCTTCTTTGCCGTCTCAATGACGCTTTTTCGTCCATGAGGGTCCAGCATGGCCGTCGGCTCATCCATTACAATACATTTCGGATGCATAGCCATCACACCTGCAATGGCTACTCGCTGCTTCTGTCCACCGGATAATTTGTTGGGCGAGTGATGACGATATTTGAGCATGCCTACTGCATCCAGGCTCTCTTCCACACGGGTCCAGATCTCATCTGTTGGCACTCCCAGATTCTCCGGTCCGAATCCCACATCTTCCTCCACGATTGTTCCAATGATCTGGTTATCCGGATTCTGAAATACCATTCCGGCATTCTGGCGGATATCCCACAGATGTTCCTCATCCTTGGTATCCATGCCATTGACCCACAGAGTTCCATCTGTAGGTGTCAAAAGTGCGTTGATATGCTTTGCAAACGTGGATTTTCCAGAACCGTTATGTCCCAGAACCGCAATAAAACTTCCTGACTCAATCTTCAGGCTCAGATGATCCACCGCTGTTAATTTTGATTCTATATTTCCTTCTTCGTCCAGTCGATCATATTCGAAAGTGACGTTTTCTGCTTTTATCATGGGGCTGCCTCCTGCATTTCTCATGATTCATTATCTTTACATGGGCCAAAAGACCCACACTAACGTGCCCATTATACCATGAACGGCTGAAATTTCAAGAAAATTCAGCCGTTTCCAGATATTAGTTTTTATTTTTCATATTCAGGTTAACATTTTATGCCAATGTACCAAGGATGTTTCTGTATCTTCTGCTGTCTCTGCTCCATGAATCTGGTCCTGTCCATATGGCCCAAATCCAAGTTTCTGTGCCACATGGAGGGATGTATCATTCGTCCTCTCAATCAGCACATGAAGCTCTTCCAGATCCAGCACTTCTTCTGCGTAAGCGAGGATCGCTCTTCCACACTCCTGTGCATAGCCCTTTCCACGATATGACTGCCCGATCAGATAACCAAGCTCCACTGCATCGTCTAACAGTTCTGACACAAACAGTCCTGCCTGTCCGATGATCTGTCCACTCTGTTTTTCTATCACTGTCCACAGTCCAAAATCATAGAACAGATAGGCATGACGGATATAGGCTTCCATAAATTCTGTCTCTTCATCCAGTGTGTTCAGCACCGGAACTGTCCCCCTCACCATGCCGCCTTGCTTCCAGATCTCATATAGGTCCGGAATATCTGACGGAATGGTCTCCCTGATCAGCAGCCTCTCTGTCTTTGCAATCTTTACCGGAATGCCAGATTTGCGAAGCCGGTCACGCTCCAGAAATGCCGGGTCTAGTGCACTTTCCATCAGCAGATCCACCGCTGCACAGGTAAATACCTTCACACCATTGACCAGTGCTTTTTCATCAAAATCAAACCGGTCATTATGAAGAGTTGCATGGCACTTACTGAGATTCAGAAAATAACAGGACTGTCCTCCATGCTCCTTCACCCGCTCTGACATGCAGGAATAATCCTCGCTGCCTCCCACACCACCTTCCGGCACATAGACCACCGGTAACTGCAGTCTCTCTTCACACAGCTTTTTCATGCGGTCCATCAGTTCCGGCGTATTGAGACTGTTGGTCGCTGCTCCCATCAGCCGGATCTGGCTGGTACACCCATGCATCTGCGCTGCATTTTCAATGATCCGGCAGGCATAATCATACATATACTGATTAGCCTCTGCCGTCATTCCCCTCACTTCCATCTCCATGTGAGCAGACTCACAGATCACATTTCTGGAACTGCCTGCCACAAGTTTTCCCACATTCACTCTGGTATCACCATGACTGTATCTTGGGATCGCATGGAGATTCAAGATTGCCGTGGCTGCGGCCAGCATGGCATTATCACCTGCCTCCGGTGCTGCGGCCGCATGGGCAGCCTTTCCATGAATTTCCACATCCATCTTCGTGGTTGCCAGGCTGTGGCCATCACCAATTCCAATCATGCACTGCTCCTGATCCTCCTTGCCACTCATATGCGCACCCAGCACTACATCCACATCGTCAAGATGCCCCTTCTCTACAATGGCTTTTGCACCGCGGACACCTTCCTCAGCCGGTTGGAAAATAAATTTTATAGTTCCACGAAGCTGATCTTTCATACCGCAAAGTATCTTTGCGGTTCCAAGCCCCACTGTAATATGTCCGTCATGTCCGCAGGCATGCATATAACCTGGACATATTGACCGGAATCCCTGCTTTTCCGGAAAATGATCCTTGTCCTCGCACTCTGTCACCGGAAGAGCATCTATATCGAACCGGAATGCCAGCACCTGATTCTCTGATGCCCGTTCTGACTCCTTTTCCGAAGCAGTCCTCTCCTCTGACAATTTTCCATGCAAAATACCGATCACACCAGTAAATCCGCCGCGTGTCTTCTTTAACTTCTCCTCTGACACCTGCCCCAGCGCATTTACTTCCTTATAATGTTGTTCCAGCAGGCTTTCCTCAGGTACACCCATTCTGGCATCTGCCTTGCAGACTTCTGTTCCCATTAACACCTGATCACATCCATAGCTTTCCAGCAGTTCTGCGATACGGGCAGATGTCCGCATCTCCATCCATCCTGGTTCCGGGTACTGATGAAATTCCCGGCGAAGTTTAATTAACTCCTGCTCCAGGCCCTCTGCTTCTTCTATGATATTTTGATAAATCTCTTCTGTACTCATATATGATTCTCCTGCTTTCCGACATCTCAAAGTTCGGATGCGACTCTGTTTTTCTCTACTGTACCCCATCTGACTGCAAAAATCCACTGAAACTCCGGCAAAAACCGCGCCCTCTTTACGAATCCGACTAAATCCGTTAAAATAAGAACTAATAATGCTCTGTCCAAAAGGGCATAGAGAAAAGGAGATAAAAAACATGGCACAGAATCCTGTTGTTACATTTGAAATGGAAGATGGCAGCATCATCAAAGCAGAGCTGTATCCGGAGGTTGCTCCGAACACCGTCAACAACTTCATCAGTCTGGTAAAGAAAGGCTACTATGATGGTCTGATCTTCCATCGCGTGATCGAAGGTTTCATGATCCAGGGCGGATGCCCGGACGGAACCGGTATGGGCGGCCCAGGCTATTCCATCAAAGGAGAGTTCAATCAGAATCGTTTCAAAAATGATCTGAAACATTCCGCTGGTGTTCTTTCCATGGCTCGTACCATGATGCCGAACAGTGCCGGAAGCCAGTTCTTCATCATGCATAAAGATGCTCCGCATCTGGACGGCGCTTATGCTGCATTCGGCAAAGTAACCGAAGGTATGGATGTGGTAGATAAGATTGCTGAGACCGATACTGATTATCGTGATAAACCGATCGTTCCGCAGGTTATGAAGAAAGTAACCGTAGAGACCTTCGGAGTGGATTATCCGGAACCGGAGAAGATGTAAATGTAAGAACTCAGTACCGCGAGGGGCGGTGGGTGAGATAAGAGCTCGTATGACATGTATCGGACAGAAAAGCCCCACAATACTGTCTGAGCACGTACACATGCTGTGTACGCGTCAGCCAGTACAGCGGAACTTCCCTGTTCGCTCCAAGTCATACAGCGCAGCTTATTCTCACCCACTGCCCCTTTCCAGTTCTAAGCTCTTACTTTGTTCTTCTCCGTCTACGTTCTACACTTCCAATCATTCCAAGGCCCAGCAATGCCAGGATTCCAGCAAAGCCTAGTAAGAACAGCGGTGCACTGTCGCCCGTGGTCGGGCTCTCCACTGGTGCGGGCTGCGGCACGACTGGATTTTCTTCTATCGGCGGCTGTTTCGGCGAATGAGGTTTATGTGGCTGTTTTGGTTCGTCAGTTTTCTCATTATAAAATGTTTCCACATATTTCTGAACAGAAACAAACTGTCCGCCATTTGCACTTCCATAAGAGGCATCCACTGATTTTGTCTCATCTGTCAGTACATACCCAGACGGTGGCATCAATTCCCGGATCTCATATTTTCCCAACGGGATCTCATCTGAAAATGTTCCTTTTCCATCTTTTCCAGTAACACACGCTTTTATAAATGTTCCTTTTATCACAGAAATCTCCGGTTTGTCCCGAATAATCCACTGTTTGTTTTTCATATCGTACAGAATATTTGTATAAATATCTTCTGCTGCATATAGTCCGAACACCGCACCTTCCAGCGGTTTTCTACTGTTTTTGTCTTTTTTCTGTATTTCCACCTGCAGTTTCTGCCGTTCATTTTCATATTGCACACTCTGAATATCAAAACTAGCCTCCTGCTCCTGCGGTGTAATCTCGAATTCCTTCACTTCCTGATTGAGCACAAATCCATCTCCGGCAATGGTCTCCATGATCTTATACTTTCCTATATAAAGGTTGGTCGCATAAGCCCATCCGTACCGGTCCGTATTGATCGTCGTTACCACGTCACCCTTTTTATGGATCAAATATTCCTTCATATCCGCCTGGTACAACAGGAACAGATCCTGCGCCACCTCCTGGGTATAGATATTTTCTGCAGCAATGATCTGGAAACTAGCTCCTTCCACCGGAGCATCCTGATAAACAAATTTAAGTCCGGTCATTCCATTGGGTTCCTTCACCGGTCTCGTTCCTGCAAGCTGCTCTCCATGTTTATACAACCGCAGGATACCTTTCTGCTCCTGGTTTTTCTGTAAAACTGTTACCGTCAAATTTCCATACTGATCACACACCGCATATTTATTTTCACCCATCTGTCCATCTGGATAAACCGATCCATTATTTATGGTAAATGTCAGTTTCTGCTGAGGGGTATCCGCGATCTTATAACCATTCTCTCTTCCCTCACTTACATCTGTTACGGTCTGCTCGCTTCCATTTACCACATAGCCAGATGGAGCCGTCAGCTCAGTCAGCTCATAGGTTCCAATAGGCACTTCCTGTGGAAGCGTAATATAACAATCCAGGATCCGTCCGTCTTTTTTCAGAAACACTGGGCAGAATGGCTTGTCAGCTGTACCGGTCATCTCTTTGGCATTCGGATCATAATAACTCATCCATCCGTCCTTATCATATTTCCAGTTTAATGCGATCAGATTTTCCTTACTGAGTTCCATAGTCAGACAGCGAAGCCTGTAGGATGCCCCTTCCTTCAGTACCGTTCCCCTCACCACTTCCTCTGCTTTAATATACTCACCTGGCTGCTTTATAAACTCTTCATCCGCCTTCACCAGACGCAAAAATGACTTTGTGATTGTATTGTTGATGAATCGCTGTTTCTGAAGTTCACGGCCTTCTCTTGTCTTTGCTGCCGCATGATCGCCATAGCGAATTCCTTCTTCTGTCGTATAGACTTTCTCTATTTTCTGTTTCGTAGCGTCCGTATATACCACGCCTCCATCCTTTGTGATAAATACAAGAAATGGTTTGGCTGCCACATGATGTTCCGGTGTAGTGGTCTCCACGAACACATAGGTTCCATAAGGAAGCAGCCAAACCATTTC
>OGIE01004860.1_pt1 | contig 12130 bp, 9 predicted proteins | sample 1571581 | NCBI WGS metagenome assembly OGIE01 (sample SAMEA2582021, study PRJEB24529) | metagenome | biome: Human gut stool | place: China | collected 2011
TCTATCAACTTTATATGCCATCTTACTTTTTAGGGACATTTACTGAATATCCCTATTTAACGATTACGAGAAAATAATTCTTTTTGCCACTTTGGGCGAGGATATATTTTCCGTCGATGAGGTGAGATTCACCGATGATGGTTTCTTCACCCTGTACTTTTTCTTTATTGATACCGATAGCATTGGATTTCAAAGCTCTGCGGGCTTCTCCTTTGGAAGACATGATGGCTGTTTTATCGGCTAAGAAGTCGACAATGGAGATACCTGCTTTTAAATCGGCCGCCGCAATTTCGTATTGGGGAACCCCTTCGAATACGGACAGGAAAGTATTTTCATCGATTTTCCTCAAGGTCTCGGAGGTTGCATTCCCAAAGAGGATTTGGGAGGCTTCCAGGGCCAGGTTGTAAGCTTCTTCCCCATGGATCAGGCAAGTAATTTCTTTTGCCAGGGTTTTCTGTAATTTCCTGAGGTGCGGAGCTTCCCGGTGTTCAGCGATCAAAGCATCGATCCGAGCGGGAGGCAGGATGGTGAAGATTTTGACATAACGTGCGGCATCTTCATCGGTGGTATTCAACCAGAACTGATAAAATTTATAAGGGGAAGTACGTTCGGGATCTAACCAGATATTCCCCGATTCGGTTTTCCCGAATTTTTTTCCATCACTCTTGGTCATCAGCGGCCAGGTCAAGCCATAAGCGTCGAGCCCTTCTTTACGACGGATCAATTCGCCTCCGGTAGTAATATTTCCCCATTGGTCGGAACCTCCCATCTGCAACATACAACCGTAGTTTTTACGCAGATGAAGGAAATCGTATCCCTGCACCAGCTGATAGGTGAATTCTGTAAACGACATACCCTGGGCCGACTCGCTACTGAGGCGTTTTTTTACGGAATCTTTAGCCATCATATAGTTGACGGTAATATGCTTACCGATTTCACGGATGAAATCCAGAAATGAGAATTGTTTCATCCAATCGTAGTTATTCAGCATAATAGCAGCATTGGAAGCAGTGGAGTTGAAATCGATAAACCGGGATAACTGAGCTTTGATCCCGGCCATATTTTTACGGATAGTCTCTTCGTCCAATAAGTTTCTTTCCTGTGATTTGCCACTAGGATCGCCGATCATACCGGTAGCTCCACCGATAATAAAAATCGGTTTGTGCCCGGCCATCTGAAAGTGTTTCATCATCATCACAGAGACCAGATGTCCGACATGCAGAGAATCGGCAGTCGGGTCGATACCTACGTATGCCGTAGTTTGTCCTTTAGCCAATAGTTCTTCTGTTCCCGGCATGATATCATGAATCATGCCTCTCCATTTTAATTCATCAACAAAATTCATCGTATTCTATTTTATATCGTTTCAAAAGCGGATCGTGTTGTACATCTGTTGTGCAAAGTTAAGAAAAGGATCGAATAACAAACTGTTCTCCCTGGTTTCTTCGCTGATAAAATGGAATTTATCGTTCAAAGCATCGACAATCATTAAAAGTACACAAACCATAATGAAATATTTTGCGATACCGAGGAGGGTGCCAAGCAGTTTATTGACCAACCCCAACGAAATAATATCGACCAGTCTGGTCAACATCTTCCCCAGCAAATAGACTGCAATCACAACCAACAGGAAGGTAACGGCCAAAGCGATATAAGACAAGTAACGGGACGTGATATTCAGGAAGTCTTTCAATATCCCTTCGGTAAAAGGGCTGTAGCGTATGGCAATGAAAACCCCCAATATCAGCCCGGCTAAAGTGGCGACCTCGATAATCAATCCTTTCGAGAATCCACGGAAAGCGCCGTATAGTAAAAACAAGAGAATAACAATGTCAATATAGTTCATGGCAAATCCGATTTAAACGGGTTTCAAAGATACGAATTTATCGGGAGCATTTTTCCCTTTCATTTTCTATTATTTGATAAATTCTTAGTATTTTCGCCAATTGGTAAATAGGGTTCTTATACCCCCTTGTTAATATATCACTTTATAAAAACAAAATATAATGTACAGAACACACACATGCGGAGCACTTCGGATTGAAAATGTAAACGAGAATGTCTGTTTGAGTGGCTGGGTTCAGAAAATCAGAAACCTGGGAGCCATGACATTTATCGATCTCCGCGACAGATACGGAATTACCCAATTGGTGGCAGAAGAATCTGCTTCTGAAGAGATAAAAAAACAAGTGGCACAGTTAGGACGGGAATTTGTGATTCAAATTCAAGGTAAGGTGGTGGAGAGAGCCAGTAAAAACAATAAAATACCTACAGGAGAGATCGAAATTATCTTAGATACGGTAAAGATTCTGAGCCGTTCGGAGATACCTCCTTTTACTATCGAAGACAATACGGACGGGGGTGACGAGATCCGGATGAAATACCGTTATCTCGATTTACGCCGGCAAATGGTGCGCAGGAACCTGGAATTGCGTCACCGGATGGCGCATTTGGTACGTAATTTTCTGGATGGCAAGCAATTTATGGAGGTAGAGACGCCGGTATTGATCAAGAGTACTCCCGAAGGAGCCCGTGATTTTGTGGTGCCTTCGCGGATGAATCAGGGACAGTTTTATGCATTACCGCAAAGCCCGCAGACTTTCAAACAACTGTTGATGGTCGCCGGTTTCGACCGATACTATCAGATTGTGAAATGTTTCCGGGACGAGGACCTTCGGGCAGACCGTCAACCTGAATTCACTCAGATCGACTGTGAAATGTCGTTTGTAGAACGGGAAGATGTGCTCGGTATTTTCGAAGATATGATCCGCCATCTTTTTAAAGAAATCAGAGGTATCGATATCCCGGCATTTCCGCGGATGACGTGGCATGAAGCGATGGAGCAATATGGTTGTGACAAACCGGATATCCGTTTCGGTATGAAATTCGCAGACCTGACCCGTCTGGCCCGAACCAAGGACTTTGCAGTATTCAACAGTGCAGAATATATCGGAGGGATTTGTGTCCCGGGTTGTGCTTCGTATACCCGTAAGCAGCTGGACGAGCTGACCGATTTCGTGAAGCGTCCGCAGGTAGGAGCGAAAGGATTGGTGTATGTCAAATACAATGAAGACGGCAGCATAAAATCGTCGGTAGATAAATTCTATACGGCCGAAGAGCTGAAAGTATGGCTAGACACCTGCCAAGCTCAACCGGGCGATCTGCTCCTAATCTTATGCGGAGCGAAAAACAAAACTTTACCCCAGTTGTGTGAGCTTCGTCTGGAAATGGGAAACCGGCTGGGATTGAGAGATAAAAATGTATTCAAACCGTTATGGATCGTCGACTTTCCGTTGTTGGAATGGGATGAAGAGACACAACGTTTTTATGCGATGCACCATCCGTTCACCTCTCCGAATCCAGAGGATATCGATTTGATGGAAACACGGCCGGGAGATGTGAGAGCGAATGCCTATGACATGGTGATCAACGGCGTGGAAGTAGGGGGAGGTTCTATCCGGATCCATGATACAGCATTGCAGCAACGGATGTTCAAATGCCTGGGATTTACCCCGGAGCAAGCTGAAAAACAATTCGGTTTCCTGTTGAATGCTTTCAAATACGGCGCTCCTCCTCACGGTGGTATCGCCTTCGGTTTCGACCGTTTGGTTTCTATGTTTGCAGGCCTGGACAGCATTCGAGACACCATCGCTTTCCCGAAAAACAATTCGGGCCGGGATGTGATGATCGATTCTCCGTCGGAGATTTCGGCCGAGCAATTCAAGGAATTAGGCATTAAACTGAATCAATGATTTACCCCTAAATTCATACAAGTGTTTAAGGATGTAATCGGACATGAAGATATCAAGCAAAGACTGATCACCTCTCTCCGGACAGGTCGGATCAGTCATGCCCAACTATTTGCCGGAGAAACGGGATACGGTTCTCTGGCTTTGGCTTTGGCATTCGCCCAATATGTCTTTTGCACAGGTGATAAAAAAGAAGATGCCTGCGGAGAATGCCCTTCGTGTAAGAAAATACAGAAATACATCCATCCGGATCTGCACTTTGTATTTCCGGTTGTCCGGAAAACAAAAAGCCCGGTCAGTGATGAATATATCAACGAATGGCGTCGTCTGCTGACGCGGACGAATTATTTCGGTCTGGAAGAATGGTATACGGAAATGGGAGTAGAGGATAATGCACAAGCCGCGATATATACCGAAGAAAGTGCCAATATTCTCCGTAAGCTGAACCTGAAATCATTCGAATCGGATTATAAGATTCTGGTGATGTGGTTGCCGGAAAAGATGAATCCGGAATGCTCGAACAAACTGTTAAAGATCATCGAGGAGCCGTTCGACAAGACATTGTTTCTGATGGTTTCGGAGCATCCGGAACAGATCATCAATACGATACAATCGCGTTTGCAGCGTATTCACATTCCTCCCCTGCATCAGGAGCAAATACAACGACAGCTGATAGCTGAAAAAGGAATCGCTGCACAAAAAGCGGAAGAATATGCCCATGTGGCTTCGGGGAACTGGTATAAAGCCCTGCGGTTGCTGGACGAAACAGAAGAGCAAATTTACAACCAGGAAAAATTTATCAGCCTCATGCGGCTGTACTGGGAAAGAAAAATGCTTCCGGTAAATGAATGGGTCAATGAAATATGCAGCCTTGGAAGAGAAAGGCAAAAGAATTTCTTAGCGCATGCCTCACGGATGATCCGGGAAAATTTTGTCCGGAATTTCGGTTTGGAGCAACTGAATTATATGACGGAACGGGAGAAAAATTTCTCACAACGCTTTGCCCCTTATGTACATGAAGGAAATGTCATTCCATTGAGCAACGAGTTCGAGCGTGCTTATAGCGACATCAGCCGGAACGGAAATGCAAAAATCATTTTTACGGATCTCTGCATAAAAGTCATGCAAAATATCAGACCCAATTGAAACTGTTTTCACGTACAATAATATATAATGAAAAAATCAATTTATGAACGATATACACAATAACGAAAATATAAGCCAGGAAGAAGAATTCGTTTCGCCCGGGCAAGAAAAAGTAAACGGCAAAGCGACGCCTGAGCAATCGGGGCCTTCGACCGGGGAGCCCCGTGAACAACCGGGAGAACCGACGGAGGAAGCCGTAGAGATCGAAGAGACGGAAGAGATAGAAATTATCGAAGACGGGGAATTTACAGTCCCGAAAAAAGAAGAGGAAGAAGAGGAAATTCAGGAACTTCATACGAAGCATCCGCGGCGGGATGTACCGGTAATCGACCATCGTTTGCTAGCGGGGAAATTGACGGTATACGACTGGCTGGAAGATCTGCCTGCGACGGATTGTGCCCCGGAGATCGTAGAAGTAAGGTTTAAAAATACACGGAAAGGGTTTTACAGCAATCCGTCGAAACTAGCTTTAAAAGCAGGAGATATCGTGGCGGTCGAAGCAGCCTTGGGACACGATATCGGGGTGGTATCTTTATCGGGTGAACTGGTAAAGGAACAAATCCGGATCAAACGGGTGGATCTCGAGCGGAATCCGCTGAAGAAGGTATACCGGAAGGCCAAACCCCACGACATCGAGAAATGGCAACAAGCCATTGCTTTAGAGCACGATACGATGATCCGTTCGCGGAAAATCGCAGCCGACCTGAAACTGAATATGAAGATCGGTGATGTGGAGTATCAGGGAGATAAAACAAAAGCTATATTTTATTATATCGCAGACGACCGGGTGGATTTCCGGACGCTGATCAAGGTGTTGGCGGAGACTTTCCATATCCGTATCGAAATGAAACAGATCGGGACACGTCAGGAAGCAGGCAGAATCGGGGGTATCGGTCCCTGCGGACGCAAATTATGCTGTTCGACTTTTATCACCAATTTTATTTCGGTGTCGACCTCAGCCGCCCGCTATCAGGATATTTCGCTGAATCCTCAGAAGCTGGCCGGACAGTGCGGGAAACTGAAATGTTGTCTGAACTATGAAGTGGATGCGTACGTCGATGCGCAGAAAGACTTCCCTTCGACCAATATTACTTTAAATACGGGAGAGGGTTTGCTTTACCATCAAAAAACGGATATCTTCGGTCAGATGACGTCTTATAGTACGGATAAAGAAGGGAAGGGTATTTTTATCCAGATTCCGGTAAAACGGGTAAAGGAAATCATCGCGATGAACCGGAAAGGAATTATTCCTCCAAAAGCGGTAGAAGAAAGCGGAAATACCCCGACAGATATAAAATATACGGACGGCGTGGGAGAAGAAAGCCTGAACCGTTTCGACGAAAAGAAGCAGAAGAAGCGTCATTCCAGGCAACGAAATAATAATAATCGTGAAAATGGAAACTCTAACACTCCCCGTAACGAAAAAAATGAAAGAAACGGAGAACGGGGAGGACAACGGCCTTTCCGTAACGGCCCGAGACAGGATCAGCGCAGAGATTCGAGACCTATACAAAGGCCCAAGCCACGAACCGATCAGCATTCACAATCCAAAACTGAACAATGATGCAAAACTATCGTCCTTTTACCGGTATTACCCCTGCTGTCAAAATTTTATTGATTCTGAACATCGTGATGTACTTTCTGAGTATGTTTATCGATAGCCGGATGCATGTGGATACAGCCCATCTATTAGGACTTCATTTGCCGCAATCTGTCTTTTGGCGCCCATGGCAATATGTTACACATATGTTTATGCACGGGTCTTTCGGGCATTTGTTTTTCAATATGTTCGCTCTTTTTATGTTCGGCCGGATACTGGAATCGGTATGGGGAACGCAGCGTTTTCTGATTTTCTATTTTGTCTGCGGTATCGGAGCGGGCTTGCTGAATAGTGCGGTCGGCTGGTTGGAAATCCACCGGCTGATGGAGCAATATTATGCCTTCCAGAATGCGCCTTCTCCTGCGCTTTTAGCGCAGCTTGTGGAGCGTCAGCTAGGCCATCCGGCCCAGTGGGTGTGGGAGGTGGTGGATAATTGGACCAACAATCCGGATTCGCAACAATACATTGTAGCAGGGAAACAACTCTTCCGTCAGATCGTAGAACTGAAAGTAAATGTCCCGATGATCGGGGCTTCGGGAGCGATATTCGGTATCTTGCTGGCATTCGGAATGCTGTTTCCGAATACGGAATTGTATCTGATGTTTATACCTATTCCGATCAAAGCAAAGTATTTTGTATTGGGATACGGTCTGCTGGAGCTTTTCCTGGGCATGCAGAATAGCGCAACGGACAATGTAGCCCATTTCGCTCATCTGGGAGGGATGTTGTTCGGTTTCTTTATGGTCAAATACTGGAGTAAAAACAGGCGAAGGTTCTATTAAGAGATGATGTATTACAACAATTACGGCGGAAATTTTTCAGAAGGAATCCGGGAAGGGATCAAAAATTCTTTCCGGAAGGGTTCTTCTCTCACCCGTCTGATTTATATCAATTGCGGGATTTTTCTTGCTTTGAAGTTGATATATATCATGATGTTGTTGTTGGGGAAAGGAGAAGAATTTTATCCGACATTGCTGGAATGGATCGGCGTGCCGGCAGATCCGGAGTATTTATTGAGCCGTCCGTGGACGATCTTCACCTATATGTTTACTCAGTTCGATTTTTTACATCTGTTGTTCAATATGTTATGGCTTTATTGGTTCGGGAGTTTTTTCCTGAATTACTTTACGGAACGTAAATTAACAGGTGTCTATCTTTTGGGTGGCCTATTCGGAGGTTTGCTGTATATTGCGGCCTATAATATTTTCCCTTATTTCAGTGAGCCTCAAATCAGTCCTTTCCCCCGCCCGGCGCTACGGCTGACCTCGTGGGCTATCGGTTCGTCGGCTTCTGTGATGGCAATCGTCTTTGCGGTATGTACTTATCTGCCGCAACATAAGGTCTATATTTTCCTGCTCGGACCGGTGAAACTGGTTTATCTGGCGTTGTTTACCGCCCTGATCGATATTATGAGTATATCTTCGGGAAATGCGGGGGGACATATCGCCCATTTAGGCGGAGCCCTGTTCGGGTGGTTCTTTATCGTGGGAGTGAGAAGAAACCGGGACTTTGCTTCAGGAATCGTGAATTTTTTCGAAGGGATCGGACGGCTCTTCCAGCGGAAGAAGAAGATGAGGGTGAGGTATAAGAAGCATGTCTCGGAAATGAACGACCGGGAATACAATGCCCATAAGAAGAACGAGCAAGAACGGATCAACGAGATTCTGGATAAAATCTCGCGTTCGGGTTACGAAAGCCTGACCCGGGAAGAAAAAGCAATCCTCTTCAAGGCTAAAAACTGATTTTATGGAGGTAAGTAAACCAGATAGCAGTTCTTTATCAAACCAGAAGTGTTTTCCCTACTATGCTGAAAATATTGGATAAGATTGTATATATCGTCAGTTTGATCGCTGCGTTCGGGTTAATAGGAGCATATCTTTCCCCTATAATCAACCCCAATACCTTTGTCTTTTTTTCGTTACTGGGTTTGGCTTATCCTTATCTTCTGATCGGCAATTTTATCCTTTTACTGTACTGGATTTTCCGTTGGAAGCGGAGGACCTGGCAGATCGTAGTCGTGATTGCGATCGGGTATCCGACTTTCAGGACTTACTACGGGACAGCGAAAACCGAAACAGGGGATGCTTCGTACGATTTGTCGCTCTTGTCGTACAATATCCGTTATTTCGATGTGTATGGCTGGAGTAATCAGAAAAACACGAGGGAAAAATTATTCAATTATCTGAATAAATTCGACGGGGATGTGATCTGCTTGCAGGAATTTCTAATGAACGGGAATCCGGACCGACGGAAAACGGTAATCGAACAATTGCATACCTACCCCTATTATTATATCGAGAAGGATATGGCTATTTTTTCCAGGCTCCCGATTCTGCACAAAGGACACCTGACTTTCGCCCCTGGTTACAGCAGTTCTTGTATTTACGGAGATTTCAAGCTAGGAAAAGATACGGTGCGGTTGTACAGTGTTCACCTGGAATCCTACAAGCTGGGCAAGAAGGAGCGGCAATTTATGAAAGAAATCAGCTCAGGGCTGAAAGGTAACGATATCCCCGAAGGGGTGAAGAATCTCACGACACGCTTAATGATAGCGAACAAAAACCGGGCACATCAGGCGGAGGAAATTCAACGGCATATCGACGGAAGCCCTTATCCTGTGATATTGTGCGGCGACTTCAACGATACTCCTCTCTCCTATACTTACAGGCAATTAAGCAGGAAGTTAACGGATAGTTTTATTGAAAAAGGCCGGGGCATCGGCAATACTTACATCGGAGAGTTTCCCTCTTTCCGCATCGATTACGTCTTACATTCCCCGACACTATATACGGTGGGTTATATCCGGGAGGATATCACGCTTTCGGATCATTATCCGATCAAGGTGAAGATAAGGAAGGGAAGTTGATTTATCAGAAAATTCCGAAGATTATTTGGTGGATTTGGGGAATTATTCTATTTTTGCAGCGTTAAAGAAAATTATGGGGGGTTAGCTCAGTTGGCTAGAGCGCTTGCATGGCATGCAAGAGGTCGTCGGTTCGACCCCGATACTCTCCACTCCAGAGTTCTTAAAGTTTGTAAAGTTCATAAAGTTTATGACCGAAGGTATTCCTTATCAGGAAACTTTCCATTAACTTTATGGACTTTATTGTTTTATCGAATTCTTATTATTCGTTTTATGGAAGAATCAGATAAAAAACTAACCCGTAAGATCAGTCCCTATAAGATCATTTACCCGGTCATTATCGGTCTGGGTGTTGTGTCGTATATGCTATACCGGGAATTCGATCTCACTGCTTTCGAGCAAATTTCTTTCGGCTGGAGCTCGGTGTTCTGGCTTTCCGTAGCAGTGATGTGTATGTTTATCCGTGATCTGGGGTACGTTATCCGTATCCGGGTTCTTTCGGGGGATCGTTTGAGCTGGATCAAGTCGATCCGGATTATTTTTCTTTGGGAATTTACCTCGGCGGTAACTCCCTCAGCGATCGGCGGTACCAGTCTCGCTATTCTTTTTGTCAATAAAGAGGGGATCAAAGTAGGACGCAGCTCGGCTATTGTCATGGCTACTTCTTTTCTGGACGAGCTTTATTTTATTCTGATGTTTCCGATTATTCTGCTTTGCGTGGATTCGAGCGGGTTGTGGGAGATGTCGGGAGTGAGTTCAGGAGTAAGCAAAAGCCTGATCTGGTTTGCAGTGGGCGGCTATTCGATCAAGCTGGTATATCTTTTAATTCTGAGTTACGGACTTTTCAAGAATCCCCGGGGGCTGAAATATCTATTGATGAAATGTTTCAAATTAAAGCTTTTACGCAAATGGCGGCACAGTGCCAACGAAGCAGGTTCGGATATCATCCGTAACTCTTACGAATTGCGTCATATGCCGTTTTCTTTCTGGCTGAAGACTTTCGGAGCCACTTTCTTTTCATGGACGGCACGGTATTGGGTAGTGAATGCGATCTTAATGGCCTTTTTTGTATTGAAGGATACGGATTGGGCGACTCAATTTCTGATTTTTGCCCGGCAACTGATTATGTGGATCATGATGCTGATCAGTCCGACTCCGGGAGGAAGCGGTTTTGCCGAATTCGTATTTAAAGAATATCTGGGTTCCTTTATTATAGGAGGAGGAGCCGGTGTAGCGATCGCTATGGCCATCGTATGGCGTCTGATCACTTATTATCCTTATCTGTTCGTAGGTGTTTTTATCGTACCGAAATGGATAGGGCAACATTTCGGCGGACGTCCGAAACCATCGGCAGCTTCTACCCCATCGGACGATTTAAATCATAACCTTGAAAATCAGTAGTAATTATGTTTTTGATATTTAAAAAACCGGAATACAGAAGATTCAATCTGAAACCCCGCTACTGGGATCCTGCCAAAGAAGAACGGGAAGAACGGGAGCGCAGGGTAAAAGCAGAACTCGGCTTAAAGGACGACGATAAAACTTATATCCCGAATATAAAAGGACAATTCAGACAGGAGTATGAAAAACGGAAGGCGAACCGTAACGGGCTGAATAGCAATTATGCGCTGCGTTTGTTTATGATCCTGACGTTGTTGTTCATCATGGCCTTTTATGTGTTTGTAAAGAATCCGGACGGTATCCTGCGATTTCTGGGACTTTGACAAATATCCATTATCTTTGTCCTATCATATAACGGCACATTAGCTTAACTACATCAATCAATATGGATATCGTTCATCTTTTACCCGATTCAGTAGCCAATCAGATAGCAGCAGGAGAAGTCGTACAACGTCCTGCCTCTGTTGTCAAGGAATTAATGGAGAATGCGATCGATGCAGGAGCTAAGCATATTCAGGTAGTGTTGAAGAATGTCGGGAAAGCGATCATACAGGTGATCGACGATGGGAAAGGCATGTCGAACATGGATGCCCGGATGGCTTTCGAACGGCATGCAACCTCAAAAATCGCTTCGGCACAGGATTTATTCAGTATCAACACCTTAGGATTCCGGGGAGAAGCCCTTCCCTCTATCGCTTCGGTATCGGAAGTGGAATTAAAAACCCGGCAGGAAGAAGATGAATTGGGAACCTCGATTTTTATCGCGGCTTCGGAACTAAAAAATCAGGAGTCTGTCAGCTGTCCGAAAGGTACGAACATCTCGGTCAGGAACCTCTTTTATAATATTCCTGCCCGCCGGAAGTTTCTGAAATCCGATACGACGGAATTGCGCAATATTACCAATGAATTTCTGCGGGTAGCTTTGACGAATCCGGAGATCAGCTTCTGTTTGTCGAACAACGGAAATGTGATCTACAACTTATCCCCTTCGGGACTACGTCAGCGGATCGTAAATATTTTCGGCAAGTCGATCAATTCAAGACTGATCAATATCGATTGTGCCACGGGTCTGGTAGATATCAAAGGTTTCATTTGCAGTCCGGAACAAGCCCGAAAGACTTATGGCGAACAATATTTTTTCGTCAATAACCGTTTTATGAAGCATCCGTTTTTTCATAAAGCAGTGACGGAGGCCTATTCGGGACTGATCGGTGTGGATTGTATCCCCTCCTATTTCATCTATTTTACGGTGGATCCGTCTTTAATCGATATCAATATACATCCGACGAAAACGGAGATCAAATTCCAGAATGAGACGGATTTTTTCCAAATCCTGTTGGCAGGTATCAAGGAAGCCCTGGGAAAATTCAA
>OGIE01004862.1_pt1 | contig 12128 bp, 10 predicted proteins | sample 1571581 | NCBI WGS metagenome assembly OGIE01 (sample SAMEA2582021, study PRJEB24529) | metagenome | biome: Human gut stool | place: China | collected 2011
ATCTGCTATGTACAGGACTTGATTATTCGTCCAGAAGTACAGGGCGAAGGTATCGGTGGACTTATTTTGGAGACTTTGAAGAAATTTGTCATTCAGGAAGGCTACGAAGGAACAACAATGATGTTCGACCTGATGTGCGCTAAAGGAAGAGAAGAATTTTATAAAAAGCATGGATTTATTGCCAGGCCAACCGAGGACTTAGGTCCGGGGATGATTCAGTTTATTCAGATTGGGGAAGAGGGTTAGAGCGTGTTTGAAAAATCTCCCGCAAGTTGTAATGCACATCTTACAGAAAGCATTTTTCAAACACATTCCAGTAAAGTTGCTTTTTATATTCAGTGTGGTAAAATATAAGCGTTAAAATTGTACTTTTTGTAACTATTTGGGATTATGTCATTTTACTGGATATATGGCTTAAGATTACAGAGGCAATATGTTTTGTGTTTAGTAAAGTTCTGGATAGTTGTTATGTTTTAATAGTATTTATACAGATAGGAGAATATATTATGATTAGAAGAAGACGTCTTCGTGCAACAGAAAACTTACGTGCATTAGTTCGCGAAACATCGGTAAGTGTATCCGATTTAATTTACCCATTATTTGTTATCGAAGGAAATGATATCAAGAATCCAATTGATTCTATGCCTGGAATTTATCAGTATTCCCTCGACCGTATAGATGAGGAATTAGACCGCATTCGTGAGGCAGGAGTAAAGGGAGTTCTTTTATTCGGAATTCCTGCACATAAGGACGAATGTGGAACAGAAGCATACAACGAACATGGAATCATTCAGGAAGCAATCCGCTATATTAAAAAAGTATTTCCTGAATTAGTTGTAATCGCTGATATCTGTCTTTGTGAATATACTTCTCACGGACACTGTGGACTTATTAAAGATGGTATCATTTTAAATGATGAGACACTTCCTTTACTTGCAAAAACTGCCGTAACATGCGCTCAGGCAGGAGCAGATATGGTAGCACCATCTAATATGATGGACGGTCACATCGCAGCAATTCGTGAAGCTTTAGATGAGGCAGGATGCAAGATGACACCAATCATGGCTTACAGCGCAAAAATGGCTTCCGGATATTATGGACCATTCCGTGACGCAGCCCATTCTGCACCAGGATTTGGCGACAGAAAAACATACCAGATGGATTACCATAATCCAAGAGAAGCAATGCGCGACATTCAGGATGACATTGATGAAGGAGCAGATATCATCATTATCAAACCAGCACTCGCCTTCCTGGATATTTTAAAAACAGCATCCTGGGAAACAGACATGCCACTCTGTGCATACAATGTAAGCGGCGAATACTCAATGGTAAAAGCTGCTGCTGCAAACGGCTGGATTGACGAGAAAAAAATCGTTATGGAAAATATGATCGGAATGAAGAGAGCCGGAGCGCAGATGATTATTACATATCATGCACTTGATGTGGCAAAATGGCTGAGAGAAGAATAGAGATTTGCTGCAGGCAAGGGGATGCCGCTGTAGAGAATGAGGTTAGTTGGATTGCCAAAAGCAAATTTTTTTGAGCAATCCGACAAAACTTTTACGGCAGATTTTTGGCCGCGACTAAAGTCACAAATATGTGTTGTTATTTTCCAGAGGGCGTTTCTTCTTGCCTGCGGCAAATACTATTAACAGAAAAAGGAAGATATGCTTTCAGCGACCAACAGCTGAAAACATTCTTCCTTTTCCCGTTATGCAAAGTATAGTGATTAATCCTATTCAGAATACATGAAATGAATTAATCTGATTATATTATAATATATTTTTAGAAAAAAAGCGATAGCAAATTAAAAAAATAATGAAAAAAGAGACAGTTTGGGTAATGTGAATAAAGTTATATCAGATATGAGATGATAATATATTTTCAATTGGCTTGATAATATTGAAAAACATTCTCATTAAGATTATACTAGAGTGTGTTTGAAAATAGAGTTTGGATGTTCATATCAAATTTATATATTATTTATAGATAGAAGTAATTAAAACTAACGATAACTATAGGAGGAAGAAATATGACTTTAGCACAATTACCTGTGGGAAAAGAAGGAGTTATTGAGACGGTAGGCGGAGAGGGAAATCTGCGCTGTCGTTTTTTAGATATGGGCCTTATTCCAGGGACAAAAGTGAAAGTGCTTAAAATGGCACCGATGGGAGATCCCATACAGATTCATCTTCGCGGATATGATATTACGATTCGAAAAGAGGATGGAGAGAAGATAGTATTAAAGGAGGGATCTGTCCAGTGATTTTTGCTTTAATTGGTAACCAGAATTGTGGAAAGACGACGCTATTTAATCAGATGACAGGTTCGAATCAGCATGTTGGTAATTTTCCCGGTGTAACAGTAGATCAGAAGATGGGAAAGTTTACTACAGCTTCAGTGGATGGGACAGTGGTAGATCTTCCGGGAATTTATTCTCTCCGTCCCTATACGAATGAGGAAATTGTCACAAGAGATTTTCTTTTGAAGGAGAAACCAGACGGGATTATTAATATAGTGGATGCAACAAATATTGAGAGAAATTTGTATTTGACACTGCAGCTTATTGAGATGAGGATTCCGATGGTACTTGCCTTAAATATGATGGACGAGGTCCGAAATAATGGTGGTTCTATTAATGTAAAAGAAATGAGCCGTCTTTTAGGGATTCCGATTATTCCGATCAGTGCGATTCGGAATGAAGGTGTGGGAGATTTAATACATACTGCTTACGAAGTTGCGGAAAATAAACAATATCCAAAAGTCTATGATTTTTGTACGCCAGGCCCGGTGCATCGCTGTATACATGGTTTGTATCATCAATTAGAAGACCATGCCAGCCGAAGCGGGATGAATGGACGGTTTGCAGCGGTGAAAGTAATTGAGGGTGATGAGGATATTATTGAACGTCTGAAACTCTCAGAAAATGAACTTGAAATGATGGAGCACAGTATTATTGAAATGGAAAGAGACCGTGGACTTGACCGTAATGCGGCAATGGCGGACATGCGCTATAGCTTTATTGAAAATATTTGTGAGCAATCAGTAGTGAAATGTCAGGTCAGCAAGGAATATGAGCGAAGTGTGCAGATAGATAGTGTGCTCACAAACCGCTATTTGGCATTACCAGTATTTGCAGGCATTATGGTATTTATTTTCTGGATGACATTTGGCCCGTTTGGTTCATTTTTAAGTGATGCATTAAGTGCAGGAATTGACTGGGTTTCAAGAGAAATAGAAATACTACTCACAAACTATGGAATTAATCCAGTGGTAAAAAGTCTTGTAATTGATGGAATATTTACAGGAGTAGGAAGCGTACTAAGCTTTCTTCCAGTTATTCTGATTCTGTTTTTCTTCTTATCTATATTAGAAGATACAGGATATATGGCGAGAATTGCCTTTGTTATGGATACATTTCTCCGTAAAATTGGTCTTTCTGGAAGAAGTTTCGTACCGATGCTGCTCGGATTTGGCTGTTCTGTACCAGCAGTAATGGCAAGCAGAACTCTTTCTTCAGAAAGAGACAGGAATCTCACGATCATGCTTATTCCATTTATAAGCTGTTCGGCAAAAATACCAATCTATACCGTATTTACAGCAGCATTTTTCCCACATAGAGGCGTACTTGTTATGTCCTGCCTCTACTTTGGCGGAATCGTAATTGGAATTTTGATGGCATTAATTTTCAAAAAGGTTTTATTTGCCGGAAAGCCAATGCCGTTTGTCATGGAACTTCCGAATTACCGTTTTCCTTCTTTAAAAAGCGTTTTACTTTTAATGTGGGAAAAGGCAAGGGACTTCTTAGAAAGAGCATTTACGATTATCTTTCTTGCATCAATGATTATCTGGTTTCTACAGACATTTGACAGCCGGTTAAATGTTGTGACAGACAGTGCAAACAGTCTCCTCGCCATACTTGGCCATTTACTTGCACCAATCTTCAAACCACTTGGATTCGCAGACTGGAGAATTTCTACTGCCCTTGTAACTGGAATCACAGCAAAAGAAGCAGTAGTATCCACACTCAGCGTATTGTTAGGAACCAATGCAGCCCATGTATCTGCCGCTCTCGGTACTTTATTTACCGTTCGTTCTGCAGTAAGTTTCCTCGTTTTCACACTATTGTATACACCTTGTGTAGCAGCAATTGCCGCCATTAAACAGGAAATGCATTCTACGTTGAAAACGATAGGAATTGTCATCATGCAGTGTGGAGTGGCCTGGATCACAGCATGGCTGGTATATATTGGTTCTGGAGTGATTTTGTAAGTGTAAGACAGACGAAACCGGAGAAGGAAGCCCCCAAAAGAATCATATACCCTTTATCTGTGACCTCAGAGCAAGTGCTGGATGCGAGCGCATGGAGCGAACGTTCAACATGCCGCGACTAATGGCACAGATAAAGGGTATATGATTTTTTTTGAGCGTCTGCTTGATAAATTAAGAAAATTTATGTTTACTTCTTATAGTGGATAAGATAAAATAGGGATAAACACACAGATGGAAATATTCTACTGTGAAGAAAGGTGGTGGAAGTATGACTGTAATGTATTGGCTAGGAGCCGCAGTAATCTTTGTTGTAATTGAGATTATCACAATGGGTCTCACAACAATATGGTTTGCCGGTGGAGCTTTAGTAGGTGCAGTGATGGCTGCTTTTTCCCTGCCATTATGGAGTCAGATTATCGCATTTGTGATTGTGTCAGTAATTCTTCTTATTCTGACAAGACCGTGGGCATTGAAGTACCTTAACAGCAGAACGGTTCGGACGAATGCAGACAGTCTGATCGGACAGACAGCACTTGTAACGCAGGACATTGATAACCTCAATGCGAAGGGGCAGGTGAAAGTCGAAGGACAGATATGGACAGCGAGAAGTATTTCCGATGATGTACAGCTTCATGAAGGACAGAAGGTCATGATAGAATCTATTTCCGGAGTGAAGGTAATTGTAAAACCGATTTAAAAATGTACTCTTGGAATTTTTCTGTATTTGATTTTGTAAGAAGAATCCAAGAGTATATAAGGAAAAACAGGAGGTGTAACAAGTATGACTATTTTTATGATTATCATTATATTGTTAATCGTGTATATCGTAACATCCTGCGTGAGAATCGTACCGCAGGCACAGGCATATGTTATTGAAAGACTTGGTGCATATAATGGAACATGGTCCGTTGGAATGCATTTTAAAGTGCCATTTATTGACCGTGTTGCAAAGAAAGTTCTCTTAAAAGAGCAGGTTGTAGACTTTGCACCACAGCCGGTTATCACAAAGGATAATGTAACAATGCGTATTGATACTGTTGTATATTACCAGATTACAGATCCTAAGCTTTATGCTTACGGTGTAGATAATCCGATTATGGCGATTGAGAATCTGACAGCAACAACATTGCGTAATATTATTGGTGATCTGGAACTTGATTCCACTCTGACATCCCGCGAGACTATTAATACAAAAATGCGTGCGACATTAGATGAAGCTACAGATCCATGGGGAATCAAGGTAAATCGTGTGGAACTTAAGAACATTATTCCACCGACAGAGATTCAGAATGCGATGGAGAAGCAGATGAAGGCAGAGCGTGAACGTCGTGAAGCTATTCTTCGGGCAGAAGGAGAGAAGAAGTCTTCTATTCTTCGAGCAGAGGGTCATAAAGAGTCCATGATTCTTGAAGCGGAAGCAGAAAAAGAAGCAGCGATTCTTAATGCGGAAGCGAAAAAGGAAGCGACAATCCGTGAAGCAGAAGGTCAGGCAGAAGCAATTCTTAAAGTACAGAGAGCAACTGCAGACGGTCTAAGAGCCATCAGAGAAGCCGGAGCAGATGAAGCAGTTATCAAGTTGAAATCTCTAGAAGCATTTGAGAAGGCAGCAGATGGAAAGGCAACAAAGATTATTATTCCTTCTGAGATTCAGAATCTCGCAGGCCTCGTTACTTCTATTAAAGAAATAGCAGCACAGCCAGAGGCAGTAGAAGAAGTAGATACCACCGCGAAGTAGAGTGTGCAGATTGCAGAAATGATTTTTCAAACACGCTTTAAGGCAGAAGCCGGATGATATAAAAGTACTATCAGAGAAATCTCATCAGGAGTTTTGAGTTTGTTCCAGAACTTTGATGAGATTTTCTTATTTTAAAGGTATGTTTTTAAAGGTATGTTTATAATCTGGCAGAAGTGTGTTAAAATCTGTGATGCCAAATCTAAATTATAGTGACCTTTCAGGTAATCCTCAAATGTCTTTCAAGATGATCATTAAGATTCATTGAATTCAAGTCGAACGTCCGTGAGACTTGGCGCGTGATTCTGGTCAGCGAAGCTGACATATTCTTTACAGAATCACTGCGCATCCTCGCGGAGCGTTTATCTCAGTCGGAGAATGGACTCCCACTGAGACAAATTTGCTATTACTCACCACCTGAAGAGGTGGGAGTCTTCTCGACTGAGATAAAATATGAATAATACAGTGGAATAAATTTTAAAAAATTGGGAAAAAACTATGAAAACAATAATCAAAAAGCTACTGGCTCACTACTGGTTAGTGTATCCAGTATTAATTTTAAAGATGTTTATATATTATTGGCAGACGAAGCGGCTGGATATGCTTAGTATTTATGATGTGCCATTATTAAGTCTGTTATTTTTATTTTGTGTATTTGAGGCATTTTCTTTTAAAGAAAGTAAACCCAGACGATATGGATTTTATATTGTATACACATTAATTACGTTAATTATGCTGGCAGATGCAGCGTATAGCAGCTATTTTGGAAAATATGTATCTGTCAACCAGCTTTATCAGATTACAAGCCTTGGACAGATTGCAGGAGATGGAGATGTGATTGGAGCGAGTGTAAGTCCGTGGTGTTTACTGACTTTGATTGACTATCCTTTTGTTTTATATTGGTATCACCTGCGCAATAAAGGTAAAAAAGGAATGCTTGATGAACTGGCAAAGTGCTGGCCGGAAAAGTTTCATTTTAAAAATGTGTGGAAAGAAAAGAAATTTATGTTATCTCTGATAAAGAGTGCATTGCATATCATTATTTACATTGTGGCAATCTGTGCGTGGTATTACTATGGATTGAATCCACAGAATCTTCGCTCAGTTCAGCAGGTAAACCACATTGAATTTTTTACCTACCATACGAATGATATAGTAGTAAATGTAGTCGGCAAGTTAAAAAGAAGTTCTGTTGACGAGAAAGCCATTCAAAAGAAGATGAAGAGCATTGTGCCAAAGTCATCTGGGACAGCCTATAAAGGTGTGGCAAAGGGAAAGAATCTGATATTGATACAGACAGAATCTTTTAATAACTTTGTTATTGGGGCAACATATAACGGTCAGGAAATTACCCCGAATCTGAATAAATTATTGAAAAAAGATACTATTTATTTCAACCATTTTTATTCAACAACCGGTGTGGGAAATACATGTGATGCAGAATTTTCAGCGTTAAACAGTTTATATCCGAATGACATCAGAGAGTGTTACCGAATGTATGTGGATAATACATATAACGGTCTTCCGTGGATGTTCCGGGAAAAGGGATACAGTGCAATGGCGTTTCATGGTTATGTAAAGACGTTCTGGAATCGAAGCGAGGCATACAAGAATCAGGGGTTTCAGCATTATTATTCGGAAGAAGAACTGGAACAGACTCAGATTTCTGGCTTTGGAATTACCGACAAGGAGATGTTCCGCCAGGCAGTTGATATCTTAAAAACAAAGCAACAGCCATTTTTCAGCTTTATGATTACACTCACAAACCATATTCCATATGAATTGGATCAGTCGCTGGCAAGCCTTAAACTAAAAGACAGTGATGTGGGAAGTACTTTTGGTAATTACCTTCAGACCGTCAGATATACGGATGAAGCCTTTGGAAAGTTGATAGAATATCTTAAAAAAAATGATATGTACGATAATACAGTAATCGCTATTTACGGCGATCATCAGGGAATGAATAAAGAAACCCCGTCCGTTCAATGGAAAATGACAGATTTCCTCGGAAAAGAATACGACTATGATGAGATGCTGAATGTTCCGTTCATCATTCATATTCCAGGATTAAATGAAAGTAAGGTGGCAGACACTGTTGGTGGCGAAGTAGACATTATGCCAACAATTGCAAATCTTATGGATTTAGATACAAAACAGCCCTATGTATTCGGACATGATTTATTGAATGCAGACGAGGGATTTGTAGCTCAGATATCCTATGTAGGAGAAGGCTCCTTTATCACAAGCGATGATAACATGCTATTTACAATAGGAAAAGACGGAACTGTAGCAAGTGGGCGTTTAATGTCTCTCCTGGATGGCAGCCGGAAAAATATCAACGAAAAACTCTGCCAGAAATATTCCGACCGTGCTCAGAGTCTCATAGACACTTGCAAGGAAGTTCTGGATAATAATCTGATAGCTAATTATATAACTCATTGATAGGCTATCTTCTCTCTTCCAGTGTTCGTCTGGTGGCCTGTTTATCAATGAATTAACCCATAAATATTGACTTTATTCGCGACATGTAGTATAAATTTTGTTAATACTTTTACTATGTAAGCAATATTTATAAGCAGTAATTGCTTTAATCTGGAGGAATAAAAGATGGATTTAAAAGGACGCAGTTTTTTAACTTTACTTGATTTTAATAAAGAAGAGATTCGTTACATGCTGGATTTAGCGCATGAACTGAAAGCTAAGAAGAAGAAAGGTATTCTTGGAGAAGAACTGAAAGGTAAGAATATCGTTCTTGTCTTTGATAAATCTTCTACAAGAACACGCTGTTCTTTTGAAGTTGCAGCGATGGATGAGGGAGCACATGTAACTTATCTTACAAACTCTCATATGAATAAAAAGGAATCTATTGAAGATACTGCTAAGGTTTTCGGAAGAATGTATGATGCGATCGAGTATCGTGGATTTGGACAGGATATCGTAGAAGATTTACAGAAGTACTCTGGTGTTCCTGTATGGAATGGCCTTACAGATGTAGACCACCCTACACAGGTTTTAGCAGACTTCCTGACAATGGAAGAGCATATTGATAAGAAGTTAGATGAGATGAAGCTTACTTTTGTAGGTGATTTATCTGATAATGTAATGTATGCTCTGATGTATGGAAGTGCTATCATGGGTGTTGACTTTAAGGCAGTAGGACCAGAAGAGACAGTATGTGACCCTAAGGTTCTTGAAGTATCACAGGAACTTGCTAAGAAAAGCGGAGCTACAATTACTATTTCCCATGATCCAGAAGATGTAAAAGGTTCTGATGTTATTTATACAGATATCTGGGTAAGTATGGGTGAGTCCGAGGAATTATATCCAGTGCGTGTAAAAGCGTTATCTCCATATAAAGTAACTACAAAGATGATGAAGGACACAGGCAATGACAAGTGTCTGTTTATGCACTGTCTGCCATCTTACCATGATTTTGAGACAAGTGTGGCAAAGGATATGAGAGACCGTCTTGGTCTTGATATCAGAGAAGTAGAAGATGAAGTATTCCGTTCAGAGAATTCAGTTGTATTTGATGAGGCAGAGAACAGAATGCATACAATCAAGGCTGTAATGGTGGCAACTCTCGGAAGATAGTTTATCCGGAAAGACGGTTTAATAATGAAAGAAAAGATTTTAGAATTTCTAAAGCAGCAGGAGGGATTTATCTCCGGTCAGCGCATCTGTGACGAGCTGGGTGTATCAAGAACTGCTGTGTGGAAGTATATGAACAGTCTGAAAAAAGAAGGATATGAGATAGAGTCGGTGACCCGAAAGGGTTATCGGCTTTTACAAAGTCCAGACCTGCTTACGAGGGAAGCAGTGCTTTCCTGTATAAAAAAGGGAGAAATACCAGGTGAGTTATGCTGCTTTGAAAGCATTGATTCTACGAATGAGGAGGCAAAACGTCGTGGAGAAGCTGGTGCGCCAGATGGAAGTATCTATGTGGCAGACAATCAGACTAACGGTAAAGGCCGAAGAGGAAGAACATGGCTGTCTCCATCTGGGGAGGATATTTTTTTCACGATATTACTGAGACCAGATCTGCCTTTAAATAGTGTATCTATGCTTACTTTAGTAGCGGCTTCTGCTGTGGCGGAAGCAGTTGATAAGGTTACAGGACAGGAGTGTCAGATTAAATGGCCGAATGATATTGTTCTTAATCGGAAGAAAGTCTGCGGTATTCTCACAGAAATGAACATGGAAATTGACAGTATTGCTTATGTTGTTGTTGGTGTTGGAATTGGTGGAACATTTGAGAAAGCAGCAATTCTTGCAAAGAAAGCACTGATGAGACCTCTGGATACTCAGAACCCGGATCCGTTCTATGCTGATCTTGAGAAAGAAATGCTGGAAAAAGTAAACAAGCTTGGAATCGGACCTCAGGGATTTGGCGGAAAGACAACAGCAATCGGTCTGAATATCGAGACAATGCCGACTCATATTGCAGGTATGCCGTGTGCGATTAATATTAACTGTCATGTAACGCGTCATAAAACGGAGGTAATTTAAGATGGAAAGAAAAATCACGCTGCCTCTTACAGAGGAACTGGCTAAAACACTTCACAGCGGAGACCGTGTGCTTGTGACAGGAACAATTTATACATCAAGAGATGCGGGACATAAGAGAATGTGTGAGGCGCTGGCAAAAGGAGAGAAAATTCCATTTGACCCGAAAGATGCAACGATTTATTATGTAGGACCGACACCGGCTAAACCGGGACAGGTAATTGGTTCAGCCGGACCAACCACCAGTGGTCGAATGGATGCTTACGCACCAACTATGATGTCTGTCGGCGCAAGAGGAATGATTGGAAAAGGTGCACGTCTTCCAGAAGTAATTGATGCGATGAAAAAATATCATGGTGTTTATTTTGGAGCAATCGGAGGTGCAGGCGCACTTCTTGCAAAATGTATTAAAAAAGCAGAATTAATTGCATATGAAGATTTAGGAGCAGAGGCACTTAGAAAATTGTATGTAGAAGATATGCCGCTTGTCGTAATCATTGACAGCGAGGGGAACAATCTTTACGAAGAGGGCAGAGCAGCATATTTAAAACAGAAAAAAGAAACAAAATAAAAAAAGAAAACAGCTGGTTGTTTTATTTGACCTGGTTTTTCTATGTATTAAATATGATTGAAATCACAATCGATATGGTTCTATATTTTCGCAACGTGAAGCTAGATAAGGAAAGAGACGCAAATAAATAAAGAAGAAATCCGCAGGTACGAAAAGTGCCTGCGGATTTCTTTATAAATACAAAACAGTATTTATAAAAGAAAATATTTATTGTATAATTAACTTATACAAAATATGAGAAAGAAGGAGGCTGATATTATGAGAAAAAGTTTAAAGTCTGTATTTTTTTTAATTACCTTTGTGAGTTTATGTTTTCAAACTGGGTGCGGTACTCCAGTCGAAAAACAGGACAGTCAGCAAAATAATCAGGAAGAAGTCACACGTATGTGTTCATATTTAAATCAATCAAAAACAAAGATTCTGAAGACTCTTGATTTGTCAGAAGAAGATTTAGAAGTCCAAATTCCATTACTATATAAAGTTGATAAAACATTTAGCTTCAATGAAAACGAGTACTATCCTTGGTTAGAATTCTCTGATGATACAGAAGATGCCAAGTTAACTCAGTATGGATTTGAATTTTCAAAATTATCGGAAGAAGAGATATTATCTACAGCTCAAGAACTAGTACAGACTATTTCGGCAGAATTAGCTTTAGGAAATGTTCCTGCAACAAATACTTTCATGGATGCAAATCAAGCTACGGAATCTAACTCCAAAGGGATATCTGAAATTACTTATGAAGAATTGAAAAAGTGGGATACATATCAATTAACAGAAGTTTGGAATAAAGATGATTCTATGTATTTTAAAGTTGACATGAGAAAACTTTCTTTGCAAAATGAAAGTAGCACAATTCTTATAAGAATTGCATATCTTCCGAAAGGATATCCAGCCTTTGTGGGAGAAAAGTAAATGCAAATTTTAAAATGTAGTTTTTTATGTTAGTAAATGATGAACTTCGGATATCTTTTTCTTTTCTACATTATTAAAATCCGCAGGTACGAAAAGTGCCTGCGGATTTTGTATCATAATCCTTTTTAA
>OGIE01004867.1_pt1 | contig 12112 bp, 6 predicted proteins | sample 1571581 | NCBI WGS metagenome assembly OGIE01 (sample SAMEA2582021, study PRJEB24529) | metagenome | biome: Human gut stool | place: China | collected 2011
TTTGCAGCACCTGCTCATACCGTTCCTGCTGTTTTTTCATGGCACTGGAAGTCATACTGATATCTTCAGAAATATTGATGACCGCAAACCTCGAATGAAATAATTTAACAATTTCAATTTTCCTTACCGCCATATATACGGGCAATTCTAATGATCCCCTATATTCCTCTGTTTCTATCTGACAACCAAAATAATTTTCCAGTTCTTTCTTCATTGCTTTTCCTCAATAACATATTTTTAATATAATAACATTTTTTCTGTTATTTTTCAATTTTTATGTTATTATAAACACAAACTGTAAAAATTATACATTACTTTCAATCATAGACAAATACGAAGTTCTCGTCGTATCCTGCATCGTATAACCAAGTTTTACAAGCAAAGTTTCGATTTCACTTAATGCTGCGGCGCGCTTCGTCTCGTCTTCCACAATAATCTCCAGTTCCAGGAAATCTCCCAGTCCCGTTACCTGATCCACACAAGCGGTTATCTGCTCTCTATGAAAATACTGCCGCAGCTTCTCCACTGGCGTTGTGGGATAGAATCCAATGCTTTTCAGTAGTTCCACTCCCGTCTTCCCATCAGAAATCTCCAATTCCACTTCTTTTCGCGTCATAGAACAAGTGTCCAGTTTCTTTCCCTTATAGGTCAGATATGCCGCCTGTTTCCCTGTGTCTTTTTCCTCCACACAACGTACCCTCAATGCTTCATCGCAGGCTTTCATATTACGATGCTCTGATGTAAAATAAAGGTCCGATTCCCACACGGTTTTCCCCGCTGTAAAATGCTGGTCTTTAAGCTTCTTTATAAGTTCTCCACTATCCTCAATTTTCAGCTTAATCTCTACCTCAATGGCCATTTCCCATCCCCCACTTTGTGTTTTTCTTATTATATTATAAAACTGAAAAAAAGGACATTCCCCGGATGAAAAATCCAGGGAACACCCTTTTCTTAAAATGCGCTAATTTTCTTTTCGTTTTTTTGCAAGTATCATACCAATTCCAGCTGCGCTTAAAGCTGCCAGAAGAAGCATCCATTCTATCGGAGCTGTATCTCCGGTCGGTGCGCTTTGTGCCTGTACCAGCTGAGATACTTCCGGTGCTGCGACGGCAGCTGCTTCCTGCTGTGCACTTCCTGATCTGTGTTTCTTTTTAGATCCGGATGTGCTGACCGCCGTATCCTTCCATGCGATTGCATAATCGGAGAACCGGTCTGTCTCAAAAGTGATAATGCCGTCGGCAAAGGTGCCCGGAAGACTTGTCACTTCGCCGTCATGATTTCTGAGAACCATGTATTCCCGTTTCACCTTACGGTCTGTGTTGAGAAGGTCATTGCTCAGCCGGAAAGAAATTTTGATCGGAGCTTTGATCTCGTGAATCTCGCTCTCCTTCTCTCCGTTCACACTCTTGGTAAATGTAATGTTCAGATACCGCCCGATGGTAAATTCACCGGCTGTCTTCTCCATAGCCGCCCTGGTCTCTGCGCTGACCGTTGCTTCCGCATGTTCTACATTCAGTGTCAGTTCAATAGTAGCGCCTTCTTCAATCAGAACAATCTCATCTGCCGTCAGATTGCCTCCCTGAATCATCATTTTGATCAACGTTTTTTTATCAGAAGCAAGAGACATCTCCGGTGCATCCTGCCCTGCGGATACGGAGACTTTCAAAGTTCCCTCACCGATCTTCACATCTCCTTTTCCGGTAGATACCATCTGCTCTTCTGCCGGTACTACCACATAGGTTTTCTGAACCTTACCGGTATAATTATTCTTTCCTTCGATGGTCAGCGTATAGCTTCCTGCTGCGGCTGCCTGATTTCCGGTAACCTCATAATCCTTTGCGGTAAGCGCTGCTCCATCCAGCATAACCTTTTCTACTGCCTGAGTCTGGTTCTTTCCGTTTGCCACCAGCGCTGCGCCAAGTGTCACATCTGCTTTTGCCAGATTCTTCTGCAAGATCTTTGCACTCACAGAAGCCTTTGTCTCTGCCAGCTGGTAATTCTCTGCATCCGCACCTGCCAGTGCAATGCCGCTTCCGGTAATGGTGTCGGCAGCTTTTACTTCCGCGCTGTTATAAGCGTATGCGTCCGCTGTCGCAGTCACCTTATCGTCATCTTCCACGCCCTTCAGAAGAACCGTCAATTTCTGTGCTTCCAGTACCTTTGTGGTGCCATCATAGGTCTTCGTCAGGGTGCCGTTCAGTGATGCGGTAATGGTCTTTTTCGCAATGGTATAGGTTGGCTGACCGGATGCGATTCCTTCATAATCGCCATTTTCCCCCGCCGTTACCACTACCTTATAGGTGCCTGCCTTTGTGGGTGCTGCCACTGCAGTTCCGTCCTGCTCATAGCTTACCACATACTGATCCGCTGCCAGAGCTGTACCGTTCATGGTTATTTCCACATCCGGTGTCTGCACCGTTCCATTGTAAATCTTATCCGCATTCTTTAATGTCACCACAGCATTGGCAAATGGTTTCTTGCGGGTCTTCACGATGAAAGTATCCGATGCTTCTGATAGATTGCCGGCATTATCTTTCGCAGTTACGGTAAATGTATACGCCGTATCGCTGGTCAGTCCTGTCAGGGCAAATACACCATCCGAACGCTTCTGCTCAGGAACCTGATTCGTTGCTTCCTTCAAAATATATTCCTGCACACCACTTGTCTCATCCGTTGCTGATGCCTGCAAGGTAACTGTGGTGTCGGTCGCTTCTTTTGAAATACTCAGAGTCGGTTTTGTTGGCGCCTGTGTATCCTGCCGAATGGTTACCTTTACTGTCGCACCATTCCAGGCATTGTCAAGAGCAATAATGGAATATGTATGGACGCCCTCCTGAGCCGGAAAAGAAACCTCTTTTTCCACTGTCATATTGGATAAGCCGCGAAACAGTGTCTCCAAATCTCCATCATCCATCTTATAAGTCATCATATAAAGACCACTTCTCATATCCTGTGCATGAACATGAACCGTTTGTGCTGTCGTATACCATCCTTCCGCAAACGTATCCGTAACCTTCAGCTCCGGTTTTTCATCCTCCGCTGCCACTTTTTCAAAAGTGATTGGATTTCCAGCATTTCCTGCCTTGTCATAAGGTGTGATCTCAATACTTCCTTTAAACTGTTTGCTAATAGTAAAGCTGGCCTTTCCTTCTGCATTCACCGATACACTGCCAGAATCCTGGTTTGATCCCAGTGTTCCTTCACTGTCCGTGCTTGGTGTCAACCGATACTCAATATGATCCGGTCCGGAGGTTGCATCCTCAACAGACTGCGTTACCGTAATATTTTCTTTACTCAGATACCAGCCCACCCGCAAAGCTGCATCACTCAGATCTGTTTTTCCACCGGATGGTTGATCCGTATCAATCGGCACCTGAATGGTCCTGGCATCGGTGATAAAACCGCTGCTATCCTGACGTAAATAATAAGTGTTCTTACCATTTGTATCAGTTGTAAAATCTGCTGCATAAGTTCCCTCTAAAGTAGAAGAAATCGTATATCCAGCCGGTGCCTGTATGGTAACCGTACTTGTATACCAGCCATTCTGTCCTTTATTGGTCTCTGCCAGTGTCGCTGCCGCATCTGTCGCAAGGTAACTGATTGTTGCCGTCACACTTGCAGGCTCGCTGTCCTTGTGATTGGCATCACCTTTCACTTTATACCATACGGTATATTCCTGCGCTGCTTTACCAGTCGGAATGGCAGGTGTATAAGTACCTTCTTTTTCCAGACTGTAAACAAGTTCTCCGTCCGAAGTACTTCCTGCCGTAACCAAATGCTGATCCTCACCTGTATAAGTCAGTTTCTGTGCTGCAGGAGCAGTCGTCACTGTAGATGCCGCTTTCTCCACTTCAAAAGTAACATCCGCTTTTAATACGTAGAAACTGCAGGCAGCATCAACTCGATAGGTGTGTTTTCCAGCTTTCAGACCTGTCGGAATAAAAAATGGGTTTTTATAGACATACTCAGATAATGCCTCTCCTGCTTCATTTATCTCATACCATCGATAATCTACCAAATTATAATCCACATATGATCCCTGTAGAATCGCTTTGGCCTGTATGTACTGTTGCGCGTCTGCTGAATATCCGTATGTCAGTTCTCCAACATGATTTGTAATCTCCACTTCCCGAATCGGAGCCAGCTGAACTTTCACTTTATCTATTGAAGATTCCGTAATGTTCTGTTTCCATTCATAAGTCTCATAATCCCGATATGTATATCCTTTCTCTAATAAATCCTCAAGAGTTTTATCAGAGTTATTGGATACCACTTTTCCAAATTTACCACCTGACAGTTTACCTGTAGATTTGGAATCAAACGTCAATTCTCCATCAACAGTTCCATTTCCTGTTATGGTCAGATTCGCACCGTTTGTGGCAGAAATTCCACTGCCAGATATGGTCTTACCGTTGAGATCAAGCGTCAGTTGTTTCCCATCTACTATGTACGCTGCATTCTGCGCTCCTGCCGGAATATCCGCAAGCAATTTTACTGTTGCTCCATCCTGCGTTTCATTGAATGCGCCCTGCAGTCCTGAATATTTGGCTGTGCTGCCATCTTTGTCAGTCGTTTCGACGCAAACCGTAAATTTCTGATTGCAGAAATCGCATTTGTTGTCATTGTTGTTGTCATTGTTGTTGTCATTGTTCTTGTCTCTGTGCTCTTCGCACTTTTCAACCGTTACATTCCACAGCGATTCATTGGCAGAAAGGTCTCTAGAAAACTCTATTGCCTGATTTCCCTGTTTAAATACATAACCTGATTCCAACAGAGCCGGTGCCCAAATTTTACTATCTAAGTTGTTTCTTATTTCACCAAATGTTCCCCCTGAAATAGAGAGCTTATTTACATACAAAACGAGACTATCAATCGTCCCTCCGGCAATCTTAGTAGAATTATGACTTCCACTAAGTATGTTTACTGTTTTAATTGAACCATTCCATGTCTTTGGTAAATTCAAATCTGCATTACTACCTAAATTAATCGAAACTTTTACCTTTCCACTTCCTGTCAGGGTCAGACTGGCTGGATTCTTTTTTGTATAAATATAAATATTCCAGCTATCTAACGTATGACCCGCCGGATCAATCGTATATTTTTTATCAATAATCTTGTAATCATTTCTATCATATGTATCCGTCATCAACGTCAACATACTGCCATCTGGAGCGTTATCAAAGGCGTCTTTCAATGATGTATATTTTGTTCCCGCATCATCCTTTATACACCAGGTTATTCCACAATCTGGACACTCTGTTTCTGTTGCATTCGGATGCGTACACTCTGTCTCACCATCTTCTGCCTGCACCGCAACACCATTTGCTTCCATCGCCTGTACACTTACCTGCTGCTCTGCGGGCTGGATTTCTTCCGTTGGAACTTCCTCTGTTTCTTCCTGCTCTGCCGGAACTTCTTCTTTCACTTCCGGTTCTTCGTTTTCTTCTCCGGTCGGTGCCTCGGTTACTTCTTCTGTCGGCTCTTCCGCCGGTTCTGTCTCCGTCACCGTCTCTTCTGTTTCTTCCGTCAGAACTGTTCTTTCTGTATTTTCCACCTCCGCTGCAGGCGCTTCCGCTTCCAGAGACTCTGTCTCCAAAACGTCTTTCTCCAAAGGATCTTCCTCCGATGCATTTTCCTCCACGACTTCCTCATACTCTGGCAGTTCTTCTGCTGCCGCCTGCGTAGCAAGCATGGTGAATGCAAGGAGAAATGCCATCGTCAGGCTCAGTACTCGTTTTTTCATCTCACAACTCCTTTTCTTATGTCCATTTTACAGGTCCGTTTATAAATGATCGGGAATCAGCCAGCGTTTCTTCGCAGCGGTTTTCGCCTCGCTGCGGCGGCTGACGCCCAGTTTATCCAATATATGACTGACATGGGTCTTCACTGTCGGAAGCTTGATATCCATGATTTTACCGATCTCCGCATTGCTCTTATCCGCACAGATCAGCCGGAGAATCTGCAGTTCCGTAGCTGTCAGTGACTCTCCCGGTGCTGTCCTTGGCTGCAGGAATGCCGGATAGTAAGCGGCCTGCTCCCGCACTGCTGCCATCAGCCGCAGATACCATTTATTCTGATCATCCCGGGAGCATTCTTCCAGAAGTGGAAGTACGGCTGCGCCGTAACCGCTGACCGGCCGGATGAACTGGTATTCTTCCGCAATGTCAAGTGCCTCATCCAGATACGTTTTCCACGTTTTATCTTTTTCCCGCCAGCAGGCAATCGCCCTTATGATCAGCAAATGAATACTGTCCAGATGCCGCCTGCAGGTTCTGCAATAGAGTTCAAGAGATGACAGCGTGAGCAGCACATCTTGATTCTTTCCAGCTGCCAACTCCACCATAGCCTGCGTAAGATACTGGTATCGTTTCATCACATTCAGCTTCATCAGATCACGGGGTGCTTTTTCCCGGTACCAGTCATCCGCCCGGTCCAAATCTCCCACATATAGATCCATTCTGCACCGCATGGCATCCATATTGGGAAGAAATCTGTCCAGCCCATTTTCCGCAAACCGCGTCCGCAGCTGCTCCATGGTCCGAACCGCATCATCACTTCTGCCCGATGCCATCTGACTGCGAATCAAAAGGCCGGTCACTGCAAATTCAATATCCGGCGTTCCATTTCTCTGAATCTCCCCTGCCCGCTGGACAAGTGAGAGCATACGGTGTGTGATATCCTCGCCTTTTTCAAATTTGCTTTCCGCAATAGCGCAGTCTGCAAGTCCGACTCCATCTTTGCCAAGCACCGCCTCCACCGGAATCCGAAGTACCTGATAAAGCATATCATCCTTCTTACTCCAGTCAGAGAAATCTTTACCTCCATTCATGATGGAAGGAAGGGTGCTGGTCACAGAAAATGGCGGAAGTGTAATTTCTTTTCCCCTGAGCAGACGGAACACTGCCGGAATCGTATCGGTCAGTCCGCTTACCTCCCGCTGTGGAAGAGAAATATCCAGCCATGCCAGACGGCTCCTTGCCTGTCTACCCCCGGCATCCATCCGGTCGCACTGCTCCGCAAACTGTTTCAGTGCTTCATACCACTGCTCCGATTTCTCATAATCCATTTCCATCGCGCAGAGCATGCTCATTGCCTGCATCAGTGCCGGAGAAGCAAGAATCTCTTTTTCCGGAAGGCTGTGATAATATTTTTCCATTTCATAATAATGTCCCATGCCCGGATGAAGTTCCGCACTGCGGATCAGCAATTCCGATACTTTGGAATGATCCCCGCCCCGGATATAGCAGTCCATGGCATGAACAAAATCTTCTTTCAACTCATAATACATGCCGCCCCGGCTGTAGAGAGTTTTCTTCTTTTCTTCCGGGTATTCCCGGTCCATCTCCCACATCAGAAACGCCCGGAACTGCGGCCAGAAATGGAACCTCTGCGTCTCATCATACCGAAGCATGGTTGTGTTTCGCTGCAGCCAGTCAAGCATTTCCCCAACGCGCGGGTCTCCGCTGACGATCCGCGCCATATCCAGATCAAACTGCTCAAAGGGCGCCAGTTCCAGAAGAAACCGCCGGATATTGAGATCAAATCTTTTGTAAATCGCCGTCTCAAAATAGCGGAACACTTCCCGGAACGCACCTGCAACCAGTTCCGGCCCGAAAGTCTGTCCCTCTGCCATATGGCGGATCGTAATGACAACGCCCAAAGGATGACCGATGGACTCTTTGGTAACTCCGCTAAGTTCCGAATCTGTCACCGGAACTTCCCACTCCTGAAAGAGCTTCCGGATATCCTCTCTGTCAAAGAGCAGCACATCCGCATGCAGTACCGACATGAGACCCGTATACTGAAATGCCATAAGGCATCCCGGCGGCAGTCCCCGCGACGCCAGAATAAAACGCCGGTCCGGATTTTCACGAATAAGACTGCACAGCGCCTGAAGGTCTTTCTCCTCCTGCATCATCTGTAGATCATCCACAAACAAGATTTTCCAGTTCGGATCTTCTATCAGCTGTTCAAATGGAACCCGGTCTCCGCTCACGCTTCGATACTTTTCCCCGGTCTGCCGGATCAGCTTTTCAGCCGTCACCGTCTTTCCAAATCCGCAGGGTGCACTGAAGAAGAGAACCCTTCCCCGTTCCATACATTTCTGAAATTGTACTTCTATTGCTGGTTTTACATGAATATAAGTGTCAGACAATCAAATATCCCCCATCTGTTTCTACCAAAATCTTAACAGAAGGGGGACTACTTGTAAATCATACCAAAGTATGAGATGAGATATGTATATAGAATTATTCTACTTTTTTATGCGCTCTGGCCATAGCTGCAATATCGCCGACTCCGTTCAGCACAATGCTCGGACGATACGCATAGGTTTTCAGGGTTTCTCTCGTGGAAACACCGGAAAGCACCAGTACTGTGGACATACCGCTCTCCATACCGGAGATGACATCCGTATCCATCCGGTCTCCAACCATCACAGCTTCTGCTGAATGACAGCCAAGCAGATTCAGACCGGTACGCATCATAAGCGGATTCGGTTTACCGCAGAAATATGCCTGTGTGCCGGTCGCCATCTCAATCGGCGCTACCAGTGCCCGGCATCCCGGTGCGATTCCATTTTCAATAGGACCGGATACATCCGAATTTGCACCAATCAGTTTTGCGCCTTTCAGCACCAGATTTATCGCCTTGGTCAGGGTGTCCAGAGAATAGGAACGTCCCTCACCCACTACCACATAATCCGGATTCACATCATTCATGGTAATCCCCGCATCGTAAAGCGCATTCAGAAGTCCTGCTTCGCCAATGGCAAATACGGAACATCCCGGAGCCTGATTTTTCAGAAATGCTGCTGTCGCCAACGCACTGGTATAAAAATGTTCTTCTGAGACATCCAGACCCATCCGTGCCAGTTTCTGATTCAGTTCCCGCGGTGTATAGCCGCTGTTATTTGTCAGAAAAAGATATTCCTTTTTTTCATCATGAAGCCATTGAATAAATTCCCGTACTCCATTTAAAATCTGATTGCCATGATAGATGACTCCATCCATATCACAGACAAAACCTTTTTTCTCATTAAAATCAATTGTTGTATTTGTATTCATATGCTTTACCACCTTCTCGGTTCTATTTTACAATCGGTTATGTAAATTTCACAAGCATAATCAGGTAAAATTTTTGTAATTTCTGTAATACAGGAACCCTATGATGTCCGCTAACGCCCATCCGATTGGCACAGACCACCAAATACCTGTCACGCCAATCTGTGGTATTGCTGACAAGATATATGCCAGAACCACCCTGGTTCCCAGAGAAAATATAGTAAGTACCACACTCATTCCTGGTTTGCCCAAAGCCCGGTACAAGCCATACAGCAAAAATAACCATCCAATTCCTATATAAAAGGCGCCTTCTATCCGCAGATAACGGACCCCTTCCATGATAATATGTATTTCTCCTTCATCTACAAATATCATCATAAGTGGTTTTGCGAATAGGAATACAAATGTAGAGATCACTATGCAGAAGATTGCAGATATACGCACTGCCGCTTTCAATCCATGCTGTATTCTCTGCTTTTCTTTTGCTCCATAATTCTGTGCAATAAATGTAGAGAATGCATTTCCAAAATCCTGCACAGGCATATATGCAAAAGCATCTATCTTTACAGCCGCTGCAAATGCTGCCATAACAACCGTTCCAAAACTGTTTACTAATCCCTGTACCATCAGGATTCCCAGATTCATAACCGACTGCTGAATGCATGTCAGCATGGAAAAGGAAACAATTTCACTGATTCGTTCTTTCTTCAGACAGCTGATTTTCCAAATTGCATGAACTCGCTTATAACATACAAGTGTATAAAGCATGATCCCAAGTCCTGACAAATACTGTGCAATCACCGTTGCCTGTGCTGCTCCTGCTACTCCCATCTTGAAACCAATGACGAACCAAAGATCAAGAATAATATTAAGCAGGGATGATACGGCCAGAAATACCAGAGGTATCACAGAATTACCGATGGCCCTGAGATATGAAGCAAAATAATTGTACAAAAAAACAGCCGGTATCCCCATAAAGATCACGAATAGATACTCTCTCATTTCACCCCATACTTCATCCGGAACCCGAAGGAAAACCCGAAGTCCGCCCAGACTTGCATAAGCAACCACATTTAACAGCACTGTCACTGCCGCAATAAAGATAAAGGATGCACAAATATCCTCTTTAAGTCCATTTTCATCCTTCTGTCCGAACCGGATAGAAAACAATGCACTGCTTCCCATACATAAGCCAAGAATAATGGATGTTATAAATGTCATAAGTGTAAATGAGGAGCCTACCGCTGCAAGTGCCTTCTCGCCAAGACAACGTCCAACAATCAGTGTGTCTGCAATGTTATAACACTGTTGAAGTAAATCTCCCAATATCATTGGAATAGCAAATAAAAGCATCGACTTTACAACAGGTCCTTTTGACAAATCGCCATTCATTTCTATCTCCATTTCGTAAGTTGTATATTACATTTTGTCACTATTATAGGAGTTTAAAATACTTAAGTCAAGCTGTCATTTACTTTTAGAAATCTGCATGATATTATAATGAAAAAACGAATTACAGTGATAGTTATTATTTTACAGGGGGATTACTTATGTACCTGAATGGTTTAGATGAACTCGATCAGAAAATTATCCAGTTGCTTATAGAAAATGCACGTATCTCATACTCTGATATTGGTGAGAAAACCGGTATTTCCAGAGTAGCAGTAAAAGCCCGTATTCAAGCCTTAGAGAAAAAAGGGGTAATTGAAGAATACACAACAATCATCAATCCTCAAAAGATCAGTGGTGCTGTATCCTGCTATTTTGAAATTGAAATTAAACCAGATCATCTGATGCAGGTGTCAGATATTTTATACAAAAATGATATCGTCACACAGATCTATCGTGTCACCGGACGGGACAAACTTCATGTACATGCCGTTGCCTCATCCAGTGATGAAATGGAACTGTTCCTGCACAATGTCATTGATACACTGCCTGGCATTCTTAGCTGCAGCTGCAATATGATTTTATCCCGTATTAAAGATATTAAAGGATTACGGCTATAGAATAAAGTCCAAATGCAGTCTAATCCAACGATTCTCAAAGCCAACAGGGACGGGGAAAAATCCGTTTTCCCCGTCCCCAATGGCTTACACTTCTTTAAACTTCGGATGCTTGGATAATGCCATTGTCACTACAAATCCAACAACAAGTGAGATCAGAATTCCGATCATATAATTCAGCATTCCACCAGACTTGATGCATACGAATCCGATGATTCCTGCTGCTCCCGGGGAGATATTCTGAACATTTGTCAGTGTCACATAAGCACATCCTACAGCAGAACCGAACATTGCTGCATAGAATGGATATTTCATCTTCAAGTTGACTCCGAACATTGCTGGTTCTGTAATACCAAGCAGTGCTGAGATACCGGAAGAAACTGCGATGCTCTTCATCTTCTTATCCTTTGCACAGAACATTGCTGCCAGTGTTGCTCCACCCTGAGCCACATTGTTGCATGCTGCGATTGCAAAGAGGAAAGATCCGCCTGCTGCAATCAGCTGGATATCAACCGGGAGAAGACTGTGGTGCATTCCCGTCATTGTTAATGGTGCATAGATAAATCCGAAAATAAATCCACCGACAACACCTAATGTATCATGGAGCCACAGAATACCATTTGTAATCCAGTCTCCGGCTGTACGCATCACTCCACCTACCACTGTAAATGTAAGGAATGCTGTTACGAGTACGGAAAGTGCAGGTGTCAGGAGGTTGTCCAGATATTCCGGAACTACTTTGTGAAGTTTCTTCTCGATAAATGCAAGGATTGCTGCCGCTGCAAGTACCGGAAGTACAGTTCCCTGATATCCAACCTTCTCAATTGTCAGCGCTCCGATATGCCATACCGGAACCGTTCCCTCTGTAATGGCTGTACCATAAGAATAAGCATTCAGAAGATCACCGGATACCATGATCATTCCCATAACTGCTCCAAGATAAGGATTGCCCCCGAACATCTTTGTCGCTGAGAATCCTACAAGGATTGGCAGGAATGCATATGCTGCACTTGCAAATGTGTTGATCATAGATGCAAGATCTGC